>Ga0056128_1003729_pt1 | contig 18860 bp, 12 predicted proteins | sample WorMetLIZISLAND2_FD_71113 | JGI IMG/M metagenome (GOLD analysis project Ga0056128, IMG submission 71113) | Marine gutless worms symbiont microbial communities from Max Planck institute for Marine Microbiology, Germany - Olavius geniculatus... ... | reverse complement strand
ACATTCTTCAATTAACTGCTTGCAAAATGGTACAAAAGTTGCGTTAAATACGATAACTACGATCGACAGTTAGCTAACTGCCCGATGTTGGCCAGTTAAATTTTTGGCCATTTTGACCATTGGTTAGTGCAACGGGAAACACGAGTTATGCAAATCTGTCAGTTAACACTAACATGACCGGCCAGTTAAGATCCAGAAACCGGCCCTTAGTGTATATTACCGTAACTGAGGAGCAGTTTAGTAATTGAACTGAAATTATATGCTGTAGATGTTTAGCATTGTTTACTTTGGCTAGTGTTGATGTTTATATGTCTGTAGCTATGGCCAGACAGGAACAGGAAAGACATTCACGATGGAAGGTGAAAGGTCTGATGATCCAGCGCTCACTTGGGAAAATGATCCTTTGGTCGGTATAATCCCTCGGGCAATGAGTCAGCTCTTTTCTCGGCTTCATCGACAGGTGTGTTTCCGACATTATGCATATCTGCTGTCGTCACGCAATGCGACTTAGTCAATAGCGAAATGAAGTTTATTTTGAATGCATTAGCGTTTCACCGTAAAAACTGATGGCAGTACAAAACGTAAGACAGCTAAAGACCACTGAGATAAAGACACTTGGGTCGTACAGTAATTCAATTAAATCAGAAATAATGCGTTATCAAAATTACAGTTTATAAACAAATGTAAGTCCTTTTTCAATAAATAATTCAGGTTGATGAAGTGTTTTATAGTAACTAGATAAGTTAAATAAATATTAACTGTGTTGCGAATTGTAACTAAATTATTTCTTAGATGACTTAGTCATCTTTATTTGCTAGCCAAGATTTTGCAGGAATTATACCCACTGAATTTTCGTTGTTTTTTAAATACATAATATCATGATATTTCAAATACTCACATCATTCTAATTTCTACTACTTTGCTATTTTGTATTGCTGTTTTTTAAGAATGTTTTCTACAATCTGGTTTTTACTTTGTTTTGGTGTGACAGGATTGTGAGTTCACTGTCCGGGTTTCATTTCTAGAAATCTACAATGAGGAACTGACTGATTTGCTTGGCGCTGAGTCGGTGGAAAATCCACGCCTCAAAATCTACGAGGACAACATGCGAAAGGTACTGGCGTTTTACCGTCTGCCATCACATCCATATTTTCATGTAGTAATAAACAAAATGCTCACTAATATCATTAATCGTTTCTTAAGATTTTTTTCACACTGCAGAGAATGCTGAGCTAGCAATGTCTTTAACTATGTTAAGTTAGACTCAGAAATTTTAGATTTACAGGTCGTCGTGCTTCTTTCAGATTGCTTCTTTTAGATAATTGAATCAGTTAAGACATACTTAATGCCAATCCATGTGATGTGCTAACTGAATGGAGTAGGGTGAGTGGACAGTGGAGTGAAAACTATTGAAACATTACTATTAGATGGCTTATGAAGTTATGATTAAATTTGTTAACCGCTGGCATGCATGGGCAGGTTTAATTATTATGTCGCTTGATTGTGATGGGAATATAAAATCTTGATGAAGTTTGCATGTTTTTATGATAATTGCGATGTTTATTTCGGTGCACACCGAAGTTGGTGATGCTACAGGCCAGGCTGACTGCATGCTGATGGTATGATAATGATGATTATGAAGATGACGATTACATGATAGACTATGATTTGCTGTGCACTTGGTTGCAGGGTGCGTGCGTGATACAAGGCCTGGAGGAGGTCGTCGTGAGTTGCAAAGAGCAGGTCTATCAGATGCTGCGGCAAGGTGCTGCCAAACGCCAGACAGCTTCCACTTTGCTGAATGCTCATTCGAGGTACTCTTATTTAGGTCTTCTGATAAATGGCAGGTTTGATGACAATCTTTTTTTCCAGCTGTGCTCGCAGTTGTCTTTGGCTTTTCTCCGTTCATGTTCTCGTAATTTTCACGTTTGCTTCGTATTTGTTAGTGCTGCTGTCAGGTTTTTGTTGCTTTACTAACTCAGTTGTCATTTTACCTTTCGTTATGTTCTGTAGCAGAGAGTTGTGTCCCAATCATCTCGAGTTTGTGGTGCTGCACTGTATTCAAGTTACTTATGTTTTTCACACTTGCCATAGAACTTGTTAGCCTTTAGATTTGTACTTTCTGTTAGCAATTTAGCTTGATGTGCGAGCTGTTTACGGAATTTGTCATTATTGCTACAAGTTACCATTGATATTGCTTTGTGTTTATTGCATTCCGCAAGTCACTGAACAAATTTTGCAAAACACAAACTCAGTATATAGTTCCGTGACCAGTTCTGAGGACAGTTGTACGATAACATTTTGAGTCTGAGTATTAGTGAGTAAAGTCTTTCGTAACTTTAGTTGCTTGTTAATTTGGATCATTTTATATTGATTATAAATCACATTTTTGTACTGCATTGCGTTCAGAAAAAAAACACCCACTCTCATCTTCTTCTATATCTTCCTGGTAAATGTTTCAATTTATGCATAGTTTTCAGAGAGTGTTTAGGATGCATTAGGTATTTCATCAGTGCAAAACTTCAGTATTTATTTCTACTGGTGCCGACTGAAATGTAGCAGTAAGTTTGCAGAATTTTTGCACTTTTGGTAGATCGGACTGGTTTGATATGTGTGGCAGTTTGAAATTTTAGCTTCTGACGGTTTGTGTTTGTTCTATGCTTTGGTTGGTAGTCGCTCACACACTCTCTTCATGGTAACGGTGCATATCAGAGAAAACTCGGTTGATGGTGAAGAACTTTTGAAGACTGGAAAATTGAACCTTGTAAGTTTTTTCTCTCTGTGTATTATTAGCTTAGACTGTGCAGTGTGAATGAGGGTGCTAAATGAGAGGGGGTGGAACAAATTTGTGATTTTTAGGCAATAAGTCGCTGTATCTCAATAACGGTGCGAGATAGAGCCTAGGTTAATATTAATCACTAATAGGAAGTCGTACACTGGCTCTCAATTGCCACCGAATTCAATGACCTTGGATGACCTTGAATGCTAAAATAGGGGTTTTTACGGATTCTTTTGAGATTTCGGGCTGCGAGGCACATTTTAATAGCGAATTGCATCAAAACCAATTGAGATACACATGGACAAGCTGCATATGAAATTTTCAACATTGAACGTGGATTTTGACGGTCCAGGTCTCGCTTTTCTAGGTTCAAAAAAACTTGAGCACAAGGGCATCAAAGAGCGGTACCGCGCACGAGGGCATCAAAGAGCGGTACCCCCTTAAAAGTCGCGTCGAAAAGGCTGGAGATAGACTGACGGTTTGAGTTTGTGAACAGGAACTGCTATAGTTTTTCGCGCGTCGTGTGGGCATTAGCTCAAATTTCTTGTTTGAAGGTCTGACCAGGTGTGGGCTGCTCTAAGTCATTTTTTATTGTTTTCAGAATGAAAGTTTCACATTTTTTAATTGTTCCGGAAAGGCCCGTGACAATCCAAAAGCTTTCCAGGTTGAAAGTGTGTAAAGCCAGTGCAGTGCAGGAGGTTGATTAACGTCAATCGGTCAACCACATTGTTTGCATGTCTGTTTCGTGCCAGATTATGGGACTTATATGTGGTTATGTACCGATTAATTTAGTTTTGTGCATTTCACTATGCGTAAAGATAATTGTACAGTTGTGTGCATTTATCGGCTTGTTAGCCAACACTTTTGTTTATTGAGAAAATAAATTTTTAGGGCACAAAGCACTTGTTTAGAACTTTATTTATGCTACATGCAATTCGAATTCTGGGCGTGGCGACATCTGTTCCGGGTCAACGGTGTTTTTTGCAGTCAATTCAGAAAGGTTCATGTCAAAACGGCAACAAATCACTGCATTTTTCCGGAAAGCCAAAAAAACAACCAGTAGGTACTGTATCACTGGGAAGGTAACCATGAGCTTAGTGGAAAGTATTGCTTGCTTGTGTCTGCTGATGCAGTTATCGGTTGGTTGTGTAGGTGGATTTGGCAGGTAGTGAGTGCATTGGCCGGTCGGGAGCGGTGGACAAACGAGCGAGGGAGGCAGGAAACATCAACCAGAGTCTGTTGACACTTGGCCGTGTCATCACTGCACTTGTCGAACATGCTCCGCATGTGCCATACAGGTCTGCACAGGTTATTTTTTTTTTGATCTGGCGTGAAGAGTTTAGCTGTTGCTTGGATGTCCTCAACTATTTTGTGTTGTTTTTCTACTGACAGTTGTCTTGTGTTTTTAGTCTATTACGCATAAAAAGTAAGCAACAGTCTTAGTTTCATTTCACTTTGCTGGCATTTTTTGGATTGTAGTTTGGTAGTTAGATTTTTTTTGGGATCTAAACAACACAGTACTGGTACTTCTTAGTTTTAAAAGATGTTTAGTGTTAATTAATTTGTAAGTAAGATATTGTTTTGGCAATAACATTGTCTCAATAATTATTGATTGATCTATGCATTCATTTGCAAACAGGAACAGAGGGCTTTGTCAATGTCAGGTTTTGCATTTTCAGATGACCTGTAAACAGTGTGACTTGACCGAACAAAATTAACTCTATGATTTATTTATTTATTTTTATTTAGTTGATGAATGATAAGTGGCATTTGAATCTGAATGGTGAAATAGATTTTAGTTTTGAATTATGAAGTTAATTGTTCACGTGTAGTCGTATACTGTGTCAGGCTGGACGTTAAACCCTACTCACTCACTCACTCACTAATTGTTTCGAAGTAGAATTGACCAATAGCTTTGAATGTGTAGAGAGAGCAAGTTAACAAGACTCTTGCAAGACTCGCTAGGAGGCAGGACGAAGACGTCTATCATTGCTACGATTTCACCGGCTTCAACAAACCTTGATGTCAGTCAACGTTGTTGTTGTAACTTATAAATTTTTTGCTCACAAGCAGTTTAGTTATTGCATCATCATCATAAATACGTTTGTTTATTTAATGTTAGCAAATGCATCTTTTGCAAATGTGCTTGTTTTAGATATGGATGAAAAGTAAGTAAAAAATTGTTGTGCAGTCAGAAAGACGTTTTAACTGTCAGCAGTACAGAGCTCTAAAAACAATACAAGCAAAAATTGCATGGCTAGTAGATGTACTTGTGGAACGTGCTTGTAATAAATTACATTTGACCACAAATCATCGAGCGTCCGTATATAGCAACAAATATGATATTCATTCTGAGGATAAGGAAATAGCAATCTAGGTTTTTTTTACTTTTATCGAAAGAAGTAAAGTTTTGGTATTTGTCCAGTTTCTCGAGATTTAATTATCAGGTATCTCAATAGCAAAGCCATGTGGCATTCACGGATGTCGTACATATAAGATTGAGACATTACCATATGAGTTAAATGTAGAACTTCTGAGTATTTTTCTTTTTTTGGAAGCTTATTCTTGTGGACAATAACACATTGCAGTTGCAAATTATGATTGCAGATTCAAAGCGAAACTTAGCAGTGAGAAGAGAATAAGTTTCTGAGAAAGATTTTGTTTTGCTTAATCATTTACCATAAGCTGTATTCTCAGGATTTGTGACTAAGCCCATCTGTGTTTTTTAACAGTTGATTACAGTTATGACCTCTTCTGTGATATCTACTTGCGTAATATATAATGTGTTTTGCATGCACAGCACTAATTTGTAGACAAACTGAAAGAGAACTGGTCCGAACAGAGTGCAGGTTAACTCGCATCTTTGGTTTTGGCAGACTGTGGTTATGGCAGCCCTTAGCTGTGGGGAACTAGAATCTCACCAAATTCAAATAAGTGACAAGTCTCTGGTGGTTATTGAGTTTGAGAGTCTGTTTGTATATTGCATAAACAGGAAACACTGAGCACACTGGACTACGCGTTCCGTGCACGTAACATCACCAACAAGCCCGAGATCAACCAGAAGCTGACCAAGAAAGCCTTGCTTAAGGTATGTGCATTGTCTGTTTAGCTAAGTACTGAAATGTCAACTTGAATGGAATGTTTTATGGGCGCTTGAGTCATACTCCTTGCTATACACATAAATTTATATGTCAGCGGTCCCAGTTACTACATACAGTTCAGATATACCTTCCGGACAGTGTGTACTACATTCTATATATGAAATATGAAATAGGTTTATTTGGGATACAAAAATAATGACCAGTCTGCAAGCGGCAGCAATGTGAATATATATATAAAGCATGGACAAGGAAGACAAAAAACAACACAAACACACAATGCAAACAGGAAGAAAAGAGGAAAAAAAGAAACAGAAACTACAAACTAATCACAACTAAAAACCTTAGTTAACAGTTCGTCATAAGCAAACGCATCATACAAAAATGCATCACAGAGGTGTTTGATGACCGTAGCCTTGGTATTACCAGTTACCACTAGACTATGCATTATTGAACTGCGTGAACATTTAAACATGTTGATTTGGTAACAGGAATATTGTGAGGAGATTGAGAGAATGAGGCGAGATCTGCAGGCTGCTCGTGACAAGAATGGCTTCTATATCGATGAAGGCAACTATTAGTAAGTACATGGACTGACCACTGTTCTGATAGTCAGTTAAATGATCTACAGTTAAGTATCCTGATGGTTGACTATCACAGTGCTCAGATTTGAAGTGACAATCAATGGTACTGTACTGGTACTGGTGTCATTTGGTAGAATATAAATCTGACAACAGAGTTTTAACTCGTTATGTGGATGTCTTAATGGATTATGTCAATGCCTGTTCGACGCTGTCCATTCAACTGGTTGTTACTCTTAGCTGGAAAGGAAGAAGTGCAGACGTGAGCTGATTTTTCGCATGGCTTTGGTAACTACTGCATATAAGTTGGGCTGGAATTGAAATTTTACTGTGTTCATAATCGACGACTTGGTTAATTGGCAATTGTGGTCTTGTGGACCAAGTTTCCCCCAATCAGACTTATGGAGCCAACTGACCTCACATGTGGCTTTGTCCAAAATTTCTAATTGGATTTACTGTTACTATCATTACGTTTTAATTGTTATATATTGCATGACATGTTTGCACAGTATGTTGTGTTGTCAGCGCGCTGCATAACCAGCTGAGTCAGCAGCAGAATACTATCAAAGACCTCGAAGACAGGATTGCTCTCACAACTGCGGAAATGGAAAAGGTATCATGCTAACGTTGTATTTTTAAATATTCGTAATTTTTGCCACTCCCACCCCATAATGCTGCTTGTGTCTTATGCAGAGAGACATAGTTTTTAATTTCTGAATGTAAGTCCGTTGTGTTGAGTTATTTGCCAGCATACAAAATCGCATTGTGACTATGTGTACCAGAATTATGATTTTGTGAATTGTGGTGTGTTTGCCTAGTGATTTGATGCTGTTCCTTGGGCAATGGATATAACATCTGGCCAGTAAAAAATACTGCAGTATGCATTATTAGAGAACCATATGGAATCTCTCTCACAGGCAGGGTTTCAGCAAAATACTGAATTTGATTGGCTACAAATGGTTGTACTGAGTTCTTGGTATAGCCAGATAAACAAAGTCTTAATCGATTGTACCCTTAGTGGAAGCACCCTTAGTCTATCCTGTCCTCCTAAAGACAGCATTATAAGAATGATGACTGTCTGGAGGATAACAGAAAAGATTATTCGTATATGTTAATTACATATGCACGCGTATAATGGAGTTCTTACAATTTTAGTTTTTTTTGTGTTTCTGTAAAGGTTACACTTTTTTTATTGTAAAGGTCAAACTTACTGTTCCGTTACTATGTGTTTGTGTGCATTCTGCCTGAAAAGGCCGTCCCCCGAAATGACCTATACTGTGTCAGGCAGGACATTAAACCCTACTCACTCACTTAGTGGAAGCATGATTGTATCAATCAACTAGATGATCAGCCACAGTTACTTGAGACCTGTGAGATATGTCTTTCCTTTGGCAGAGTATCTCTGACTTGCTGCAGTGCTGAACTATATTTTAATTCACGAAACATCTGCCTATGCCGATAGTGATCTTTATTTAGCCTCTTCAGATTTTGTTTCTGATATTTGCTGATAGCCCTTTGGTTCTTTACACTCTGCGGCATAAAGAAAAAGAATAGCGATGTGGTGGCTGTTAATTGTTGTTGTAGGTGAGTGAACTGTTTGCCGACACAAAGCAAGAGCTTGTTGAAAAATCCAAGGAGCTGGAGGAGACTGAGAAACGCCTGGAGGAGACCAGCAACAATCTACGGGTGACGACTGGCAAACTACACGAGATGACCGACGACCGTGATGAACAGAAGCACTTAGTGGGTGTTCACGTCAGAACTGAGACCAAGCTGCACTCACAGGCGACTCAGGTTGGTTTGATTACTTGACTTTGCTGTGGCGTTTTGTGTCTGATTACGCGCAAAAGCAGCTACTGCTCTAGCGCGTCTTAGCCATCGCAATTCTGTCTCTTCGTTCGTCTGTCTGTTGCACGGGTGGATCAGTCAAAAATGTGCAAGCTGAGATAACCAAATCTTCACCAACGGCAACCTGGATGACTCTAGTTTCAGGATCCGTAAAGATTTTCCATAAATTCGAAAATGGTCACCCCGAGCAGGGGCGCTAAATCAGAGGGGGGTTGGAAAAATTTGCGATTTTCAGTCAATAAGTCGCCATATCTCAGAAACGGTGCAAGATAGGGCGTAGGTTACTATTGATCACTAATTGGAAGTCATACACTGGCTCTTGATTAGCTCCAAAATCAATGACCTTGGATAACCTTGAACGCTGAAATAGGGGTTTTGTATATTTTTTGGGTGATTTTGGGCTGCGACACACATCTTGAGCGAATTGTGCTGAAAACAATTGAGATAAACAAGGACAGGCTGCGTACGAAATTTTCAGCATTCAACGTAGATTTCGACGGTCTAAGTCTCAATTTTCTAGGTTCAAGGAAACCTGCGCCCGATGGCATCAAAGAGCAGTACCCCCGTAAAAGTTATTTTACTGTTGTTGGCTAGACTTTCGTGAAAGCGGTTGCAGATCATGTTGCCTGTCACACCAAGCACTAGTGACGAGCTTTTTGGGAGTATCAACATGGATGACTTTGAAAGACCCTGAACTCCCAAAATAAGGTGTTTTATTGATTTTTGGGATCTTCGGCTGCAGCGCACACTCCAAGAATGAATTGCGATGAAATGGTTGGAGATAGACTGACAGTTTGCGAACAGGAACTGCTATAGGCTTTTGCGTGTCTCGTGAGCATTAGCTCAAATTTCTTGTTTATCTTTTTGTTATGCTTTGTTGCTCCCTTTGAACACAGGGCACACACCACTACTCTCCACCCGTCTCAGTTTTGTGCTGTAGCTTAAGTTTCTCTGCAGCTGAATTTGAAACCCATTGTCCACATATTCTCTTTTTTACATGTGCATTAATTGAATGTTTTGTGGAAAAAAAATCCTGCACTACTGATCGGTAAGAGATTGGACCATGAAGCGCATTATAAGCAATAAATTGATATATTCATATCAGTGGAACTTGTGGTGGCAATTACTGCAATAATAACATTTGATGATCATAATAACAAAACTATTCATCATTAGCAAAAGTTGGTTTTGTTGCGTTTATTGTTACTATATCCGCCATTAAGAGATTGGACATTCTGTCCATGTGTGTGCGTGTGTACTTGATGACTCATCATCATCTCCACATGTCATACACAACCGGCAGGAACGGTAGTGCCCTCCTGTGAAAACTTTTACATTTTACAGTAGTAATGTTTAAATCACTTCACTTGGCGCAGATATGCACTCTTACGAATCATTTTTGTTTCAGATGTACTGATAACGCATTCAGCGCACTAGAGATCTCTTCAAAATGATAGTGCGCTATATAAATGTTCACTTATTATTATTATTATTATTACGAGCACCTTCTAGTTTATGTATTAATTGTTTGTTTCTAATTACAGTAGGTATTGACAAGTGTATAGATCATGGTGTCTAATTTGAGTTTTTTTTTGATTCGTGAATAGTAGGTATTCAAAAAATTACCCTAATGCAGCATATTACATTTCGGTGAAAAAGTCACATCAGTCAGCTTGAGCTTTTCATTATTTTGGTGTAAGTAAATCTAGTACCGGACTACTTGCCTTTTCAACTAGGGTTAAAGTGGGTGTTATTGGTTAGCAGGCAGGACTGTGATCCCATATGGCAGGTGACACTCTGTAGCTTTGAGATTGATTTCCATGGGAAGCTGTAGAATAGGACACCTTTAGTTGTGTGTAACGCAATGTTGAGTGTTTGTGTTTGTTGCAACCAGTTGCTAGAGACCGCCGACTCGTCTACATCGGATGTGTCTGGTCTCCATGCAAAGCTTGATCGAAAGCGCAATGTAGAAAGTCACAATGCTTCAGTCCAGGAGCAGTTCCGCTCTCGTTTCCACGATGGAATGGATGGCCTGACATACCACGTGAAGGGTTTTGTTGCCAAGCAGCAGCAGTTTTCTTCATCGCTTTGCAGCAGTTTTGGTACGTGCAGTGTGTTTCATTATGTCAGTGTACCTACTGTTGAATGTAGCAGAGTAGTGTTGTGTTGATCGTATGTTGAATATCAAGTTATTTCTAAGAGATTTTGCACAGTCTGTTTGAAACTGTTTTTATAGCAAGAGAAAGCAGATAGTGTGGTCCAATCAGCAACCATGTTTTATCTTACCTTACCTTCGAGATGGGCACGCTGCTACACTTGCCCAGCGCTGAGGCTGTATCAGGTCGGCTCAATGCGCTTCCCCGAATGTAACCATAAGGTTACAGGAACACGGCTATGAAGCCGTGAACGGCTGTGAATTCGTAGATGGCTGTAAAACTGAAATTGGTGTAAAATCCGACAGTTAACTAGTGCATGAGCATTGGTAATATATCTGCACATTTTTGGTCAGCTCTTAGTTGGCTCCTACCCTGTGGCTTTCAGGTCATCGGAGCACGAAGCCCCACCGCCACGTCAAGGTGACTGACCACAGTGGAGCAGCAACCATGCTTTATCACAATCTTTTAAACCCACAATTATGTTCCACTCTACTGCCAGCATAATTTTAGAATATTTTCCTGATGTTTGTCATAGCTAAAATATATGCAAGTTGATTGAGCAGTATTATTGCTGCAATAATAATGTCCCAGTGTTCAGTCAACATAAAAGCACTCATGAATATAATAGTGTTTCTGAGTTTCAGATCTTCATGTTATTCTGGCAGAAGCAAAACGTCAGCTTTTGTCATGTAGTTTGCTTTTGCTTACAGTGCACTGCGGTTGATCATTTGGCAGAAGAAGGGAAAAACTTGCCTAGAACCTGATGAAACTGGTTATGTCTGGTTGAGTTGGAGTAGCTAATTCTCTACCATGTTTATATTTTGTCTTGCGTTTATGGTCATTTTTTATATGGTCACTTTAATGGGCTGCAATACACATCTTGCCACTTAAACTGTCCATTCACTCATCCATATATTACCGGGTAATTCAAAACAAAAAAGCATGGGAGAACCATAATGTACATTTCCCAGGGCAGATGTAACTTGTGTGCCAGTTTTCAGTTTATAGATCAAGGAGATTGTTGCTCCGTATGTCGTCACTGGTTCAGCATATATTTCTAGTTATATATAGAACATTTGATGATTTCATTGCTAGATGGTTTCCTCTCAGAACGCTCCCAGGAAGTGGAGAAGCTGTCGGTAAAGCTAGCATCGATTGCATCTGTTGTTCGTGACGATCAGAATGACATTGATGAAACTCACCAGTCCACCTGCGATGAACTTAACACAAATCTGGACCAACTCTTGGAACACTGCTCACAGACCAAGGTCTGCATTACTGTTTGAACTCTTTCATCACACGCGAAAGCAGTAAGTGCTTTAGCGCGCCTTAGCCATCGCAATTCTGTCAGTCCGTTCATCCATCTGTCACACGGGTGGATCAGTGAAAAGCGGTGCAAGCTAGGATTGCCAAATTTTCACCGTCGGCTGCCTGGAAGACTCTAGTTACAGGAACCGTAAAACTTTTTCATAAATTCGAAGGGGGTTACCCTGAACGAAGGCGCTAAATGAGCGGGGGTGGGATAAATTTGCAATTTTTAGCCAATAAGTCACTGTATCTCAGTAACGGTGCGAGATAGGGCCTAGGTTACCATTAATCACTAATAGGAAGTCATACACTGGCTCTCAATTGCCACTGAACTCAATGACCTTGGATGACTTTGAATGCCAAAATAGGGGTTTTTATGGATTTTTTGGCGATTTCGGGATGCGAGACACATTTCAAGAGCGAATTGCGCCGAAATTGGCTGAGATAGATGTGGAGAAGCTGAATATGAAATTTTTAGCATTGAACATAGATTTCGCCGGTGCAAGTTTCGATTTTTTAGGTTCAAGGAAATCTGCGCATGAGGTCATCAAAGAGTGGTACCCCTGTAAAAGTCGTTATTTTACCATTGTTGGCCAGTCTTTCGTCAAAACGGTTGCAGATAGCCATGGGGATGCTGCTTATCACAACAAGCACTAGTGACGAGCTTTTCAGTCGTGTCAACAGCGATGACTTTGAAAGTCTCTGAACTTCCAAAGTAAGGGTTTTTTATTGATTTTTGCGATCTTCGGCTGCAGTGCACACTCCAAGAATGAACTGCAACGAAATGGCTGATGATAGACTGACATTTTGCGAATAGGAACTGCTATAGGCTTTCATGCATCTCATGAGCATTAGCTTAAATTTCTTTTTTCTTGTTACCAGCTGTCCAAACTGTCACATGTGAAATAACAGCATTGCACTTATATATTTTTTCTTTGTTTCATATTCAGTCGCTTAGTTTGTATATTGTATAGTGCTCGCACACAGCATGCAGTGATGCATGATGCTTCATTGCATTAGACATTATTTCGCAGTCCAAAGACATGTGACAGTTTGCAGCAGTTTCTTAATTATGTATTAGCTGATTACTGAAATTAAACTCAAATTGGCTGTTTTCATACATTTAGTAATTTCTCACTGATTTGATTCAGTACATTTAGGAACAATAAGAGAATCATACCTGTAGACAGTGCTGGACAGTTACGAAAATTTTTGCCCAACCTGCAGAAAAATAGCTGGAAAAATAACAAACAATTAATAATCCGTTGGACTTGGCAAAGGTTTTTATATCTTGTTGCACGTTATTTACTTAAAAACTGTTTAGACAAAGTGTTTGTAAAGGTATGTAATGTGTTCTTGTGCTGTTTAAATCTGATACAACTGAGTATGTGTTCTGATGGCTGTGTAGGAGGCACAGTTGTCTGGCATGACCTCATTTCGACAGCAGATTCGTTCCAATATTACCGAGATCAAGTCGTCACTGGACAAACATACTGCCGATCTGGTTCATATACAGGAGCAGTTGAAATCACAGGTCTCTGCGGATTTTCTTTGTTTTAGACCTTTCTGCCACTAGCACATTTGATAACAGGGAAGATTATTAGAACTTGAATTACTGTTACGTGCACCCTTATAATGGTGAGTTCTTATAATTTTAGCTTTAGGTCGTTTTGTGTCTTGTGTTTCGTATTTGGTTTTCTGTAAAGGTTAAACTTTTTGTTCCATTATTGTAAAGGTTAAACCTTTTGTTACGTTATTATGTGTACCTGCATTGCCTGGAAAGGTCGTCCCTGAAATGATCTATGCTGTATCAGGTGGGATGTTAAACCCTACTTACTCACTTTCATTTGAAGTGTTCAAACCCTGTGTGCTATACAAATCTGCAGCTTATTTCCTTATTCACCTATGTTGTACTGCCACTGTTCTGCAAACTGTAAAATAATCCTGATCTGTTTTGCGGCTTCATGTTTGCGTAAAAAGCCTTTGAAGCAGCGTTTTAGTTTGTACAGTTGTGGTTGGATTGTATATTACAATATTTGCTTTATCAGTACTATGGTGGTACAGTTGACTCCACTTATATGCACGTTGGTTATAAGCACACTCTGCCTATTTGCACAACGTGCGTCTAGTCTCGTTTGAGTTTATGCTATGTCAATGGCAGTCAACTTCGCTTGTAAGCACCAACCATATATGCACAATTTGGCTATAAGCACACACTCTTTTGGTTTTAGCGTCATGACTTACTTCGGTAATAAGCAACTTGCTGACACAATGCATGTAAGACCACCTGTAGTCAGCCACTTAACGCTCACTGGGATGCCGGTGACGACATCTGAACCCCAGAATTATGCGGGTAGGCAGAACTAGTGAGCACCACACATTATGTAGGCTACAGTGCATTGCCCCACCCCAGCAGCATGCAGTATCATAATGAACTTCAAACGGCAGTCTGCTGTCTGTGAGAGTGATTGAGACGACAGACGGGCGGGTGGCGTGTAAACTGACACTACTGGAGTGACCATTATCAGCTGCTACATGCTGTGTAACAGTGCCTTAGTAACATTTTTAGGACTGCAATACTGATCTGCTTCAATGAATAACATTTATGAGGACAGAAAAACGTGCATTTTCTGTGTCTTGAGCCTTGTGAAACCCACAGAAATGTCCTGAAATTTTGTAAACATTGGGTCCTGAAATTTCACTTCTTGCTCCTGGGAGCCCTGCAGTCAACTCAGCCTTCTTTTCCTGCGGGATAGGTATATAGAGTACTAGTCGATCTGGTTGGGGTTAAGTTTGGGCATGTCATGTGGCAGGTGACCCCATCTGATCCCATATGGCAGTGATGCTTTGTTGCTCTGAGATGGGTTGCCATTGTGAGCTGTAGAGAACCTTTCTCAACCTATTGGTGGTACTGTGTTGTTTAGATGATTGAGCACCAGTCTCTGGTAGAAAGGCTTGCGGACCAACATCTTGGCAGCATTGAGGCACTGCGCAATCTTGGCTCACTGTTTGTCGATGAAATCAGTGCCCTCTTGACTCAACATGATCAGAAATTACAGAGCTTTCTGACATCACAAGAAACTGCTAATCAGGCAAGAACACTCATTCGGTAATTTTTTTGCTCCTCGCACGCTACGTTCTTAATGTAGTGAAGATGAGTATATGAAATCAGTGAGTATCTACGACCGACCTACCACCCTCTGTTCCTGGAAGAGCTAGATAGACACATGGTCACAATGGACAACCCATAGGAAGTCTACCCTCGGGAGTCGAATGGTCACGTGACCGATGACGTCACGTGAGCCCAAAAGGTCAAGGTCATGACCCCATTATTTTTTGAGGCGCCATATCTCTGTAAAGGTGCTAGATAGACGCATGTGTTGAGGTATAGCAAGACAAATGGCAACTAGCGTCATCGACCTTTATTGAGAATTTTTTTCTCTCACTTCCTAAAATCGGGCAATATTTTATAAACTTTGAGGAGACAATTTCCAGTAACGACCTCGACGCCAGTCACTATTAGTATAATATTAAATGGGTCTCAATTAGACGTCGGATTTCTAATACAAGCCAAAAGGAACGAAAAAGCTCCTAAAAGAATACAAAAGAAAATGATGCACGTGAGGAGTACATTAGATTGGTCACAATCTAATAATATTTTTTGTTAACGATGATTTAATTTTATGCAGTGCAGCGTCTTAATAGGCCCTGTTATGGAATTCAAGGTCATGGGATGACACAAACTGCCTTCTTGCGTGGTGTTGGCTTTGACGATGGTATACTTAAGTCCGCTCATTTTGCAAAGCCGCAGTACAACAGTTTAAAGCCAATCAGATCCATTATTTGGAAGCGAAGAGAAGTCGGCAAAGGTCCAGATTGCCTCGAGATGTATTTTTTGCTGCTTTTTGATTGAGTTCATTGCTTTGTATTGGGTCTTGTTATGTCATTGTGAGATGATGCTGACTGTGTGTTATTTTTGTACCGTAAAACATTGCCTCATGTTTTAACATAGATGTGATTATTGATTGTAAAATATCTCATAATTGTGTGTGCATGTGACAATTTTCACTGCAGGATCGGGCTGAAAAAGTGAAGGAGCTAGTGAAGAATACGTTAGAAACTACGTTAGAAACTGTGCTAAAGGAGCTGACAGATGCCCAGGCAACTGACCTGTCTTCCCACACTCACCAGGTAGCTCCAGAGTATGACGTTTCTTTCTATTTTAATTATTCTCTTACACAAGTCATTATGCACAGTGGCACAAGCATTTTCTTTTATTTTGACCACAGTCATTACGGCCCACAGTTTTCCGCGGAATTTCGAGCCGAGCCACGGAATTTGCCCTTTTCCGTGGAGTTTTGATATTGTCGTGGAATTTCGTGGAATTTTGGAGAAGTTAAGAAATGACCGATCATTAGTACGATCGTTGGCTTTAAACTAACTACGCTGTGTCCCAAAAAACTGCCACACTTTGTCATTTTCCATATGTTCACCAAATATTAACTGATATTCAAAATTCAAAAAAAATTTTACTGATGCACTCTATGGACAATTTGCAATAGTTACCTCGGCCAAGAAGGTTATGTTTTTGCCATTGTTTGTTTGTCTGTCTGTGTGTTAACAAGATAACTCAAAAAGTTCTGGAAGGATTTTTCTGAAATTTTCAGGGAATGTCGGGAATGGCAAAAACTACAAGTGATTCAATTTTGGGGGTGATCCGGAAGGAATCCTAGATTCTGGATTACTTTGAAATTTTTGTCGACATTGCTTTAATGGGGCATAAAGTTGTTTTGTCTAATCAATATGCTTGGCAGAGGTCTGCGCTCTCCGAGTGCTTTTCTAGTTATAAAATATTTTACCACACCTTAACTGTGTTGCTACACTACCTTGTGAAATATAGATATTTAAAAATAAATACCTAAAAAACTTAACTTTGGAAATAATTTTTTTATTAATATGCATGAGGAACTTGAATTATGTTTTGTTTTTGCTACGTGACCGGCGTTTGTGAACATAAACAAATGACATTATTGTGAATAATGGTTATTAATGTGATGACAAAATACCAGCATTGTAACATGCTATTTGGCAACAAAGACAAGGCAGTGATTAACAATTTATACCAGTACAAAGAATACGGTGTGCAAAGGATACTGACAGAATTTTCAAAGGCAAACTGCGAAAGGTAAGTACTGGGCACTTTGCTAAAAATGATTCGGAAAACGCGAAGCGCTGACCGAAAGCATGAGACTGCAGACTGAAACGCGTGCATAATTGAAGATAACGGGACCACTGCGGATAAACTGCTAGCCCCAGTAAGCCAGGAAGACCAGTAACAAACATACTTTTTCAACACACCTGATAGCCAAAAAGATGGTTCTAACACAATATGGCATCGTACAGGTCATGTGCTGCGATCTTAGTCTAAAGTGTCTTGTTCGTTTACCAATATGATTGTTGCCTATTGCTAATTTTTCTTATATTTTACAATGTAATGTGGCAACACAGTTAAAGTGTGGTGAAATATTCAATAACAACTGTATTGCCAGTTGTCCAGAGAATGTGTTAGTGCAAAAAATTTTGAAATCGGTCACTAGTTCGTATATCTGCACGAACTAAAGTGTGACAGTTTTTTTGGGACACAGTGAGAAAAATCAGACTGAATTGCCTAAAACTGCATCCCTACTAATAATTACTATCGTATGGAGCACAATCGTAAATTAACACAATTGACAAATTCCACTTTTCAAAAGAAAAAAGATAGATTAATTTTTTTTATGTTGCTAGCAGAACTGAGTGCCATGCCAGCATCCAAAAACTGAAGTTTTTTTAAAAACAGAATAAAGCTTAGTTTATGCACAAACGGAAGGCTATGGTAAGCTGCAGATTTTGGACAATTTTGACGGAGTGAGCCGCAGAATTTTGCGAACCGGCCCACAGAATTTGGCAAAATTTACCGCGGAAAACTGAGCCCTAGTCATCATACATCACTGTACCATACCTGGTTTAAAAAGTACCTTTTGCAGATGATTTTCTTTCGTGTGCTGTGATTATCTTATGTACTGTTTTTGTGCGTTATTGGATTTTTTAGTTTTTCTTTGTTTTTTGTTTTAGTGCTTTTATTCAGTAATTTTCTGTTGAGCTAGACACTTGTTACTGTCAAGTGCATGTGAAAGTTTTTGATATGCTGTATTCCGTTGAGCCTTCAGTGCATTGTTAAGTAACAGTGTTGGCATAGAGACTGAACAGTCTCTCTCCCACAGTTTGCAAGGGCTCATTTCTCCGGATCTGCATTAGTTTTGAGTAATTCTCGTGAAATTAGCGAATTGAACAAACGTTGACAGTTACGAGTCACATTTGTTTACTATCTACAGAACTGTCTTTTTCATGATATATACATGTCACTGCTATGCAACTTTTTTCTGTTTTTATTTTGTGTATAAGTGTTAAGGGGCTGTTATTGTAGATGAGGGATTCAGTGAACCAGATGCGTGGGAAGGTGTCTACATACAAAGACAACTCGGAACAGTGAGTTAATGCTACGATTGTTCTGCTAAATAACTTTGATGTTAAAGGTCCATGGACACCAAAATTAACAACCATTTTTCTAAAAGAGCACGATTTTCTGAAAATTTCGACAGTAATATTGACTTTTAGTGTAAACTTTTGTACCAGTATGTGTAAAAAAAGGCATCCAGTGTCCAAACTCTGTCGCTGTTAATGATAACCCAACAGAGCTACAGAGCATTACTTGCTGTGTGCATTACTTGTCATCCTGCACAGGCGAATGTGCGTTTTTTAACCACAACCAGACTGGCTAGTACTCAATTTGTCTGAGACCCCACAGGGATAGAAGGCTGAGTTGACCGGGATGGTTGGTTATACACGAAGAAGTGGCCTGCACATTTTCAAGAACTAAATTGGGGCATAAGGTTTCTATGCCAACCTGGTTAGGGAACAAGTGGCAGGTGGTATTATTTTTAATAAATGTAAAAAACTTACCAGTTTAAAACTCAGTGTAAGGACGACGTGACGATATATCAGTCCACTAAAACAGCAAAAATCTTTTGATTAACTACATGGTGCTATA
>Ga0056128_1003728_pt1 | contig 18861 bp, 16 predicted proteins | sample WorMetLIZISLAND2_FD_71113 | JGI IMG/M metagenome (GOLD analysis project Ga0056128, IMG submission 71113) | Marine gutless worms symbiont microbial communities from Max Planck institute for Marine Microbiology, Germany - Olavius geniculatus... ... | reverse complement strand
GTTTTACACTAAGCACTATATGAACAACATGTTTTACTAATAACTTTCTGCAACAATATGGCTAAAAACTATGACATCGTACCATAGAATAGTTAAGCAAAAGTGCAGAAAATAAGTAAAAAAATAACTAATCATATGTTGGATACCCAATTCATTCACTGTTGCAAAAAATGTTTTAGTTTTCACAATCCTACCAAAGGTCGCACTGTACATAGGCCATGTAAATATTTTGACAGCCAGTAGCAACCCCTAAATATTAACCAATTTCCATGAAATTTTTTACAGAATTTCTTTTCATATATACGAACAAAATGAGAGGGTGCCCCATTAAAAAATCAAAACTTCATTTTTCTGAATCACCCTAAGGAGGAATCTGGTTGCAGAATCTTAGGACCGCAGACTGAGAAGGCATTCTTCCCAAACTGGGTCTGTCTTCTCATGACAACAGCTGCTTTCGTTGTGGAGAAATGGAACTGTTGGCATCCAGATTCTTTACCGTTATCTAGACTTATCATGTTGCTAAGATATAAGCATAAATCGCATACAATCAGATGCAAGTTTGTTTTAATGGACCGTGATTGGGTGAATTGTTAGCTGTAAGTCTAAATCCGTTGGACACAATCACAAACGTAAATGTACGGTAAGATAAGATGTGATTTAATGTAGTGCATCCATATGGCTGAAATAGCATGGTGACAGTGCAGTTGAAAAACAGCTTAGAGCCATGTTTAACGATAGTTAATAGTTTATCTGCTTGTGTGTCTGTGTCTGTGTTTTTTTGTGTCGTTAGCTTTACTGTGGTGTTGTGTCTATAGTTTTTATCTCAAACTGTATTTTGTCGTAGTTTTTCTGTATTGTATGTTTTCCATAAACCTTTCCTTAAACCTTTCATAACATTCTCGTAAGTTTATTTTATGAAGTTTTGTCAATTCGGCTTCTGGGCATGTTAGTTTTTCTGCACTCAGCACTGTTGGCATGTCCACAATCACTACTGGTCAGTTGTTCCCACAGTTTTCCGTGGGTCGTGGAATTTCAAGCCAAGCAGCGGAATTTGCCCTTTTTCGCAGAATTTTGATATTTCCGCAGAATTTCTCGGAATTTTGCAGAAATTGAGAAATGACCGATGATCAGTATGATCGTCGGCTTTACTGTGTAACTAAATAGACTAACTATATCACGGAAAAGATCAAACTAACCTGCCTAAAACTGTGAGCACTACTAATAGCCATCGCAATACAGCACACAATAATAAATAAACACAATTTGACTTGACAGATTGCACTTTTGAAAAGAAAAAAATATTGACAATTTTATTTGAATGTTGCTAGCATAACTGAGCACAACGCCAGCCTTGAATAACTGAAGTTTATGCACAGAATAGAGCTCAGTTTATTCACAAACGGACGGATGCGGTAAGCCGCAGAATTTAAGCAATTTTGCCACGGTGAGCCATGGAATTTTGCGAACCGGCTCGCGGAATTTGGCAAAATTTGCCACGAAAAACTGTGGACCCTACTGGTTAGGAGTTTGAACTTGTTGAAGTTTGATCATCTTCTGAAAAAAAGAAGAAGAATACAGATGAATCAGTGAATGAATGAATGAGATGTTGTTGTGATTTGGTTGCAGCGTCGCTGGGAGCAGCAAGTGCCGGTGGTCTAGCTCAGCATCTGTTCCGACCCCCAGGAGTTCTTCCCGGTTCCCCTTTCCTCAGTCCTTTGCATGGGATGCTGCCATGGTCTCAGCCACCTCATCCGTGGCATGCTGTACTGCAGCAGTCACTACTGTCATCGGATCAACTCACTGCTGACCAGCTGGCCGCTGCTGCTGCTGCTGCTGCTGCCGGGAGTGCTGCTAGTGATCGTAATGATGTCTCACAGGTTGCTTTTACACACTTTCGGCTTTACTTTATCATATAGCTTATTACATCGATCACTGGCAGCCAGTTAGTCAATGAGCATTACCATGCTTCTTTCTCAGCTTTCCGATTGAATTGCATCATATATTACACTGCGATTATTTTGCAAAATAAACGTGACGATAATGATCTTCATCGTCAGTCATCATTGTCATAGACTTTGTTTTGCATTCTGATAGTGTTGTGTTGCTACCAGGAAAAGTCTCTTACCTTCAAAAGCTTTTCAGAGGATGTGCAGGAACCTTGCATGACTGTTTGTGATCGCATAAAATATAGTCTCATTAGCGGATAGAAATTACCTCTGATAATAAAGGTGCTTAGAGGTTAAAAGCAAAAGTTAAAAATGTAACTGGAATGGGTGTTGGTCTGGACAATCCGTGGAAAATGAATCATGCAAAAGCATTTTAGTTAGAATGTTGGATCGTCACAAAGAAATATGCTGGAATAAAACCTGCTGCTTCTTATTACGGTAATATAATTGTCTGTGGTTGTTGTCGATGCAGAAGTCGGATGGTGTAGAGGAGTCATCTCGACAGCGAGGAGGGGGAGGTGGTACAGTGACTGGTAGCTCGGTGGTGTCCAGTACACTGGACAGACGTCAGCATCATCATCATCAGCAGCGTACTACAAACCACCACCAGCAGCAGCGTGATCAGCACCAGCGCTGTGACAGCATCACCCTGGCCACTGGCCATCACCGCCATCAGTCACGCGTTGATGCCAACAGTCAGGGCTTCTACACGGAACTGATGAGGATCAAACATGAGGAGTTCAGTCCTCAGTCCGGTCTGTCCGTCTGCCTATCTCTTTACCTTTGCTTTTCACTTGTGTACTAGTGCATTAGATCAACTAGTTCTTATGAAACATTCAAATTTAGACTAAAAACCGAACTGTTCGCCGCCGTTTACCTGGATACTTAGGACAAGTCAGCACCAATGCAGCAGTTCTGATTCGCACTTATCTTTGTGTCAATGGCAGTATATTAAATTGTTTTTAGATTAGATTAGAAGTGATTCTGCCTGTTCTTGGATATGTCTACTTTACCTGTCGTCTGTCATATCTGTGCACCCTGCTCTGTGATTAAACCATGGACAGATTTAGGTGCCATTTGGCATACACTCCTGGGGTCCAACAACATATTGTGTTAGATAGGGGTCCCTAAGCCCCTGCAGGGAGGAGATTTAGGGGTCAAACCTGAGCCAAAACATGCAGTTTCAGTCCCTGCCATCCCCTGATGAATACAAATTAATAGCAACACTGCCTTTGCCCAAATTAGTTTGATCCTTGTTTCATGAGCTTCTGTGTAGTAGTAGTTATTGTTGTTGTTGTTTGTTGTACCGGTATTTATTGTATGGTTCTTATGTGTGGATGTTTAGATGCATACTCGGAGGACATCCATGCCAGTCCGTCGGACAGTCACCCTGACATGCATTCTCTACCTGCTCATGAGACTGAGCTTGACTTTTATGAGACCAACTGTCACTGGCGAGGCTGTGGACTGGAGTTTGAAACTCAGGAAGAGCTCGTTCAGGTATGTAATAATCATGTAGCCTAATGTTATGTAAAGTGAAGGGTGTTTTAAATTGTGCATAATGCTGCAGGGACACCTTACTAAACTGAAGATAGCTCTGCTGCCAGAAACTAAGGCTAGCTGCAGCTGTAGAGATGAAAACTAGAGCTGGTAACAATCAACAATTTTTAAAGTACTTAACTTTACAAACGTTTATGATTAATTAATCATTAATTTTAATTAGAAACTAACGATTGCCAAAGAAAATACATTTCATTTATTTAGCAACTATAACTCTAACTATAACTACTGGTATGAACTCTAACGTTTCACAGATGCACTGAGACACTCAGTTATTGAGTGCTTTTGACACAAGACGTGTAGACAAACGAACATTGACTTTTCTAGAAAAAAAATGATTGAGATGATTCCAGTTGCTTATCATACATGATCTCATTGTATTTCACCTACTTTATAATATTCTTATTGATTTGACTTTATATAAAATTTTAAGGATTAAAATCTTATTAATTGTTTTAATTCAAAGCTATTAGTGATGTGTATGAATGTGTGAACAGCATCTGAACCAGGAGCATGTGTCGACCAGTCGTCGTCAGTATGTGTGCCTGTGGGAAGGCTGTGGTCGCTCGGAAAAACCGTTCAAAGCACAGTACATGCTTGTTGTTCACATGCGACGTCACACTGGGGAAAAGCCTCACCGTTGCTCGGTCAGTTGGTCATTTCGTTGGTTGGTCAGTCGGTCACTGTCGACAATTAGCAATTTCATGATCAGGTCACGGGGTGCTTAGTTGCAAAGCCTGAAGGGTCAAAATTTTAAACCACGGGGCTGAGAGTGGAGATGGGGTTTTGTGAGTGGGCATCAGTTCTTTTTCCCACTAGCTAGGTGGCCTGGATGAAATGAATGTTAGATGCTTCCCCAATGGGGTCTAGGGCAAAGACAGAGCCACCTAGAGTTTTGATGCTTTACCTGTTCTCGGCTCATTTTCAGCTGACCTCTCTTGTTATGGAAAACTATGTGCATTGAATGTTTATGCATTATGTTGTTAATTTTTAGTAATTACGCATATAATTTTCTTGCTTTATTTTTGTTGGCTCATTTGGACCTTTAAGATCTCGTGGGTTTTGTTTCATCGAATCACCTTAAGCCCTCCCCCCTTCTGGTTTCCATGCCATTGGTTATACTTTATGTAAGCATTATGTCACAATATCTTTAGTTTATCATCATTATCATAGGGATACAGTGCACAGTTTACTGTAAGATCAGGCCATTTTGCAGTGTAAATTTGAAATAGTGTAATGCGAAAAACTCACTTTAAAAACAGAATTAACATGATGTCTCTTATTTTGAGCTTGCATTATTCTCTCTTTGTCGTGTGTCTCAGTGCAATGTGTTGATGCTGTTGGTTGGGTTCAAGGAAAAGCATTTGGATTGCTCTGTAAAGCTTTCTGCTTGGAGCTCTGTTTAGACTGAGAGACATTCTGCGTAGGTTTGTTTGCAAAATGATCATTAAAATGGCTTCTGCATCTGTCTGTGTTTGGGTGTGTCAGATTGAATCAGACGTTTCCATAAGTAACATAGCACAGTTGTACAGTTCTATAGTAAATGTACAAGAATATGAGTGACGTAAAAATAGTACTTGACAGCTTTGGTGCAGATTACAATCGGTAAGATGTGGACTGTGTTGTAGTTTGAGGGTTGCAACAAAGCATACTCGCGGCTGGAAAACCTGAAGACTCACCTGCGCTCACACACTGGCGAAAAACCCTATCTGTGTGAGTATCCGGGATGCAGCAAGGCTTTCAGCAATGCTTCCGACCGAGCCAAGCATCAGAACCGCACTCACTCCAATGCTGTGAGTTTTTACTACTCTTAGTGCTAACTTATGCTGACCACTAGTCTGGAAACATGCCCGGTGCAGGTTTCAGCTGCTGCAGAGTTGCGAAAAACTGTAAAAATTTCCACACAGTGGGTCTTATTGGGTTTGTTAGGTTTTGGGTGTTGGGGATTCAAACCGAATGAACGAAGGCCAAACTTTGTGAGTTTTCAGGTTTACATTAGTTTTAACTCATGAGAATGAGCGGTTTTAGTCTCCACATCAAATAAAACATGTACAGAAATTTGCAAATTCATAGGTTTTAAGCTTGATAGAATAACTATAATAAAACGCACTAAAAGTGGATTCAGTTTACAGTGGGTTTTTGGGGTTGGTTTTCACTGGTTTTGGGGGTGTCTTAACCACAAGGAGCTGTAGTATTGGCTCGATCCATTTTCTGGAGCCTGGAGAGGCCTAAGCCTAGTTTTAGTTTTGTGTTGTAAGCTAGCCTGTAGGAAATCCAAACCTGGGTTTCTGATCCACCAGATAATTTATACATTTTTAACCTCATTTTTTATTGCCAACAAACCCAGAAATTACTCTTGAAGAATGCACACTATCTAACTCTATCACAAGTAATCGAGCTTACCTTGGGATTAAATCTAGGCCCAGTCATTAATTGTTTGTTTAGCATGTATTGAAGTTCCTAATATGAGTTTGTTGATTCATAGGTTGATTTTGTCACGGTGTGTGGTACTGTGATAATTCATGTGCAGAAGCCGTATGTATGCAAGGCTCGTGGCTGCAGCAAGTGCTACACAGATCCCAGCTCACTGCGTAAACACGTCAAAACCGTTCACGGTGCCGACTTCTATGCCAATAAGAAGCACAAGGGCAATGAGTGCAGTGGCGGTGGGCAGATGGACAATGGTGGCCATTTCTACGAGGTAACAGCTTCTGTTGTATTTGTGCTATGTGTGATTTTAAGTTTATGATAACTTTCACACTGTCTGATCAGTTCTTTAACACCGTTGATTGGATAATAGAAAGAGAAATTAGTCTGTGCAAAGTACATTTTCATAACTTTACATTTAGGCATTTGACTTCACCTGGAGTGTTTTTGTAAATTGGGCTGAAACAACAGCAAAAGTAGCAGTTGTTGTTGAAGAAAATAACCATAATTTGACTCTTCTGTTTGAAAAGCTGACTGTTTTTGGTCTTAGTGATTTTTAAGCTAGGTCTGTTGGCAGCACTATGTTTTTGTCATAGGTTAATTCTGTCACAGGTCAGTCCGGCTGGAGTCGGATGAGATATATACTATTACAGAATTATTATGTGTCACATTCAACTTATATCTTTACCATCCACCATTTGACAGTACTGAGCTGTGTCGTATATTTGAAATTTTTCAGATAATTGTGTACTGTGCAATAACTGTCAGGTTTCTATTTTTCACACTGTCTTTTGTTGCACTTTTTGAGTGATATTATACTACTTATATAGTGGTTTTTCTCTTTTTTATATTAAAACCATGCACACATTAGCTAAGCATGCATTCGTATAACAAGTTGTCTGTCTGCGTGTGCAGGACGAATCTAAGCCGGACAACATGTTGAACCCAGGCAGTAACAGCAGTGGTATGGGCAGTGGCGCTGCTAGCAGCAGTAGTGCTGGCAGTCCGGCTAGCAAGCCCAACACTACAACTAATACTGCAGACTATCAGCATGATTCCGTCTCCAGCCCTGCTAGCATACATGTCAATGGCATTGCTGTATGTATCATTCTACACATAGTTACATAAATCTTGCGGTTATTTTTTGCACTCACCACTATTTTCAGAGGCACTGTTGTTGTGTTAAAACAAGAATGAGGTTTAGTGGGTTTTTATGCTGTAAAATGCAGATACTTGTGGTTGTATTGTTGGTACAATTTAGCACCAAGGTGGTAATTAGTGTCCTGACGAATGCAGCAGTGGTTTTATATTTTGATGAATTTGAATAGTTAGCTCAACTCTTCATCTCAGTTGCATTTATTCATTCATACGGTTGTCCTTCCACTAAAAGTTTTCTGTGGTTTGCTCGATTCAAATAAAATTTGTTATTGCTACATGATCATCGATGATATGTCATACAACTAATCCAAGATCAAGATCATGGTCTCGAGATTTTGAAAATTATAAATTCTTTCTTTTTTTATTTTCTCCATTATTTACATTTGGAGCTGGCAAATGGCTAGTAATTCTTAAACTAGGCAACAACGTCTAAATTTGATTCAGCCAGATTTTTGACATTTGGCCTAGTTTTTGTCTTGCGTGACTTTGAACTTCACTCGTATGCAATGTTGAGAAACTGATAGAGCCAGGAGTCAACTGGAGTCCCATAACTACAAGATTAATTTCTGTTTCAGTTACTTCTTAGCCTGTGAGTCAATTCAGCAGTGAATGTGGTGTCTCTGTTGACAGGAGTCTGATAAGAGTAATGGTAACTTACTGACGCCATCGTCGTGCAATGATGCCAGTAGTTCGTCGGCAGTCACTAGAGGTCGTCGGTGTGGTGTCGGCAGCAGTCATCCCGGCATGATGTCTGGTGGTGATCTGATTGTCACAAGTAGCATTGATGAGAATTCGGAGTTTGTTGATGAAGACAACGTGCTCAGCGAAATCATCGTGAGTAGTTTTTTATTTTTCACTCTTTTTATTCTGCAAATATTGGAGAATATCTGACTGAACTTTTATTTTACCGGCTCGTTGTTCGAACTGTAGAAATTTGCTGTTGATCAGTTGTTAGCTGTTGATCAAGCTGTTGAGTAATTGTTAAAAATTGTTAACGATTAAATAAAATCTTAATCGTTAAATTTTTGATTAAACTGCATCATTATTTGGTTTTGGGATCCAGAGGTCATAGTTGAGGGTCTCCAAGCACAGAGAGTATTGAGTCCTTTATTGTGTGCAATTTAATGTTATAATTAATTTACCATCTAATTAATAAGTATTCTGCTGATGTCCAACGTAGCTGTCACCTGTTCGTACTGATGAGCAAACAGTGGCAGAAGCACTGTCAATGTTTTGTTGTAATGCAATGTCACAGAACTTATTTTGCTAATCTGTTGTATAAGTCATGCTTGTGACACATGTTCAGTAAACTACTTACTTCTGTACTTATTTAGTAAGTAAATATTAGTAAAAAGTAAATATGTATGATGGTGTTGTGTAAGCAGTTGTCTCCAGTGTCGGCGGATGAGCAAGCGATGGTTGAAGCACTGCCAATGGTGCGTCAACGTGTACCAGTCACTCGACCGCCCGCCAGCCAGAAGCCACGAGTTGTTGCTCCGACGCTCCCACCACCAGGTGACCCATACAGCAATTATTACTGTCCACTGCAGATGTAACACAAACTGTTTTGCTGGAAACTGAATAGCAGGAAATTATTCTGATCTTTAGTAAGTTTGCTTCACAAGGTCCATGGGTTGGTGCTGACTCGTTTTCCCCATTTTCTAGCCATCAGTCAGATGCTGCATGGCCATGGATGTGGGCTTAGTGCATCATGTGTTGTGTCTGTTTAATGTTCATGTCCCAGTGTTCACTGGTAATCACTATGTCTCTGTGTCTGCCCGTGGAGGGATGGGATGGGATGGCCAGGCTGAGTTCACCTGGTTGGCTGATTATGTACAGAGATGGGGATTGCTGCGGCAGGTTTGGAAGGTTGGATGTTTGTCTATCCAAGACTGTCACAGCACTAAAGTGAAGATAATGAATAATTAAATTGTGTCAGAAGTTTTTCTGATATTATTGTGGTTCATATTTCTTCATGCCTCACTGTGCTTGTCGAGTGTGTCATTGCATTAGTTATCATAATGTCAACAACAGTGTGTCAGAATGTGAATCATGTGCATTATGCATTGAATGACGCTGGTAGGCAATTCTCGTCGTCTGTGGTCGGCGGCCAGTCCATGCCACGGAAGTACAGCAGACAGTCATAAACTACCAGCAGACGATAGACCGACCGGTTCAGCTGGCTATGGTTCTGGGGCTTACAGTAAGTCTTTTCATTTTGCCATTGATCTTTGTCGCTATGACGAAGTCTTTATTTATGGCACCAGTTATTAGTGATTTGTAATAATTAAAGGGAAATTAAAATTAATTTGAAACTAAATAAGTAGGATTTGTTTCTTCACGGTTCATACTGTTACGATTCTGTCATTTCTGTTGTTGAGTTTCTAGTCTCTGATTTTAGTTGATTAAAGCATCATCGTCGGCCCAACTTTTTTTGTTCAGCAATAGCCTTTATTTTTGGTCACCTTTTGTTTATTTCAGTGTTTAGTATGCCTAGTGATCATTTTCATTAGCAACTCATTTGGCACAGAGTGGCATTGCTATGAGTTGCTATGAGTCACGTACTAGTTTGGCCTCAAAGCAGTACATATTTTCACTGGTAGTTTTGATCTTCCAAAGTACAAAGCCCCTCTGATGCTGAGATCTGACGCACTGATGTGTGATGATGCTGTTGATGTACGTGCAGTGAACCGAGAGTTGACGCCGCTGCGTAGTCGCTATGACAGTTGTGCCAGCTCTGCACGTAGCTCATGTCTGAGCACGGCGAGCAGTGCACACAGTGTTCGCTCAGCCAGTTCGCAGCGACGTCGGCACACCACTAACAACAACGCCAACGTTGTCGGCCGCTACCATCCGCCATCCGCCAGCATCACCGCTTCTCCCTATGAGTACGACATGACAGCAACCTCCAGCGAGTCGGTCGAGAGGTCCAGTCAGACTGCAAGGCATGCTGGTATGATGACGACGTCACTAGCCGACAGCGTAGGTGTCGCTAGTGACGTCGAGGTGTCGTCATGTCGGTTCAGTGGGCGTGGCAGCGTGTCGCGGTTCTTGGCCGAACGACGTCGCGAGTCCATCGACAGTGGACTGAATCTGGACTCGGCGACGTACCAGTCCGAGAGTTTTCGACGAGCCAGTGACCCGCTGCTCAACAACTGTGGCGTGGTGGCAGATACCTCGCAGAGCACCACCCAGAGGTGCCACAGTTCGGCCAGTGCTCCGGGCACATGGCGCGAGGGTCATGGCAGGGTGGGGGTGGGCAGTGCCTCAAGTAGTCGTGGTGCTGCTCCGCCAAGCCTCATGTCATCCCGAAGTAGCATTGCGACCAACATGTCAGATGGCGTTGATGTCAAATACACTCCGCCAACCTCCGGACCTTCAGTTGCCGACCAGGTCAGTATCATCAGCATCAGCATCATCATTGTGATTAACACAGCTGATAGTATGTCTTATGCCTGTTAAAATATAACAAGTCACAGGCTTGGTAAAGAGCTACATGTTTAGTGAGGTTGTAAATGAGTCGATGGAAGGTTTGTTAAGACTGGAGCTTATTGTTATTGTCATTACCGGTACTCTATCTATTAGAAGTTGGCATATGCAGCTTTTGAGGGATTGATAAATTGTAAAAAAAAATTAAAAAGTAAACAGGTAGAGTAAAAAATGTAGCAGGAAACAGTACTGATAATAGAACACTAAACAACATAAACAATAGCTATATCAAATAGATGACCTTGTGCAGCTGCATATAATAAAGTCATGTTAATTTAAGTAAGAAGTTTTATTAGTTAATGATTTGTTATTACGTTTCAGTCAGTTTCTGAAGTTATAAGTCAGTTTTGGTAAATAAAGTAAACTCAGCCATCTATCCCTCTGAGGTAGGTAAATCAAGAACCAGACTGCCTGGCTGGGGTTAAGGTGGGGCACTTAGTTGGGTAGCAGGTAACACAGTGTGATCCCATATGACAGATAATGCTTCGTAGCTCTGAGATGGGATTCGGTGCAGGTGCGGAGATATACGCACTGTTTAGCATTTAGCTTTTTTTCTTGGCTGCAGGTCGTCGGTGACCTCATCATTCCAGACGAGATGCGAGACTTCATCAACAATACTTACGCCAGTCAGGCACCGGCCGGTCTGAGTACTTACGCCAGTCAGACAGCGTCCAATGCAGACAGTACAGTTGTTGACTCGCCCGCCGCCACTGCAGTTGACTCAACTTCGGGACTCGACGTAAAACCCACGGACACGAAGCCAACGACTACACTGACGTCATGTATGTATGAGACACAGGCCGCTGGTCGAAGTTCCACACAGCAGCTGGGCACTGCAGCAGTTAGAGACATCCGCAATACTGTATCCGGACTACCGGCACCGGCACAACCTTTCAATGTCCCAGCCACTGCTTCATACTTCAGATCTCCGCAAGCTTACCCGAACAATCACGAGGTACAGGTCTCGCAGGTTAGCCAGTCGTGGCGGGCCGGGGCGGCTGAGTCGAGAAATTATGGAACTTCTTCCGGATATCACCAGCAGCGGACATTGGACCTATCGGCTGATGATGCTGCAGTGAGGCATCGACGCAATCCACACCAGATGAACTGGTGGGCTCGCACCTATGGTTACCATCATGCCAACTCACCAGCAGGCAACTACCGGCCTAATTACAGTCTACCAGCGCCGTCCATACACCCGCCACGTACAGCCGCCAGCTTTGTCTCTTCACAAACCTCACCTAGCTGCAACCAGGTATGTACAGTTCGTCTCTTTTTGTAATTACTGTTTGATGATGGTATAAGCATTATCTCTCTAGCATGTGAAATAAGAATTCAACTGAAGTCAACAAAAGATTTGATGGAATTGTTTGTTGATCAGTGGTTTCATGCAAGTTATTATTTTGGAGTCGTTAAAACTCTTTCTTGCCGTTTTTCTATCAGCACAGATTGAGCTGTTGTGAGAGATTACTTGTCTGATTTAGTTTGCTCCGCACCAGTTCTTCCTCGGTTCATAATTTTTTGTGTAATCTTGCTGGTGTACAGAGATGAAAAGATTATTTGTCATACGTGTGATGTTGCTAGGTGACAAGCTCAACAGACCGATATCATCGTCCAATGACAACAGACGATCATCGACTGAGCAGTGCACTGAGCTCCGTCTGTATGACGGATTCCGGTGGAGCCGATGAGGTCGCGTTCCTGGAGAGCCTGAGCTCACTGTCGATGGACAGTACAACGCGCCCCAGCGGAGCACTGAGTCCCACGTCTCTGCTGTCTGAGAACTCGCGCAGCCTACACCCCCAGCGTGGCGCCGGGCTGACCTACCTCAACACTGCCTCGGCTAACATGGTCGTCAATGACATGGACACTTCACTCACACAGCTGCAGGCCGAAGAGACCAAGTACTACATGAGCGTTCATGCATAGCGACTGCCGTCATCTTTTTGATTCTCCCAGTCTGGCTGTGGGGTTCCACATCGCCCGAAAAATTTAGGAATGTAGTTATTTTTAGCCTTTGTTGATCGTCTCTGAAAATCGTTAAGTTGTGTAGATACTTGGATCTGCAACTCATTGGAAATATTGGTTCGCACTGGCAAATAGTGCTCTTTTGAAGTACCAACCTGTGCTTTCTTTGAAACGCTCTTTGCAGGCAGACGTGGGTATTTGAATATTTTGAATTCATCAGGGTAGCTTCGGATCAATTCCTTCTGGCCTGGCAAGTTTTTTCGACCCAGTGGTTTGTGCCATTGTAGACCGTTTAAGCTGTCTTCACTTTTCCACACCTCTGGGTCACTGCAGTGATGTTTACATATGTTGAACATGGGCTGGAGTTTGTTAAGTGAGGTGTTAAACAGAAGCATACAATCAAAGGGTTTAATACACTTATTCCACGGTTGCTGACGGTTGGTAGCGTAAGCCAGCACTGTCATTCTCCAGTGGTACTGATAGGCACTACAAGTGTGACCATGGGATGATATGTAGGGGTGAGTGAATTTTCTGTGTCCATGCCTGCATTGTGCCTTGTTTTTTATCAGTGCTGAATCGAAGTGAAGTCGAACCAGTGTGTGTCTCAAGTGCCTTAGGCAGTATTTTCACTCAGTCATCTGAACCGAGTTACTGTACATATGAATTCGTTTGTCTTATCACGCATCCAGGCTTTGTCAAGTGCCTTGCTGTAATCAAATGCTCACCAGACGTTGTGATGATAGTTAAGATGTTTTTCGTTTTTTTTCTACGCAATTTGTTAATTGGTTAGTAGTTGATCGAATGATTGACTGTTGCATATGCACGAATCTGTTAATGTATGGCAAGCCGACTGTCTGTTAATTGTGTACTCTGTGAGCTGATCACAACATGATGTTAGGTTGATGATATGACTTTTGTTTCTGCTTCAGTCTGACCATGGCCACTCATTACTTATTATATCGACGTTGTTTTTAGTTCTTCTGTACCGCTGTATTTGCATGTTTTGTTGCAACTTGTAGTTGTTTGTCTTCATCTGCATGTGCTTGTACTTGTACATGTGGTACAAAAAACGGGAAATGATCCATTTTGCTTTTTACGCTGCATCTGAAATAGAGCCAGCGATTTCTGTAATGACTGTGGCGTATTGATTTGGACAGTAGTATTGTGCATGATTGGATATTTACTAAATCAGTTTGTGTTGCATGTCGGTGATAATGCTACATTTTATGCATGACCGTGAAGTCCCAGTGACATACAGTGGAGCTTTATTGCATCGGGTCTTGAAGGCACACTATCTAACTCTTAACACAAGTAATCGAGCTTACCTTGGGATTAAATCTAGGCCCAGTCAAAATGTATTTAAGTTACTTTCTTAATCACGTACTGGCGGAAGATGAGATTCCCGATGATGGTTTAATGTTATCGCAGTCCATATTTTTGTCTGACTTGTGGAGGTGGTGTCTTGTGCTTTTTTGTTGTATTTATCAACGTTTTTGTTTGCAGTCAGTGCAGCATTTTATCAGTCTGCTTCATATAATGAAGATCCCAAGGTTTTAATGTTCTCTGTTGTGCAAGACCAGGAAACGTTGAGATAGAGATATGAGAAATATGCAAGCAAAATAAGGCAGAGCGTTTCATTGTGCATTGTATTCTATTCAGACAACAGTTTGTTTGTGTACAAATAATTAAGAACAGAATTTGAATCCAAAACTCAGTTTGCGAAAACTTAGGAGTAGGATCTTTCGAACTTTTTCCCAAGTCGGCAGTTTTTGTGAACTACCATCATCTTAAGATTTTTTTGTAATTTGTTTAGTGTTGTAAACACGTTTTTGGAATAGAAATTTACAACTTACCAAGAACTTACCTGTCACGTGTCTCATGTTTGTATATATGTCTGACAGTGAATCATTTGCATTAGTTATTTGTTTATTTCTTCTTTTTACCAATCTCTTCACGTTGTTAGTTAAGAGTGACGTTGGACGATGCTGCATTTTAAACTGCTTTTAAGTAGTAATTGTTTTTGTGCTGAATGCTTGTTGTTCTGTCTCTTCAATTTTCGTTCGTAGGATAAAAAGAAATCCGTTGTTAATGTCGAGACAGTGAACTTTTAAACTCACGTGTTGAGATTATGTGTGCATAATTGTGCACATCAAGCAGCGGCGGCATTGTGGATCAAAATAGTTGAAGGAAGAAGCTACGACATTGCAATTTTTTGACAGTCAGCTCCAGATTTTCGATAGTGGAGTTTGTGGGTGCTCAGAATTTTTATTTTGCCTCTATTTTCCTAAAATGGTGGATTTTCAGCCTCAAAATTTTGTACCGGTAGAAAATTTTTGAAATTTAAGGGTGCAAAACGTCAGCCTGTTTTCTCCTTCTTCTGCCGCAACGCTACTGATATTGTCAAATGCTTGCGTTGTTTTGTAGTTAAGGACTGTGTTATTCTTAGTTAAGCTGATGGACATTTGCCATGTTGTATGTCAGGGTACTGTAATGTTCTTCATGCGCCTTGTCTCTATCACTCTGTGCCTTGCTGTACTGCTGTCTTCCTGCAGGTATGTATTAAGACTTCCTCTTGGCCTTAGGCTGAGAATTTCAAATGTGCCTATTGCAGTTAAATACACTGTGAGGCATAAAAAACACACCAAAATTTATCAATCGTAACTTAAAGACGGATGATCAGATTTTAATAATTTTTGATACGAATATTCCAGACACAACTGGGGATCAAATGACCATTTATGTTCCCGTCACACCAAACGTCTGTTTCTGCACTACCTGGCGAAAACAAAACAAGCAAAATATTACATTTTTATTCAATGCAGTATCATTATTTGATTAAAATAACGCACATTTGGCACATTATGTCCAAATTTCTAGCACTTTTTTTGAAAGTTTATCCAATTGTCCAGTTGTGCAACTGCTGACAGTAAATATTCAAATTATCTGTTATTTGTTTAAGCACATGCAGGGATATGCATTCTCTATGCATTGATAGCAGTGTTGATAATGTTCTGTTTCAGACTTCAACCAGTCGCTTTTTGAGTTCATTGGTATTCCTAAACAGAGTTCCGTAAACTCGCTGCTGCATAACACTGCAAATACTGTCGAATGGACTGTAATCAGAGCTGTTAAGAGCTACATATCTGGAATTTACTGATGTTTTTCTTCCTGTTTTATCTCATGTTGCATTTGTTCTGTTTCCTTAGGTAATGCAGCAACAGTCGTCATGTGAGCTAGGAATATGAACGGCCATTTAATGGCCAGTTATGTCGGAAATGTTTATACCAAAAACTATCAAAATCTCGTTATCCTTCTTGTGTTACTATCAGTAATGTCACGGATGGTTTTTGGCGTTTTTTGTTTATTTCAGCGCCGATTTCATGTGTTTTGATTTCCCCAGGTAGTGCAAAAGCATATATTGGATGAGGTGGAAACTTGAATAATTGATGGGAAGTTGTGTCAGGAATAGTTGTACCAAAAATTATTAAAATCTGATAAGCCGCCTTCAAGTTATGATCGATAAATTTTGGTGTTTTTTATGCCTCACGATGTAGTGTGGATTGGAGGGTGAGGTAGTTCTCTTCCCAGAAATATTTTAAAGTTCTGTGTCACAAAATGCATATTATAGTGCATCCTTGGGCCATTCTAAGTGTATATATTGCTGCTGCACTGTAATAATTATGTTAATGTTCCATTCAATAAAAGTCATTGCAGAGGTTGCATATATTTTGAAGCATGCGCCAAGTGATAAGGTCACATTTTTATTTGACGTTCTTTTTATTGTTTTAATTTTTTTCATAAAAGTGCATTTTTGCTTTGTTATAAACTTCTAACAAATTTTCTAGCATTCATTACATTTTTGTGGTAGGTTATCACAGAGAGAATTGTTAATAATAATTAAATGAATATCGGCTTGTAATTGTACAGTCCAGAGTGCGATACAGATAGCATCAGTTTTGCGTTGCGCTAACGTTGTGTTGTGAACACACAGTGGGTATAACCCTCCATACCTTTTTGGGTCTAACCCTCCATATTGGGTAAAATCTATCGTCCCTCATTGATAAAATCAGTTATGCTGAGACAGTGTTACACAGTCTGCTATATTGTATGATTAGTTTTTTTCTGCTGTCTAATCTAATCTAATCTAAAATACTTGTGTATGACTCTAATGCGTCAGTATTTGCGAAATAAAACTGTTTTCAACTGTTGCCTAAAACAACAAAATGGAATGTCGAATGACTACATAGTTTGGTGGATCTGGACCAGCAACACTGTTAACGTTTTTTTGTCTATAGCCCAAACTCCACTCAGTTTGATTTGTCGTATAATGTCTTCCAGTAGACAGGATTATCACATTGATGCCTGTCTGGAGGATAACAGGGAAGATCATTAAAACAACCATTATGTTAATTACATATGCATGCATATAATGGAGTTCTTACAATTTAAGGTTTAGCTTGTTTTCTTTTGTATTTTGTGTTTTGTGTTTCTGTAAAGGTTAAACTTACTGTTCCGTTGTTATGTGTTTGTGTGCATTCCGCCTGGAAAGGCCGTCCCCGAAATGACCTATACTGTGTCGGGTGGGACGTTAAACCCTATTCAATCACTCACTCACTGCAACAAATCCATGACAAAGTTTGCAGCAGTTTGTACAACAAGTCTGTAAAAGTGCAAGGTCGTAGGCAACAGATCCGTACATGTCAAGATGTTGCACAGATGTAGGCCTATGACTTCTTCAACTCGACAAATCGAAGTGATGGAGATTGGGCCTGTACGTTTGTTTCATAAATTGTCAATCAGCCTTTCAGCCTGTTTGTTTTTGTTGCCTGCTCTTCTTTCGATTCTGTTCATTTAGACTTAGGTTTTTTTTATAATTTGTCTGTTTATGTGTATATCTTGCGTGTGCGGCTTGTGGTCACGTCATGTGCCGGCACTGATTAGTTGTTTCTGTTTCTGTTTGACTGACTGACGCTACGTAACGCTCTTACGTTGTTATGACTTGCTAGTGGTTACTTACTGATGTTATGGACATTATCACGGTCGAGTTACGAGTGTTAATTATTCTGCCTTTGTTGTATTTTCTTACTTATGCTACGAGCGTTTTAGCATTTTTATGGTGCAAGGAATTAAAGGTTACTGTGAAAGCAAACGAAAACTGTTAGCCTTGAAATGTGTATTAAAACGTTTTATGGGTTTTTGATTGTGTCACATGATAGATAGGTAAATAATGATATACATATTTTGCGAGTTTTTTTAGTTTTCAATTAACTGCATTTTTTTCAGTGAGTCCTACGTACTGTAAAGATGAAAACAAATGCGCACAAAGCAGTTAACCACTAAACATTTAGAACGCATTGCTGTTTAAAATTTAAAATGTCACATATTTAAAAATCATTCGTAGTTCGTACTAATTAACTTACAGACATTTCAGCATTCGGCGAATGTCAAGCAGTAGACCGAGACGATTCAGTATGTATAAAAAAAGAAACTCATTTACAGGAATGCGCAGGGTGGTCCAGAATGTCAGCTGCGGTTGTCCTGCTTGTAATGTAATAAATCGCAATTGTTCTTGCGATAAAACGGAATTTTTGTCGCTAAATATTATCGGCACAATTTACCAGTAGCTTCGAATGAACGATTGCTCGGGCGATTCTGTAGCTTATTTTTTCTCATCTCACAAAGGAATCTGTAGCCAGTATTAGGCCTAGGTGACAGCAGCACTGCTGCATAAATACAGAATTTGACAATATGAAAGCGTACTAAATGTAGTACGAACATGACAATAATTGTACAGTTCGCGATGATCAAAAAATAAAGGTGCATTTCAAATTCAATTACTTAGCATCGTATTTTATGGACCACCCTGTGAATTAAGAATTACAGACAGATAAGCCAGGACAATAGGCGTGCGTAAACGTGGGCTTACGTACGTAAAATTCACGGCAGCATTAACGATTCAGGTATGTCTAATAAATACAAAATACAACGCTAACAATGAATGATGATTAATATATCTGAAGTGCGGACGGCTGCAGTAGCGACTCGTGTATACGTAGCGTATAAAACAGCCAGCTTGTAGCAAGCGAGATTCGTCGTGCAGTTTAACGCTATATAATCGGGGGCGTAGTCAGGCCCGTCGAGAGGGTGGGGTAGTGGGGTAAGTTACCCCGGGCCCCGCGACGTTTGCGGGGCCTCGCCGTCGCGCAGAAATTTAAAGTTACACCAAAATGCGCCATTTTAAAAGAAAAATTAAAAAAAAAATTCCCTAGAGGGGCGCCGCGAGAACGTTTCCCGGGCCCCGCTGTGGCTCTCG
>Ga0056128_1003727_pt1 | contig 18864 bp, 14 predicted proteins | sample WorMetLIZISLAND2_FD_71113 | JGI IMG/M metagenome (GOLD analysis project Ga0056128, IMG submission 71113) | Marine gutless worms symbiont microbial communities from Max Planck institute for Marine Microbiology, Germany - Olavius geniculatus... ... | reverse complement strand
CAATAACCGTTTTTCCATCGCCAATTAGCGACTAATCGTCCATCAAATCTCCCATCAAGTTGATGGCCGAATATTGGCGGATCAAGTCAGATAATTGACGATTAAACGTGGCGATCTGCATGTTCATTGCTTATTCGCACCAGAAACATCGCTTCACTTCGCTGCTCAGAACGGCAATTCACGCATTAAAATAAAGTTCCAGGCATGTGCATAGTGTTTTGTGGAGAAATAAAATGGATAGATGCTCCCGTATAATTTGATTTGTGGTAGAACAAATTTTTGACAGCAGACGTATCGTTGCTATGACGACGTTTACTGCCTATAGCGTCCACTCGCAGCGCATGCCCATTAGCACAACACCGCAAATTGAGGTCACTGTCAGCCAATCAGATTGGCATAAAGTAGGCTCAGGTGACGGCCAATCAACTAATCGCCAATCACGTAATTGGAGATCGAAAATGCATGGAAAATGAAACACAGTTGATCGACAATCAATTCTGAACATCGAGTTAATCGAAGATCAGTAAATCGGAGATCAAATTTGATTTGATTGAAGACGGAAAACCGGACCTAAAAATTGAGGCGTAAAATTAGGAAAGGAGAATAAATCATATTAATGAAAACACTTTGTGATTTCTTCCTGTGAGTCTTTGTATGCTGTTGTCTTTTGGAATTACATAAATCTAACCTATCTGAGTGAAGCTTGCAACAACAAGAAATCTGAGCTAATGCTCATGAGATGCGCAAGAGCCTATAGCAGTTCCTGACTGCAGATAATCTTGGTCTATCTACATCCATCGACAAAGTCAGCTACCCTTTGATGCGTTGGCTGTTGGCTCCGATCCTGTGCTGCCTGTCAGATGCCTGCATGATCTTGGTATTTTCATTGACACCGACAATGCACAGCCAGATTACTCGTTGCCAGTGCTTGTTATGATAGGCAGCATGTCTGTGCCTATCTGCAACCATTTTCACGCTAGATAAGCCAACAGTGGATAAATAACCACTTTTTAGAGGGGTACCCCTCTTTGACACCTGTGTGTGCAAACCTCCTTGAACCTAGAAAGTTTGGACTTGGATGGCTAAAATCTACATTCAATGCTGAAAATTTCATATGCATACTGAAGACTGTACTAGAGGGGAAGATGGAAGGGAAATGGCTAAGAGGAAAACCAAGAAGGAAGATGCTGGATCTACTTATGGAGCAAGAGGACAAGAAGATCAGTTATGAAAAGCTAAAGAGAGGAGCAAAAAGTCGGGTCGGATGGTGCCATCGTCATTGGAACCTGCCTTAGGGCAGAGCATGCAAGAAAACTTAAATGCAATGCGGCAACCTACTTGTAAACAGAAAATAAAGGAGACCGGAAGCGAGACCACCACTGATACCGTGCATGAAAGCATTGCGAGTACACCGTCGCCGAAAAAACTGACGAACAGCTGATTCTTCACTCTACACACCAAACACACAGACTAAACAGACAGCAGAAATGCCAGTGTAATGTTTTATTCATACTACACAAATGAACTACTGCAGTACTGTTAAAACTCATCTCATACTACGCAATTTTAAGAACTTGTAGTTGTAGATGATGAGTGAAATAGCTTCTCAGCTGTAGGTGTGCATACACTTCCAGCTCTTGTGCAGTCAGTTAATTGTTCTTGTATACACGGTGTTTCATAAAAAGGACCCCTTTTGTTTGTTTCATAATTCTCTCAAATTATGATCAATTTACACAAAATTTGTACCAGTTGTAGCTGAAGAAATACTAATTCAAAATATTGCAACAAAATATGGCAGCTGATTAAATATTTTTTGCTAGTCCTGACGTAATGCTGACGTCATAATGTGTAGGGACCAACCGAATTCACGGGAAAAATGCATGATTTCATGGCAGAATTTTTAAAATGTGTCAAATTTCACAGAAAATTCACGAAAAGAGTTTCGGAAATTCACGGGCCACACAGATGTTATTTCAAGGTGCTGTGCTAATGCAAACGAAACAATTTCAGAACAACGAATATTTACTTCACTAAGTCAAGACTCAAGACAGTCAATGTCAACCACTTAGTGCTAAAGTGCGACACGTGGCAAACAACAACATCCGTACAAAAGCTGCTGACAAAACTCTGGAATTGTTATAAATTACACTAAAAGCGCTAAAATTCACGAAAAATCACGGATTTCATGGAAATCAGCGTTTTTCACGGAAGGAGGTCAATTTCACGGAAAATGTCACGGCCGTGAAATTGTGAATTAAGTTGGTCCCTAATAATGTGTCATGGGTACAAACTGGATAGTCTCAACTGGTGCTGTCAGTTGCTACCCTGCTCTAATGGTGAAACATCTGGTTCATTCATGACAAATTGTTGAAGTTTTACAGTTAGAGTTACAAAAACATGCAAAGCGATGGCATTTACGTATCTGTGGGGATAGTTGGACTTTTACGCGTTCGAGCAAGACTGTGCACTAACACACCGAGCTTGCAAAATGGTTGCATTTTTGGACCGCAAGACGCCTGATTTCATGTCCCCATGTTGCTTCGTGCTGACACAATAAACATTTTTCATTAGCGAACCAGATTAAGCTCACCATCGAAGCAGGGTAGCAACTGACAGCACCAGTTGAGACTATCCAGCTTGTACTCGTGACAGATTATGACGGCATTACGAATATTTAATCAACTGCCATATTTTGTTGCAATATTTTGAATTAGTACTTTTTCAGCTACAACTGGTACAAATTTTGTGTAAACTGATCATCATTTGAGTGAATTATGAAAAAAACAAAAGGGGTCCTTTTTATGAAACACCGTGTATATTCACAAAAGCCCTGATCACAACTCTCAGGGCAATGAGCAAGGCGGATAAGCTGTGAGTTACAGTTAGTTAATCACATTTGGTGCCGGTGCGGTGTTTCCTGACACCCCTGTAACGACCTTCAAGAAATAACGACGACTACAGTGGCATTTAAAGCTAATGAAGCTGATTAGCCTAATATCTACAAGTTACCACAATTAACGCAATTAACAAGTAATAATTACCATGATATAGCGTGAAACTGCTGCTGCAACGTTCTGCCAGTAACTTATTCTTGAACGCTTTGCGTTCTACTCAACACGAGTGCCAAGAATATTTAACTTTGTTTACATGCTAAAAATGACATTGGAATTTCCACTTTCAAAAAGTACGACGAAAACGAAACAACCAGTGACAATCACTGATGACAACGGTACACTAGAACAATACTCTAGTTCGCTGTCCGTGACATTCACTCTAATAACTGGCAGGTGGTGCCTCTGTTATTACACTTTAATTTCAAGTTCAGTGATACTACTGAAGATTAACGGGGTATATCGGGAATCTCATAACCATCCAGTGAAGACAGAAGACTACTTCAAGACTGCGTTCGTTATGTCTATTATTGTCCTAGTCCAACCATACCAAGTCGAATATGATCATATGCCCATAATGTTGAATAGCACATAAATAACACACCACTAATTGTTTTACCGATAATTGCCACACAATTCGCCGGGCATATTATAAGCTATGAAGTTTGAACTGCAGTATCCGGAAACACTAGCACTCTTACAGATGTGTCCGCGTTTACGATAGTGCACTGCTCTGAAAGCTGGTGGGTGGTAGACGGCGTTAGATACGTTAGGAACGTGACTACATGTCAAAAAAGTTTTAGATAAATGTTTCATTTCAGCTATTCGGTGTAATATTTTACACGTAATTGCGCATGAAGCATCGTATTCACGCTGAAAACCATGCACAAATTTTGCCAAAAAGATGTCGGAATCAAGCATTGTTTGACGCACTTAAGCCAAAAATGCTGCAGACATTTGTAACGTTCTCTTATCTTACGTGTTAATGGCATCATTCTGCATTTTTGCTTTGTCGACCAGCTATACGTAGGTCTAACAATATTGACTGCAACTCAACGTGGTTAGTTTGAATTGTTTCAGTTTCCATCCATCACTCGATTGCTGTATACGACCTGCGTGTGCAACATTTTTTCTTTATTTTTATGTGCACACAAAGTTACGGTTTAGCTTTGACATGTGTACAAAATGCTACCGTATATTTTTTGATAAATTTTGGCAAAACGTTTAGCAAATTAAGATTTTTAATTAATTCTATAATATTAGCCTACGTAAAATATTATAACATCAAAAACACGCGTACAACATTTTCGGCAACATTTTTTATTTCACACGTAAGCACCTCCTGATAACAATAAACGACACCAAGCTACTGCAACTACTGCGTTGTCACGTGCCTTAATTCATCATTTAGTCAATTAGTCGACAGTCCGCTATGTTGTTGTTCTGTACTTTCAAACAGCCAAGGTGTACGGTGTCATATCAATGTCATGTTTTGTTTCCTTATATCGTGTTGCTTTGTTCTACTGGTTGCTGGTGATGGTGATGAACTGACTGTTGAACCGATCAACCTGGTTGCAGTCGTCGGTCGAGAAGCTGTTTTCAGCTGCAGAGCACGGTCGGAACACAAGCAGTCGCTGCAGTTACAGTGGCGTCGACGTGCGCTTAGTCACTTGTTGTACTCGAACGTCATCCCAGCAGGTATCAGGACGTTTCGCCCCTTTGACGTTTCGGTCCCAGGAGCCAGGACGTTTCGCTTTCAAAACGTATCGCCCCCTGGACGTCGTCTTTTCTGTCTGTCTGTTTTCGGCTTCCATCTTCTCCATCGTCTTACGTGTCTATTGTCTTCTCCGTCTATCGTCTTTTCCGTCGTCTTTGCCGTCCGTCTGTTTTTGCTGTCGTTTGCAATTTTTACAGGGCAAAACGTCTCAGGGGTAAAACGTTTTGGGAGCAAAACGTCTAGGCTACTGGCGAAAGGAATTTGGATCGCAACGTCAAAGGAACGAAACGTCCGTAATTTATCACAGCTGATGGCGTCACAGATCGGCGGCCTCGGTACAGCGTGGAGACGGTGGACGATGATGGTGGTCGAGGACTGGATGTGGTCGTGAAGTCAGTGCGGGCAGATGACGCCGGGCAGTACCTCTGCGCGCCCAGCAACGACACCGATGGCAGTGCTGCATCATCGGCGGTCTGTGAGCTGGTGGTCCTAGGCGCGCCACCGCACTGCACTACCCAAGTCCTCGCTCATTTTGACGTCATGGCCGTCGCCGGGCCACACCTCTCACTCAACTGTACGCTCGGCACAACGTCCGTGAACTTTGACCCCGGGATGTCGTGGATCGACCCAGCAGGCGACCGGTTTCTGCGGACCCATCACCTGTCGCCTGCAATCCAAACTTCGCCGCTCGACCAGGGACCGATGCTCGTCGCCCGTCTAAGATCCGCTGACGACGATCTACCAACCAAACAGTTCGATCTGCGTCTGTCCGCAGCAACCGGTCCAACAGAGCTGCAGGGTTACTACGTCTTCGATTGGTCGAGCGCCAACGTCAGCGTTCTGCTGTCAGCCAAAAACGTTCGCATCCACAGCGTCCCGCCGTCCAACTGTTGCTCCGCCGGCGAGGAACACGTGCTAGCACTCGGCGATCAACTCGTCTGTGAGGCGGACGGTCAGCCGGAAGTCCGGTTCTACTGGGAGGAGCGGGAGATCTCAGAGGTGTGGACGCCTGCATTGGATGCTCATAACACTCATCGCCGGCACGGTCTGTCGACGATTGGCAGGCACTTGCTTCGCTGTACGGCGTCCAACGTCATAGGCGGCCGGACTTACAGCGATTCGCTGCAGATCGCTGTGCACGTGGTCCCCAGTCGTGCGGAGCCTGCTGCTGCGTCTACTGAGGCAAAAGTGTCTACGGAAGTCACCACAGCCAGCGCTCTGTATGTGGTGCTCGGCGTGTCGGTTGTCGTGGTTGCGATGGTGGTGGCGGTGGCGTGCGGGGTCAATCGACGTAGAAACAAGATGGCGGTGGACAGACGACGTCGAGATGAGGTGGACAAAAGTCACGGTCACGTGGACGTCGAGAGGACGTCGGCAGTGGCAGCAGACCTACAGTCCTTCGAGCCCGCCGTCGAGCACCCAGCACCGGATGTAGCTGCTGTACGTCGCCGCACCATGCCGCTGCCGGCCATCGTCATCGACGACACCTCGCAGCACGACTACGACGACGTCGTCCATGGCATAGATGTAACAAACGTTTTTTTATTCCTGTCGCGTTATTTTTGTCAGCGTTGGTTTGTTATTTTTTTCATTTAAAAAACGTTCACTAAAAATTCCGTCAAGAACTCCGAGAAGCACTTTTGAAACCGCAGAAACGAACCGTACTTGTAGGCATACTTACCGGGTATTATTTTGTTGCTAATTTAATTGGTTTCTTGAAACTGGTTCTGTGCTAGTTCACTTAGTCGAGATCTAGTGATACTTGAATCGACCACACGGTTGAATTTAAATTTAATAAAGTAGTCTCTCTTTCTACCCCCCCCCTCCCTATTTTTTCTTAGACTGCACCTACAGCATTTGGCATTAGGGAGGAGTTAGAATAAATTAGGCCTACGGCTGAACGTTTCTTTATTCAACGTTTATACACGTTTTTTTTATTTTTGTCATTTTCTTACATTTCAAGATGTTTTAAGGAAGGGAATTTTTTTACACCATTCTGTCGTCTAGGGCGGCGACGACGAAAATCACCCTTACACAGTAACGACGCGAGATCCTCCCGCTGCCGACGACGAGGTCGACGCTTTGCCGTCGGGCAATGAGCCGACGACGCCGGCGCCGGGAGAACCTAATACAACACCCAAGAGCTTCTTCGACCCATCACCCACTCTGGATCTACGCAGTTGTACCGAGGAGGAGGCCATTCAGACCCCGGTGCCGATCAGTGGGACTCTCAGCAATAACAAGTACATCACGCTGCTCGGTGTCGAGGAGTCCAAAGCCTGCACTTCGGCGGCGCCGGTTTACTTGTGCTGCAGCGATACCGTGCTATCCACCTAAAACGTCGCACAGCGTTTTATTTTACGGCTTTGAACGATGAAAACACTTTTTGGCAGAATGCCAACTGTTTTTACTCTCGTAATTTTTGCACGTTTGTTTATCTGATCTTTTTACTTAACCGGATTTATGCGTTTTGTAGATTTGTTAAGTTGAGGTAATATTCTATTGCGTAATTCACATTAACTGGCATTTGTCTCCGTTCACAAGTGAGCGATCGCTCACTTTGAGTGGAATTTTTTTTATTTTTGTGCTATGCTGTAAACCTCTATGGCACGACTGCCGTCTGTCTATAACAGATGTATTGTGGCTAAACGGTGCAAGATAGGGTCGATTGCTATTGATCATTAACAGGAAGTTGCATACGCCATTTCAGATGATATGAAAATCTTCCACCTTGGATGACCTTGAAGATCAGTACTGCAACAGAAACTGTATAAGCTGTAGCGTACTGTCTTCCCTAGCGAAAGCTGGGCTTTCTTGTTTGTGTTTGGGTGTTGTCTGTCACTTACAATGGTGAATAAAATGTGTAAAAATGTAATATTTGTACGTGGTATGTATGAGAAATTTACACAGTTCTGCACATTTTCCTTGTCAAGCTACCGCAGTATGAAGCCGGAAATTCTGCAAATTAAATTCTAGAAATTTTGTTACTACGCTGTTGATAGGAAACCAGTCGAATTGAGAGTTCTCCATCAAGAGGCATGCATGAAAATGATGTAGCTAAGTACCGTGTTCGTGTAGTAGGTGTTAAAGCTTGGAACTTGGACGGTGTGCCAATTAACACTGTATAGTAGCAGCCAAGCGTTTGATTAATTAGATACTGGGGTACTTGTCTGTTAATTCACCTGCACCCGAATTGTTCTTGTTAAGGCTAACGCTAACACTAATCCTAACCCTGACCCTAACCCTAACCATAACCTCAACCCTATCCCTAACCTTAACACTACTCTTAGGCTTACCTCTAGCAGTTAATTCGGGTGCGGGTGAATTAGATGAATTAGGTAAATTAAAATTAGATGTCAACGGACAAGTACCGATGCTTGGCCTGTAGCAAAAAAAGTAAAGCAACTGAAATAGGCCAAAGGTCAGCAATGGGAACATACCTATGCACATAAAAAACGATGGCAGCTAACTGGCAACTGTTCTTAGATTTTTTCAACACAAAAGGTAAATTTCATTTTGCGTTACTGCTATTTGGCTCTCCTGTTTATGATGGAGGAAAACTCTTGTAACTTGAAAACAAGAATAACAAATACTTGGGTAATATTTACTGAAACGAAAATTTAATTGTAGAACTCGAAAGGCCGCACAGCTAGGCCCCTATGTTAGAGCGCAGTATTTATTTATAACCATTTCTCGAAATGCAGTCATTAAAGGACGCAGTTCTGTTCAACATGTTAACAGTCAATCACACATTACTCTAAATTAATCTAAAATACAATATATGCCAACAAGAAACTTAATTATTACGTTTAAAAAACTCTTAAAACTTCTGTGAAATACACGGGCGCGCAAATAAAAAGTTGCCAGAGGTGGTGACTCGTGGCCAAAGCAAATTGACTAGAGGCACCACAACCGCAGCCTGGTACCGTGAACAAGATAGGAAAGGACCCAAGCCGTCGAGTAGTGTGGCGTCGTGGATGGGGCAGAAGTTGCACAAACACATTTCCGACAGACAGCTAACACTGCAAACTTTTGACAGAGATTAGGGGTGCTCAAAATTTCAATTTTGCCGTTAAAATGTCACCAAAATCGGGGTTTTTAGTCCACAATTTTGCATTTTTTGGATGAAAATTTGCCAACAACAAGAAGATTTTCAGACAATTTTCTAACAGCCAAAAGGGGTTGGCGATTGTGCCATACCTCCCTGTCACGACGCTTCTGGTAGCTATTTAGGGAGTCTGGAGATTTGAAGCCGCGCTAAGGTTGCAAACATCGGCCATGTCCGTTTGTATGTCGGTAGAATAAACCAAACTTGGTGTGAAGTTTGCTGTTTGTTTGTCTTTTGTTTCTGCAACACTGCAGGAGTAATCAAAGTGCCAATTTTCAGTTTGAAGGCCAACTGTTAGGATTGCACAGCCGTATACGGCATAGGCGTATTTTTCTACTTCGACAGCAGAAATGTGCAAAAATTATTTTACATAGTGCAAATCTTTTTGTCCGTTTCCCATACATGTACGTTATCTTGGCATCGCGACATGTTCACAAATTACGTAAGCCTACTGCGTTGGAACTAGTCATTTTACATGACATTTTGGCTATACTTTTCTAGACTATTTTGAATGGCTAAGCTCTCTGCGACTGGCATGCAGTGTTGCGTCTCACAAATATACCGTCTTCTTTCAGACCAGTTCGCTTCTTTCCGGATTTTTTCAGCTGTCCGTGACGCTCTCCGTGAACCTGCACAAATTATTACAAACTGGAAATGCGTTGTATGGAACGAGAAATCTATCCCATTGCCGCACTGTTGCCTGCTGCGTTTAACGCTCGTTAGTTAACTTTTTCACAGCTATTGCTAGTCTTTCAACAGCAACCTAGGCTATAAATGACACGTGACACCATTAGAGTCACGTGACATCGTCAGTCACGTGACAATCAGACACGCAATATATGATTTCCTATATAGGCCTACTGATCAATTATAACCACTCCCCTCTTCTCATCGTCTTTATTCTTCCGTTGTATTTTCTTCTTTTCCCGTTTATTCTTCGGGGACTTTACCCCAAATCTATAGATAGTGAGAGGTAGGCCTAGATGGCCTGGGGTGGTAAGTTTATTGAACGGGGTCTGGGCCCGAAGAAACGCTAGCTAGAGAAAAAGCTGTCATAAACTCACTCAAGTCTTAACGTACTATCCCCCATCAGCGGCCTAAAACGGTGAAACTCCCCTTTACTTTCATGACGAAGCACTTGCTCAAAGATTTGTGTAACGTGTATGATGTATCGCCAAATCCACCAGCGAAAGGCTGTAACAGTAAATGATCGTACAGACGGTGAGCACTTCTCAAGTTGTGACTTTAAGTAGGCCTTATCAAGCTTGTACTCGTCCAGCTTCAACTCCATTTGCTCGCGTCGATTTCTTTCGTATTCCAGCTGCGTTTCAAGCTCGTTCATATTCCTACAAATGTCATGTCTCAACGATTACAGAAGATAAATTAATATTAATACAGCTTTGCCCGGAACATAATACTGAATGAAAAAAAATTTCGGCTCAGATGCCATCTGCTTGGATTAGCGTGAAACCAGCAAAGATGTTCGCACGCTGTGTATGCGGCCGCCCACTCTCACCTACTGCACTGCGTCTAGTGTGCAGTGGGCGAAATCCGTTAAACGTGTGAGATCCGCCAGCCATAAGCAAACATTTACATATGAGATAATTTGCGACATTTTAAAAGGTTTCTGTCTGTGTCTGATACCTTGAAGATACCATGATACCTTGAGAGCTAAAAACTGACACATTGGTTACCGCTGCCCTGACAGAATCACACACAGTACAGCTTTCCAAAGTCTTTTGCTTTTGAGAAGACAGATAAACGGACAGTCAGACGGATGGACCGGCAACATCCATAATACGACCTGTTAGGACGGCTTTATAATGAAATCTCCAGATAATTTATTACAAGAATTATGACATATATTCATATCTGTGAAAGTAATGCCCACCACACTTTACTAGAGAAGCAGTATAGACCAAAATAAAAACAAAAATTTGAGAAAAAATAAATAGGCCTGAGCAAACAAATAATAAACACTGTGTTGTATTAACTTAAAACAAAACTTATGAGCAAATTAATGCACCAAAATACATTTTTAAAACGGAAGCACAAGATGAGTCATACATGTACAATGACTTAAGCTTACCTGTGCAACGGCTGTTGAGCACTGCATACAAACACAGCATAACAGCAAACATCAATATGACACTAACTGTCTAAAATACTCTAAAAATGAGGTCATCATCCAACTAAACCTACAAGTAATTTGACCAAAGCTCATGAGACGCGCGACAGCTTTAGCAGTTGCTGTTTGCAGGTTGTCCAGATCTATCTAAAATCATGTCGGTGCAGTTCACTTATGAAATGTGCATCACAACCAAAAATTGCAAAAAAACTCTAAAACCCCCTAGTATGGAAGTTCAAGGTCATTCAAGGTCATCGACGTTGACGCCGTTTAAAAGCTCGTCACCGCCGCTTGTTATTATAAGCAGTATGTCTGCGTCCATCTGCAACTGTTTTCACGCCAAAGCAGTAAAACAGCCACTTTTAGGGGAGTAGCCATCTTTGACTCCCGACTGCCTAGAGAGTCGGGACTTGGACAGCTAAAATCTACGTTCAATGCTGAAAATTTCACATGCAAATTGTTTTGGTCTATCTCTAGCCATTTCGTCGCAATTCACTGTTGAAATGTGCGCTGCAGTCAAAAATTGCCAAAAAAATTCACCAAAACCCCTCTTTTGGAGGTTCAAGGTCGTTCAAGGTCATTGATGTTGACAAATCTGAAAAGCACGTCACCAGTGGTTGTTATGGTTTGCAGCAAGTCTGTACCTAACTGCAACCATTTTCACACTGTAAGAGCCAATAACGGCATAATAACGTCTTTTTACAGGGGGTACCCCACTTTCATGCCCTCGTTCGAGAGGAAACCCATCACCTAGGCGCACGAAATTTTGTCACTAAAAGCTAGAGTCCTTGAGGCAGCCAACAGTGAAAATTTCGTGATTCTAGGTGTTGCCGTTTTGATACAGTGCCAGGGTGTAATGGACGGACAGACGGACGGATAGACGGACAGATACCTCGACGATGGCTAAGACGCGCGAAGCATTACATGCTGTCGTGCGTAAAAACTATCGAAAGTTTCCCTAATTTTTCTTAACTTCTTTTTGCAAATGGTACTCCTGATATGCTTTACTTATCAGAGCATGATGAAATGTGGAAAACCATTTCAAAATTACCAACAGTATCAATCAATCTAATTTAATCAATCTGTAAATTTGTGAAGCACCCTTTAAACAGAATTCTCACATGCACACATGTTACAAGTATAAAGTACGTTCTTAAGGTCTCGTTTGCTGACGTCACTGTTCTCCAGTTCTAAAGAAAAAATATCCAACATGGTGGCAATACACAGTAAAGCCACTACACCAAACATGAGAAAAAAGTCCACAGTATTTATTCTACAACATTGACAAATTTGATATAAGAATTTGCAGCAAAAAGTTTACATAAACAAGACGTTCCAGGCTTGTTAAAGCATCTACAGCCTGCAACCTAACAAAAACTAAAAAGAAAACAATTTGCCCAAGCGCACTGACAGTTTAAACACTTACGTTGAAGAAAAACATCTATGAAGTTTAGTAAAATCAACAGTCTAAATGGAACGCCTAAAACTAATTAATATGCTAAAATCCACATTCAAGTTAAGTAAGTTTTTAACTTACTGGCAGCCTACTGCAACTTATCACAGGCATAAATAAGTCCCAACACTCTCGCTCACCCTCCGGTGGTTTGGTGCTGTTCGTATTGTTGCAGTTGTTTTTGATCAGCTTGTAAGACTCCTCCGAGTTGCATGTAATTCTTCACAGCAGTCTCCAGCAACTTCTCCAATTCTTCTATCTTCTTCTTGGCACGGCCTGCCAACGACCGAACCATTGCAAAGCTACGACGATCAACAGGAAAATTTCACTAAAGAAGCGTTCTACTTTCATTCTTCTTCAAGTTTTCACAATGTTTTTTGCTGTAAGCGTGTGACATGCATTTCATAAAATTACTTACTTACTAACTCATTTACTGCAAAAGCAACTCGAATGAAATGATAGTAAGTAAGCAAGTTGTTTTTTTTCAAGGGAAAAAATATCCAAAGTTCCATCGGCTGATGGAGTTGATGCTTTAAATGCGCATATCACATTTTCTCATCAAACTCATAACTAACAGTAAGTTGATCTGCCTTACCTCGGGCTTCCTTGTCATTGACCACAGTGTAATGTTGATCATTCATTGCTTCATCGTTAATATCCACGTCAACGTCACCACTGAAACGCTGTACTTGATCACCAGATTCTGAAATGTATTGACACATACACTGCACGCCATAACAACGGACAGTGCCGTTTTTATTTTTAGTATAACTCCAGAAAATCGAAAAAATTTAATTTTTTTTTGCATTTTATTTAAATCAACTGTGGAGGAAAGTGAAATTAAACTTAACTGTTTCTTAACCGTTAGAAGACAGTGCATATGCTGATACACTGCAAAGTGTATCTCAGCAAGTTATGAACCTTGCATTAAGTATATATTGCTGTACTACTTGATATCTAGCAAACTACAACTTCAAATCTGTTGCCGTTCATGTTACTCTGCACAACTGCAGTTTCATATCAGTGTATGTATTTTTTGTATCTCTAGCCACAATGTCACCCCTACAGACTTACAGATTAACATAACTGGTTTTTTTGTGCATAAATCACTATCACAAAATTATGTTGTCTAACTCGTTCCATAGTTTCTGATTCTTCAACTGATAGCAGAGTGTTTGAGACATATAAAAATTAGCATTTGGAAATGGACCTTGATTATCCTCAAGAAGTTTGACAGCTGCCAGTCTGGCAAAGCGTCTGGCCACGTCTTTGGGCATTTCACTGGCAGAGTTCATAATGCTCATATCAGCACCCATCTCCAATAGCCACTGAAGTATCTCGACATGTCCTTGCCCGGCCGCTGTCAGACAGCAAGAATATGAATAAAGTTCACATTGGATAACTGGCAAAAAAGCTGCCAATTTTATATGACAGATTAACCATAAAAGAACTAAAACTATTTTAACAAAACTGAAATGAGAAAGTGGAACAAGCTGTAGGATGTAGAGAATAAAAGATAAAATATTAGCATAATGGCATGGTGTAGTGGTAATGCGTTTGATCTGATCAACGAAGTTACTGTACGCTGGGCCCGGTTAGTACTGCAATGGGTGACTGCCTGTGGGCAGGTAAACCATATCTCGGCATGTAACCAGCCACCTAGATCAACTCAGCCTTCCATCCCTCTGGGGTAGGTAAATTGAGTACCGGCCTATCTAGCTGGAGTTAAGGCGGGGCGCGTGCACCTGTGTCGAGGCAGGTATCACTGTATGATCCCATACGGCAGGTGATGCTATGTGGCTCTGAGACGGGCTTCCGATTAAGAGCTACATCATCACCTTTAACCTTTTTTAACCCTTAGAGATTGGAGCATGAGATAAAAATGACTTTTGAAAAACTCAAATAAAAAAACTGAAATCAGAATAGAAATACTGTTAGCTGTAGGCCTACAATAAGCTGTGAAATAAGTCATTACATCATGCTAGCTACCACGAATGTAAATTTAGCTATTGCAATGTCTGACAGATAATGCCACCTGAAAGCTTCTCTGGATCAGGCCATCTGTATAACATAAGAAAAATTATTTAATCAGCTACAATTAACAAACCTTTATGTGCAGGTGTTGAGCCCTTGTCGTCACGCTCATTAACGTTGACAATCTGGTTGTCAACCAACATTCGCAGATGTTCCAGATCACCAACATAAGCAGCCGCATGAGCTGGAAATGCCGCATCTATAACAAGCAGTACAATTAATTTTCTGCTTGGTTCTAGGTGTTAATAGTCTGCACAGATTTCATGACTGCTTTTGAGTACAAGTTTAAATACAGCATACTGCGCCAATTCAAAAGAAAACAGTATGTACCGGGTATGGCAAAAAAGTAGCCCCCAAAAGTTTTTCGCTGTTTTCTCAGCAACCGTTTGGAATTTTAATTTGAAATTTTACATCTTTATTAACAAAAAACTTTCTACATCTAACTGCCGAGTAAATGTGATTCCATTGAAAAACGACAAAGTTATAGACTTTTTAACATGACCGCCTACAGATTGTTCAGCATTAAAAATGCTCAAGCTACTACACCAATGCAATAACATCGTTGAAACAACACAGTTAACTAATGATCAGATGCCACAAATTCATCGTCAATGTGAATGTTCAAAGTGTCCACCACCAGCTCCAAGCTCCAACACAAGCTTTCAGTCTTTCACAGTCTTGTCGATTGGTCCTTGTGGTAGGTTGACCCAGATAACCTGAAGTGCTTCTTTGATTTCAGCGATTGTTTTCGACTTTGTTTTAAGCTTGGAGTAAGCCTCCAACATTGCACTCTCTATGCAATAGTGTATTGGGTTTATATTCAGCAAATTTGGAGGCCACTGGTTTTTGTGATAAAATCTGGACAGTTGGCTTACAGCCTGTTCCGTGCGCTGCGGGATCCAGGATTGAAAAATTTGTAATCCCAGGATCCCATTTCGGGATTAGGCTTACAGATTGGTCGCTATTTTGGTATCCCCAGTTGACATATTATATGCACACGGCCCCCACAAAAGATATATCCGAACTGTAAACAGTGATAGTGACTGTCAAAATACTGATTTCCGGCGACAGCACGAAGTAGTGCTCTAGCGCTCATAAAATATTTTTTTCATCAGACGGCAAAAAAGTTCTTATTTCTGTCATTTAATAGGCGAAAAAGTACAATTTTAGCTAATTTCTGTAATCCCGAAATCCCGGGATTGAGATGCTGCCAATCCCTGAATTCGGGATTGGCGAAAACGGCCGGGATCCCAAGATTCGGAATCCCGGGATTGCAATCTCTATGCTGGAAGATGAACCTGGTGAGCCTTAAAAAACGATAATTAAGTAATAACTTATAAACAAAATAAATTACTGTTTATCAAAACGTCACTGTGACGTCATCAGCAAAAACGTGTTAAGCGGTTTTCAAAAATTAAATAGCATTTTTAGCTTAAACATTTTTTAATGTTGAAAAATCGGTCTACAGGCATGCAGTCACGTTAAAAAGTCTATAACTTTGTCGTTTTTCAACAGTCACATTTTATTTGGCAGTTAGATATGTAGAAGGTTTCACTAAATAAAAACTGTAAAATTTTACATTAAAATTCCAAATGGTTGCTTAGAAAACATCAAAAAACTTTAGGGGGCTACTTTTTTGTGCCGCACCCTGTACTAATGGCATTGGTTTTCTCGAAATGCACATGAAAACAAACCAGCCTTATACAAATGAGTGCTGATATTGACTAGTTCTTAAAACTATTCTATGAAGCGCAACTGCCCCAGCCTTCATTTTCAGGCTCATTCAATTTCTTTCATCTCCTTACCAGCAAATTTTGTATCTGACATTATATTAGCTCTGATGGATCAAAAATTTGTCAAAAGATAGGGGGCAGGCTATGGTCAGCATGAAACGTTGGCCTATAATAAGAGTCTGCAGAGGAGCCCCTAGTGGGGTCCTCATGGAAACTCCAAGTTTTTTTTCGTTTTTTTTGTACAAAAGAGGGGCCAAAATTAAGGATTTTGATGAAAAAAAAACAAACTGTCTGTAGTGCACGCATATATGGTATCGACAATCAGCCCCCACCTTTGGTCAACGGAGACTGCTGGGTTAGCAGACAACTGTATCCGCCACTGGACACTAGCATGTGATGCCAACACAACATCCAAATTAACACTGACATTACTAAATTGGAAACCAACATACTTTCAGCTTCCTCTGGGTGGTCTCGTTCCCACTCAATGCTGTTGATGTATTCAAAGACAGCGTTCTTGTAGAAACGCTCGGCAAGCATCTTTGGCGTTTCACCATTGTTGTTCCGTGCTCCGAGCACATGGGTGGCGTTCCGAGACTCGCTGACAATAAACTTGAGGCATGCCAACTGACCTTCCATTGCCGACAGATGAGCTGCGCAAACAAATGCTCTGCATGCTGCAGTAATGAAGTCAAATATTCTCACAGTGCAACACAAACATTTAAACAGCTTCTATGCAAAAATCAGTGATTGATCACACAAATCAATCACTAAATTTTTTAATGACTGACAACACGCTAATAGTTCAATTTTTGATCAAAGTCATGCCACTAAGAAAATATTAAAAAGTAGAAATGGAAACATGTCAGAAAAAAACGACAGCCACTTTTCCAGAGAGTGTAAACAGTTTAGTCTGTCCACAAGGGTGGAATTACTGATTGTGTCTCAGAACTCTTGTGACATCCATTACCTAAATAATTTTTTTTTAAACTTATGGTAAAGTGTTTGGAAAACATAAAAACGTGCTCATATAGAGACAATGAGAAGTGTCTGAAAAATGCTAACTCTTAATCCTCTTCTTGATGTATTTAACCCTTTAGTTGGACTTTGTCTTTGAAGTCAGATAATAATCCCATATGTTGCACTTGCATACGCTTTTGTCAGCACAGTATCTTAATCTAAACTCAGTGGCATCGAGTAAGAGGGGGCGGGGCATGAAACTAACAGAAACTAAAAGGTGACACACAAAAATATGAAGTCAAATGTCAGTCTGTGCAACTCTAAGGTGGCATAAAAATCTAACAATTTGAGGTCGAGAGGGCTCGTGCCCCAGTACCAAATACGATGCCAAAGTTTTCACTTCAACATATGACCCCCTAGTATTGAGGCTAATTCCTACACTGGATACCGTTAACACACACATAAAGAAAGAGAGTGAGAGAGAGAAAGAAAAAAGAAAGAGAGGAAATCTTGCATGCAGCAGCACTGACAACTTGCATATATTGTGTAATGTAACAGTAACAGCAACAGTAACAGCCAGGACAACATTTATGGTGCTGTCATCCTGGCAGTGCACACTGTTAGTCTGTGAGAGTTCAGCCGGTTCATTTGATGAGCGCAGCACAAGCGCTGGGCAGCCACCGACCTTTGGACCAAAAGGAAATCAGCTTGAGCCTCAAATCCACCTAAAATGGCTGCTGCAGTACTACACTCACCATCGCCATTTATTACTACTCAGCCAGAAAGCTGATACTCATTTTACCATCCCACGGAGGGTAGAAGGCCGAGTCAACCTAGCTGGCTGGCTTCGTATTGAGATGGTTTACCTGCCCACAGACAGTCACCCATCCAAGTACTAAGCAGGCGTGGCGTAAAGCAACTTTGTTGATACATCACAAAACATTACTGCTATGCCATGCCACCAACCAAAGGCAGTTAATCGGCAAATATGTTTAACAAACCTGCAGTGCAACCAGAGTTCTCAACGTCATCAGTACGTCCACCCCAACGCAGCAGTAGCTGAACGCAACCGAGACGTCCGTGAAACGCTGCAAAGTGCAGCGCGGTCCATCCGTTCTTGTCAACTGCATTCACGTCCTAATGTTCAGTTCACAACCAACCCACTCAGACTTCACCAAAACACGACAACCACTAGCAGTTAGTAGTTACCTCCTTTATTAAGCGGAATCGCCTATTCCTACATGTTTATCCGTAGTGTGATCTGTCTCTCTGTCGTCTGTCGTCAGTCATAAGTTAGCCACAACGTGCCACTACATTTGCACACCCTGCTTAAACCATTTACCTGGTAGGGCCTAGGTTACTATTAATCACTACTAGGAAGTTGTACACTGGCTCTCGATTGCCACCGAATTCAATGACCTTGAATGACTTTGAATGCCAAAATAGGGGTTTTATGGATTTTTTTGCGATTTTTGGCTGCAAGACACATTTCAAGAGCAAATTGCGCCGAATTCACTACAGATAGATCAAGACAAGCTGCATGCGTAATTTTCAGCATTGAACGTAGATTTCAACGATCCAAGTCTCGACCTTCTAGGTTAAAGAAAACCTGCGCATGAGGGTATCAAAAAGCAGTACTCCACAAAAGTCGTTATTTTACGGTTTTTGGCAAGTTTACCCTGACAAGAAATTTGAGCTAATGCTCACGAGACGCCCGAAAGGGTATAGCAGTTCTGCTTAAGTAGTTTAGCTAAAAATTGGGGTGTTCACGCTAAGTTAATATACAAATACCAAATTCTCTATCTGGATCGCATAACTATAGTTCCGTGGCGCCACCTTG
>Ga0056128_1003725_pt1 | contig 18873 bp, 13 predicted proteins | sample WorMetLIZISLAND2_FD_71113 | JGI IMG/M metagenome (GOLD analysis project Ga0056128, IMG submission 71113) | Marine gutless worms symbiont microbial communities from Max Planck institute for Marine Microbiology, Germany - Olavius geniculatus... ... | reverse complement strand
TGTGTATTAGGGTCCCGATGGGCCGAGTCCAAGTGATATGCAATTTTCGAAACTATAACTACTGAACTGGAAATGCTATAGGCTTTCGCGCCTCTCGTGAGCTTTGCTCAAATTTCTTGTGTTTTGTAGGTGTACAACTTCAAGTTGACGCTGGGTGGGCAGAGCGCCATTCCGTCGTCAGTGCGAGTGAGTGTTGATGGCGACTCAGTGACGTGGACGGTTTTCATCAACAAAACGTGTTCTGACACTTTCTACCACTGGACGTCTGACACTGAACTCACCAACTGCGTCGTGTACGTTCGTCGCGTTTCGTCTTGTAGGCACAGAACTGGTTTTCTGGACATCTCAACAAATGCATGTTGAAAGAAGTATAGGCCTACCAAAAACGATAAAACTAAAACTGCTACTAACATACTAACTGTTACTACTATTTTCGATTTTTAGAAGCGTGCCATCATTGTGCCAATTCACATAAAGAAAGACAAACCAACAAGTAATCAGCATACCCAACCAAAGCAGTAAAGTTTTTATCATTTTACAGATGATAGGAGTCAGACCAGAAGAAGTCTTATCTGAAGCACAAGCTGGATTCAGAAGAGACGCAGTACCATCGATCAAATATTTACACTACGACAAGCTGAAAAGTGCAAAAAGTGCCGCAGACATTTATATTTTTGTTACATCGATTACCGCAAATTAAGCGATTTTGTCTACCTAGCGATTTTTCTTAGAGTTTTGCTACTCTAAATTAGACCGAGTATAACGTATAAATCTAGAATAGTCTATTATTTGAACCTATTTATTTTAGTTTGATGCATGCACATAAAAGGTGTGTTTCAAAATGATATTTTTGATAATTAGCACGTAGGCCTACGGTTTAAGATAAGCTTTCTGTTTTCAGTGTTTTAATGCTGTCGGTTGGGTAATAGGAAGTTGAAAGCAGCTACCATCCCTGATCCCCAATGTAATACTTTTGAACGGCGTTAGATGCCTTAGATGACATATGGGCTAGAGTTCTACTTTAAAAAACAGATTTGAAAAGGTAAACTTGGATCTGCGATCAGTACATAGCCTACTCTGATGATGAATTGCTGATTGACAGGATAAACGGCAGCACGATAGAGGTGACCAGTCTGAGAGGAGTGCTGTGGGTAGCTAACGGCTCGGACGGAAACATAGTGTGGGCCACGAACTTCAACCGGGTGAATTTGACTATAGCCGGTGAAGCCGAAGATTTCAACTCCAAGAACGATGCTTACCGCTTTGTCAACTTACAGTTGTACAAATTCTCTAGGTAAGTCAAGATTTGTTGCCGTTAGGGATGTCTGGTCCATTCAGAACTACGCTCGAAGGAGACGCGTATTACAGTTTTTACGGTGCAACTTTAATAGTTTAGGGGGCAGTTATCTTTTCACCACAAGTGGTTTACGAAGCCAGAGAATGCACTAAATTTATTTTTCCACTAAAAGAGATTGAGATATTTTCCAAACTTTCTAATCGGCTGGGGAAGAAAGTATCCCATTCCCATTCAATTCCAATTTTATTTGACGGTTACGGCATCTCAACTTCTTCCTTTTGGAAAATTTTTTGCACTTGCCCGTGAGCAGTAGAGTACGGATCCATCATCTGCCGTTCGGGGGAATCCTGCACTTGACGTCAGAAAGGTTCAACGTTGAGTGAGGGGGTTCCAGGGTGCGTTGTTACTGTGTCACTTTTACTCGTACTACTTACTTTTCTATATTCGTCTTTCAGCATTTATGTGGGGCGACTTTTGTTGTTTAATAAACTTCTGTTCTGATTATTTCTGCAAATGATAGGCCTAAGTCAACTCTGACAATCGATGTGGTTGCATCGTTAGCGAAATTTTCTTGAAACAATTTTTATTTTCTGTATTACAAGTGTACAGATATCGCTCAAGCTTTTTGTGATAGCGATGACATGACGAGGATATTTTGTACTGCGTTACAATCGCAAGTCTGCCTGGGGAGACTGCGACGCTGTTATATAGGCTCATCGTTGTGTGTAGCGTTGGAGATGGGTCGGGCTGCAACTGTGATCCGACAGGACTCGAATCAACAACAGAATCTTCTTGTAATTCTACGACCGGCGAATGTCAGTGCAGACCGACTAACTCGCCGTCAAGCGCTTGTGTCAGTTTTAACTTTAAGATCGTTTATTATATTATATTAAGCTGTCTTTTAACATCATCAGCAGTTTTGTCAACTCAGCCTGGCCAATGGCCATTTCTTTATGGATGAATGCAACGAGTACCAGCAAAAGATGCATTGGCGTAAACAGTCACAACGGGCGGTGCACTGTGGTCTGGCAGTGTAAACTGGTGTAAAAAGGCGATTATTCCCGTTTTGGGAGTCTATAGGCTTAGCCTTTTCCTCGGAAAGCTTTTATAGGCCTACGTTTACTTTTTACGTGTCATCATTATCATTGTCAGTGTCTTGTTTATAGTGTAAAAAGACTGCCAGGTATAACAACCAATCTATGAAAATCCAGACACGTCAGTATAGCGTAATTATTCAGAGCAAAGAATGTATTATAGGAGTTCCGAATACTTTTTCCAAAAATGTTGTTGATTTTGGTTTTTACTTTATTTATAGGATTTGCGTGTATTTTTTGAGTTTTAAAGAAAAGTGTTTTACAGTCTTCTAATGTTTGTGTTTCATCGTTCAAGTTTAGTTATAAGGACTGTTTTAAATGCACTATGTGAATTCTTAATTATTTATGTCTTATTCAGTAGTTTACTGTTTTCTTGTGCATTATATTTATAACTTGCTAAACAAATAATTAAAATATTACTCATTGACTGGTTGATGTGTCACTGGCTACTGTTAGAGCTGTTTATTGTGGCGCATTTTAGCTTGTTGAATCAAATCAAATCAAGTCATTTATTTGCAGACACCAACAATTATCATACAATAACACAAAATGGAACTTTCAACAAAATTCTGCTAATTGTCTGCTGGCTGTCACAGGACCAACAACCACTTATGTGACGCCAGATGTTCGGTATTAGTGCACGCAGATATACTCCATATCTCTAAAAAATAAAGCTTACGTTTCGAAGCGACGCCTTAAAAGCATTGGAAGTTGTGAAATTGATTGTCAACGCAGGTAAACTGTTCCGTAATGATTTGTTTGAATGTTGAATACAGCGGCCTGAAGTAGCAATCCTAGCGTCAGAGTTCACTCCGTATCATGGACCTCAGTCAGGAGGAACCTTCGTCCAACTTCGCGGCAGCTTTCTCCGCAACCCGAGAGCATTGACCGCCGGCGGCCGCTATCTGTGTAAACTGGAGGAAAACATGTAATCATTCACACTCACACATTTGTCCCATTATATTGCCCGTACCTGTGAAACGAATGAAAAGGATTTGTAAATCACTTTGTGTTTAATTGATGGCTCTACTTCGCACGATCTTCAAACTTAAAAATAGGCTAAAAAGACGTAAAGAAAATTAGTTGATGTCAACGGTTCGCAGAGCAGAAATAAGTGGTGTGTCAGTTTTCAGTTTGAGAGCTTAAAAGTCAAATTTGCCAGATGTTAAAAACCAAAAACTGACACGCATTTTATGTACGTCCGTTCACGCGTTTTGTGTGCGGTGACCAAATTTGCTGTCAACACATGAGAGCATCGACAACTAAACGGACGGCCGCGTGTTATGTTGTCACTCAACGCTGGCATTTGTTTACTTTTTAAACCATGTAAACGCACGTTTATGTTCACTGAAAAGTGAGAAATTTTGTTCCATACTGGTATTATGCATAAAATGAACTCTGTTCGTAAGATGAAGGTGGTAGCGAGTTTCAGTTTTCAAAAATTTACGAGAGTCGATAAAAATAGCATGTTTAAAAAGTTTAAAGTAAGTTTAGCATTATGTTTCTTTGTTTTTTTTAAATAAAAAATGCATTAATTTCTGAACGTTGTTGATCAGGTCGAGCGACAGTCAATTAACGTTGGTGACGACGGCTGCTGATGCTGAAGACGTCAACGTGTCGATGCCGTTTCACATTTGCTGGAACACATCGCACGCCATTTCCTGCGTCATTACGCGCGAAGAGTACACTTACATGCCGCAGCCTGCAGTCACCGCCATCTCCAGAGGCAAATCACTCGCTAAGTACGTAGCAAAGTACTGGGGAGGGGGGGCGAATCCGTGAATGAATAACATGTGGGAGTGTGATAGTGGTGGTACCGGTAGTGTATAGCTCTTTGTGGAAAATCATCGCAGAGCTATGGAGCGTCACCTGCCATGTGGGTTAACACCTGCCACTCGTTTAACCCTAGCCAATCATATTTGTACTCAGTTTACCTACCCCGGAAAGATGGAAAGCTGACATGACCTTGGTGTTGGTTATATACCTGGATGGTTTACCTGTCGGTAGACAGTCACCCATCAGGTAATATATAGCCAATTGATAACAACCCTACCGGAATCGAACCCACGACCTCACGATCGCAAGTCCGACACCTTATCGTTACGCTACCAAGCCACCTTGCAGGTGACCGAAGTAATTCGGGTTTACGTGAAATCGCTGATCAATGTTGCCCCCTGGTGAATCATAAGTACACGATTGGAAATTTGGCTGAGGGTTTAGTGCCCTGAATCTCTCCTTTTCGTGTAATGTCAAAGATTCCGATTTTGCCCGATGCAGGTATTAAACAAAAAGACAACCACGAGTTACGTAAGCAGCGCTTTGGCAAGTACCCGAATCTTTATTAATTGTGTTTTTTTATGTTTTGCGGTATAACCTCGGCATGCGGCTTTGTCAAAATTCAGAGCTTCGTCTCAAAATTTACTTGGTCGTTTATAGTAATTTTAAGTTCGCGAACGTTACAAAATCTGTGCATTTGTTTCGCTGTAAAAGACCTTTCATTGTCAGCTGACATATTGCAGAGAAAAATATGTCGTTCGGGTGTTGATTTTGAAAGTTTTTTTTTGTTCGACAGAGGCGGTCTACCAATTACCATTAGCGGGCGCAACTTCGACTCTGTTTATGGCTATTTCGACAATCCTGTTCTACCACTGACGAGATGGCCGCACCTTGGCGTTTGGGTCGGCCCGGATATAACCGGCGGTCCCGAATTTGTCGATATGGTAATTTAGATTTTTGTCCTAGCTGCAGTGAATACTATTCATAGTTCTTTGTTACTTTGTTATGGTTGAGTGTTTGTATTGTCGAAGTACAGATTATAAAATTTTGAAATTCACGAGCTCAAATGTAGGCCAAATGGTCATGCGGTCACTTAACGCTAGCTTTCGACTTAATTTGTTGAGAAATCGACTTTTCGATGTGCAATTGCTAGTTGAGCGTTTTTCTCATTTTTTCACGCTTTCGTCATTGAAACGTGAAAGTTGCAGATTCGGAATTGTTATGGCCGCCATACGTACGCTAATTATGTAGGCTTAAGGACCATTAGCCTAAGTTTTGCTGCTGATGTTTTTTTTAATTATCTAACTGTATGTTTTCTTTTCAAATGAGTCTGTATAGCGGTTCGGCGTTTAAATTGGGTAATCTTCGGCTCCTACCGAATTGAACTAGCGCCACTTATGTTTTAAGCCCAGTGATCTTTACTGCGAGGGAATAAAAATTTTCGAAAATTGTAATAATGCTGCTGCTGTTATTGTAGAACAGAACGGGGCATGTGAATAAACTTTGTTCGGTGCAAAGCGATTCAGAGTTGTCGTGCGTCACGCCTGAAGTGCCGGTTGGAGACAACGTCATCGAAGACTTCAACACGAAGACGGAGTATCCGATCAAGTTGTACGTTCATCTTGGCACTGGCGAAGACGTGCTGATGGGCGGTAACACGAGCTACCGATTTCCGTTCCAGATTTTGCCGAACCCGACGATCTACGAATGGGAATCAGTGCAGGGCTTCGAACTCTACGAAGATCAGACACACATCGTTATTCACGTGCGTATACGGAAAAGTTGCTATAAGCCATTGTGAAACGGACACGAAATTCTCAGTATATTAGAATAATCGCATTTCAATCTCTCAAATGAGGTATGCATGCAAAGTTACAGAACATTCCAACTGCTTTTCGAAAAAAAACGATTAAAACCAGTCCGGATTTACCCCAGATTACTTATACTGATTTAAAATGCGCGCACATGTGTTTTGTAGGGGTTGAAATGATAAAAACATATTATCAGCGGCAGAAATGCATATCTTAATTAACTTTTACTTTTATACATATATTCGCTGGGGTCTCTTGCGGAAAAGCTAAAAGAGAAACAACATCGAGGAGGTCAAAAACGGCGACTTTCAGCGCTGTGGTTGCAATAATATTTTCAGAATCTTTAAAGATAACACTAACGTTATTACAATGATTGCACCTCGTCGGGTTTCCACTGACTTTAAATGCGTTGAACTGGAGTGACCTTGAATAGTTATTACGACTAATTCTGTTTTGCACTTTTCTGCAGACAACTGCACAAAAACCAAAAATACTTAATATCGAATATTATTAGCGGGAAAGACTTTCATTAGTATGCGTAGCTGCGGCATCGCGCAGTATTTCTTTGCGATAGCACGGCTTTCATGTTTACACTTTGCTTTTGGGTAAGACATGTTTTATGTTTTCGTTGTTTATTGTTTCCTGCACGCGGCCGTTCTAATAGTTTGCGTTACAGATCTTGCTTGTTTGTCTGTCTGTTTCTGTGAACGTTTCCCGAAACAGGAGAAACCGATGTGCCAGTTTTCGGTTCAAAACATCAAAGATGAGGGTTAAGGTGATGGTTAACCCTCCTATGCCTAAGGAAAAGATCAAAACGCCCCCTTCTTGCGGTTTTTTAAAAATTATTTTTTCTCTTGCACTGATACCGCCGATATATTTTGTGTATCTGTTTCTAAGCATCAAAGGCATTTTCTGACATCTTACACACCACTTCACCTTTAACAGGTCAGATTTTGCAGGTTCTGGAACATATCGGATAATATCAATACAATAGCTCTTCGGTATTGCTGTCAGTGCTAAAATTTATAACTAACGACATTTTTCTCAGTTATCGTGTTCAGTTGTTGTTTATCTGACTAATTAGTGTGTTTCGGCAGTGAAAAATACTTAGATATATTTTAACTTCAGACAAGAAATAAAATGGTTAATTTTTACGGTATGCGCTATAAAAATAAATGTTTTATTTATTTATTTACTTACTTAGGCCCACTTATTTACAAAAAAAAACTTATAGCAAACAGTTCTGAGATCCTTTTTAAAAAACCTTTTCGAGCGATGTATAAAATGCCTTAAAGTATCGAGCAAAATGCGACTAGGCCTAATGGTTTGACCTTCTCTGAGGCTGGCGAGGCTGCTGAAAAAGCTTAGGCATAGGAGGGTCAAGGTTGCGCAGCGCTAAGTGGACGGCCGCAAAATATGTCGGCACTAAGCATATTTTTCTAGTTTGTTTTTCACTGTTTTAGGGCAGAGGTTTCTGGTACTGTTGTGAGAAGTCTGACTACAAGGTAACAGTCGGTGGAGTCGATTGTCCAATCGCTGCTTTCCTCGACAACAGTCTGTCGTGTGCGCCAAATCGAGAGAAACCTCCCGCATCGCATTTTGACGAAGGTGGCGGCAGCCGCGTCCTGGTAATTTCGTCAGCGCAGCATTTTTACTGAAATAGGCCAATCTGTGTGTATTCTGCTGCATGTCGTTTCAATGTAGGCGTAATGGTCAATTTTTCTTCGGGTCGAAGTTTAGTTTTTTTGCTCGAACGTGTCAAACGGTCAAGGTTCGTCATTTTTTGCAGAATAATACTTCGTTTGACAAGTTTTTCTATTCAAGATATTTGACAGTCTTACTGAAAAGTTGAGAAATTGCCAGAATCAGAATAGGTTACAATGTCACACGTTATAGGATACAATCAAACGAAACAAATAATTTGAAGAGATAGCATTACTGGCATAATGACTATAACAAGCTATTGACTGATTATACGCAAAGGTTTGCTGGAGAGTTTGTTTGCGATAATTTTTAGCCGACCGTACTTACGTAACGGTCGAGCTATTGGCATGGTTTTCGTCCGTCCGTCCATCCGTCTGTCACGAATGTATTGAGGCTAAACGGTGCCAGATAGGGCCTAGGCTGCTATTGATCACTAATAGGAACTTAGGAAGTCGCATATTGGCTTTCAACTGACATGAAAATCGATGATTTTGGATGACCATGAAGGGCCATAACGCACTATGGTATGCCAATTGTGCAGTATTGTGGCAAAACGGTAAGTGGGTTGGCGATGGTACTATAGGATAGGCCGCTGGCGACTTCCTATAAGCTGACAATAGTAAGCATGTATCCATCTGCAGCGGTTTGGCCGGAATTTTTAATTAAAAGTTTTAAGATATATATGGCTGTATGGCCATACATGAGGGCCAAGGTTAGCTTAGGTTACTATTAATCACTATTATAAGAAGTGGCATATTGGCAGTCAAGTGACATAAAAATTATTGACCTTGGATGTCATTGAAGGTCACTGACAATCAGTACGGTCGGCTATCCCAGCGACAGCTGGGCTTCTTGTCAATTATTAGTAAACTAGATGCCTCATAATTAAACATTACCGTTCACTGATACAGTGATCGTACTTTGTTGTGAGATGTGTGCAATGATAATGTATTCGTGTGTTTACAGTTGACCGTGGGATCATTCAGATTTGTCGTCGGCCATCTGGCCTACTATTTTACGTGGCTTGACAATCCAGAGAATCAGAAGATACTAATAGCGGGAGTGGTGGGCGGTGGCGGAGGTCTAATTCTGCTCATAGTCATCGCTGTCGTTGTCCTCGTCTGTGTTAGAAGAAGAAAAAAACGCCGTCGTGAACGGCAACGCCAACCGTCTTCTACCGAACGCAACATTTACACCCAGGGTATTTTATCTGCACACTTCTGCAACGATATAAAATTTTTAAAAAGCGTAAACAGTTGTAGGCCTACTGTGTACGTTTGTTTTATTGCAGCTACAAGTGTGCAAAAAACTACAACATGACAAAATAAAACATTTCATTTTGTTCATTGCAATTTGACTGCATTATATGTGAATCGCTGTAACAAAAAACAAGTGTTCCACCTAAACGCCGGAGATCACCGCAGATCAAGTGCAAGTCAACTGCAAATAATCAGAGATCCCAGAAATTGCACATGTGACTGACCGTCGATTAGTCAATGGCACCACAAATCACCGCAGATCGGCTTAAGTTAGTAATTTTCTGTGATCTGCGTTGCCATAGGCAGTAACTGATCTGCGATCACTAACGTAAGCAATTTCTGAGATCTCAGTTGTTAGATCAGGGGTTAATCTGCAGTGTTCAGACCTCACTTCTACTCGCGAAACCGCGAACTGTGCGTTATTTTTGCCAGCGCATAAAGGTTAGATACCTGAAAAATTACCAGATTAGAATACACATCAAAATCTAACCGTTTGGGTTTTGGGCCACCTCTCACTTTTTGCAATTTTTAAAAAATTAAAATCCGTTCGTAATTTTATGATTAGGTCTAATTAAGTGAACCGAAAGATAGTGACGTAAACGAACGGTCATAGGCTCAAAAAACATGACAACCTTTTTTTCGGTGGAAATAATAAACACTTACAAGATTATCCAAGACAGCAACAATCTGATATTCAAAGATGTGCGACATCTGACGTGGCTTAATTACAGTACAGTATAGCAATATTATTAACTCATTATGTCAATATCAATGTCAACATTCGATTTATCTAGCGCAATATCATGAAGCATCTCTCTATTGATGGTATTATGTTGTATAATAATTGCATTGCATGTCATTATCTTCTGCTAATGTATCGCATTGCACTGTATTGTAATGTAGGAAATAGAGTGGAGCCGTCTGCACAAGAACAGTTTCTTGATAACATCGACGACGACGAAGCCAGAGCGATCGTTCGGCGATGTCTCATACCAGAAGATAGAATACATGTCGGCGCTGAGCTGGGAAAAGGTGAGAAATATAATCCGTGTCCAATCTTGTAAATAAAATTGAGTGTGGGACTCGGTCCAAACGTTATAATGCGTCACTTTTTGCAGACTGGCGTTATTGTAACAATATAACGAAAAAAGGAGGTTCAAAAGTGATTGCCGTTTTGATTCGTAGCAATTACAGAACTAAAATAATCCACTTTCACGTACATTATGCACATTAAGGAATACCGGCACGTTATTTGCTGGCGTATACTGCGCTAAAGACATTTCTTATGCACACGCTTTAGTATAGAGTTTAAAAAACCAACTCAGACGTACGGAGCGTGTAAACAGTTTGTTGAATTTGTTTGTCATTTTAATAAAGGAAACTACGGAAAAGTTTTCAGGGGCAGATATCGAGACAATCGAGGACACAATCAGGACGTTGCGGTGAAAGTTGGTAAGTTTTATCTCACATTATTAACAGTGCAGATAATTTTGCTAATTTTTTATCAAATATATTTTTACGACTCTACAAAATATATGTGCGTCAAATATGCTTTTAAACACTGTTATTCATTCATCATAAGGCTTAGTATCGTAATGATCGGCGTTTATATTATTTTAGAGGGTGACTATATTTCACTGTATGTTCACGAGGTAGTGTAGCAACGCGTTTGGAATGCGATAATTTTTTTTATTGTTCTCTGAATTGCAAATATCAGTTGTTAAAATAATTTTAAAAGGTTGATATGTGGTGCAATTATGACAGAAACTTATAAAACAAAAAAAATTATCTTAGGATTATTTAAATTTTGATTTGCTTAGTCTTATTATCAAGAAACGGTGAAGTTTGTGGCCCGCTGCCGCTGTGATAGCTAGTACGAGCGTAGTTGAATTTTGTTATTTTTTTCTTGTTATGTTCTTCTACTATATTATGGCAAATAAACTTTTCATAAGCTTGCTTTGTATTATGGGCGTCGCTAGGAATCTGAAGCTGAAAGGGAGCAACGGGAAGCAAGGGCCAGGGCACAGGGGGGCAATATTTTTTGTGTGCGAGCCAAATGTCAATCCTATTTAATTGTTGTGTGCATCAGTAAGACTTATAGTGAGGTCACTGCAGGGGTAGAACCCCTGGTCAGGGGGTCAGGGGCGAAGCCCCCTGAAGCTAAAACATTTTTAGCTCTTGGACATTCGGTGGAATCCGCAAATATGCCTGCCTTTTAATATTTAGAAAAGTAAAAACAAAAATACAGATATCCGTGTTGCGTTTAATAGTCACACCTTAGCATGGGTATGGTTACCATAGGGCACTTCATCACCATCAAAATTTCTCCTGGGAGGCAGCCGAAAAGGCAAGGGCAAGGGCATGGGGTGCAGCTGGCCCCCCTTGCCTCCTTCTGGCGCCGCCCATGCTTTGTACTGGACCACCGTGTATCCGCGCGTGTGCTGTGTACTGGACAGCTCGCAGTGACAACATGCGGAATCTGGTGGAATTTCTGATGGAAGCCGTGTTAATGGCAGATTTCGACCACAGAAACGTCATGTGGCTGATCGCCGTCATGATTGACAACGAAATGAAGCCTCATGTACTGTTGCCGCTCATGGAACACGGGGATCTGCTGTCCTTCATCCGAAAACCCACCAATGTAGGCGTATAATGCCGTAGCTACACGCACCGATCTCCTTGTCCGAGGGGTCGTCCGGCGTCGACGAGCCTTCCGAGGTTTAAAAACCTCGTCCGAGGAAATCGGACGGAATGTGCGTGCTTATTCTTTCCGATTTCATTGGACGAAGTTTATGCCTGCCAGCCAAAAGACGCCCATCAGAATCTCGGACGAGGAAATCGGACGTGTCGTCTGACGTGTCTGATTTTCTCGTCTGAGAAGCTCGGACGACACCTCGGACGAAGAAATCGGTGCGTGTAGCCACGGCATAACACGTGTAGTTAGTTACTCATGGTTTGAAATAGCAAAAACAGAAGCTTTGCTTTTACACGAATTCGGCAGTCGCCAATCTTCACAAGCGCAAGCCCATACGCAAAAAAACTCGGCGAGGATACAAAAAAATTCAAAGCAACCAATTATAGTCCGATACTGTGGCTGTTATTGATGGATAAAAAAAATTCGTATGACATTGTATAAGTGTTTCATACCGATTAAGTGTTATTTTTTAAATCTTACAATGGACCAAAATAGACTTCGACCATGGAGGAGCAAATGAAAGTTTAAACTAAAGTAACTGCCCATTGTGAAATGTTACAAAATACACTGCTGATCGGCGGAGAACACACACAATTTTGCTTAAAGAAAGAATAACTTGTAGTTTTACCAGTAGTTTACATGTACATGTTGACCGTACGTTCGGAAACTTTGGATGAATTGTCCTATCATTCGTGCAGGAGAGATCTTAAATTAAGGACGATAATTATCATTCTCTGCTGTTGTGCTTTTTGTAGGACTTTGTGATGCGAGAGTTGGTCGAATACGGCCTGCAAGTCGCTTGCGGGATGGACTACTTGTCGAGCAAATTAGTTCACCGCGATCTCGCCGCCAGAAACTGCATGTACGCATTCTCTTTTTCATGATCTATCCATTGGATTAAAATAAGTAAGTACACGCGGTGATTAAAATGATTTAGCAATAATGTGGTGCAATTTTACGTCAAAATTTAACGAAAAATAGATCGTCTAAAAGAAGAGCTTTATCGTTTAGTGGACAATAGGTCTATTTTGTGCTGTCGAGTTGGACATTTTCTGTGCCCTTAAGACTAACCATGCAATTATTGCAAAGATTGCTCAAAAATTTGTTGATAGAATTTTTAATCAGTTCGGACTCTATAAGCGTTTGTGGTCGCGTTTGTGCTGAGTTAATGTCATGTACGTGAATCGTTTGTATAGCGTTTTATTGTTCAAACAAAATACTAGGTTTATTAGAATGTAATTTCTGTACATCGTGCTGTGCATTTTCGAGCAAAATAATGTTTGTTTCTGTCTTTGAACGAATTAGATAAACGTGTTCACACTGTTGCCTGTAAGCCTACTGAGTTAATTATAATGATTTCATTGACGGTATACTAAGGCACGCGACACGTGATGATAGTTGGAACTTGGAACTTGACAGGGTTGATAGGAACCGCGTGGTGAAAGTGGCGGACTTCGGTTTGGCGCGATTCACCGAGGAAAAGGAGTACTACAGACCCCAGGATCGAACGCGAGCGCTGCCCATCAAGTGGATGGCAATTGAGTGCATCACAGATGAGATCTTCACCACCAAAAGTGACGTGGTCGGTAGACTGCATTCCTCTAATATTTTTCTTACGGTAGGTTTTGGTGACGATCTTATTGACTTTGAATGTTATTTGATGATTTGGGTATTGTGTTTTATAGTGTGAACTTTTGTGTGCCAGTGTTTTATATCAAGCATTTCGTGCCAAATGTAATAAACAATCAATCAATTGTCCGAACGTCAGTCCGTCGAATTTGTACGCTCTGCTAACGCATGTCGGTAGCGCTAACGCGTAGTGTCGCATCAACGAAGTTACTCTACGCCGGGCTGGGTTAGTACTTGGATGGGTGACTGCCTGCGGGCAGGTAAATCATATCGGTATGCAATCAGCCACCCAGTTTGACTCAGCCTTCTATACCCTTTCTGATTAAAATGACTATCGATCAGCTTTCGAGCTGAGTAGTCATAAATGGCAGTGATGAACGTAGACACCATAGCTGCCGGTTTAGGAGAATCTCTGGCTCAAGCTGCATGATCGGCTTGGTCCCAAGGTCAGCAGCTTCGCGGCACTTGTGTGTTTCAGTTATACAGCAGTTGTGGATACGGACTAACTGCTGCAGCGTGTTTGCCATGTTGTGTGGACGGTGCTTAGTGGTCGTTCGGAGTGCTGCTGTGGGAGATATTGACTCGTGGATCAAAGCCGTACGAAGATGTTGATCAACAGCGCATGAAGCGTTACTTACAGCAAGGAAATCGGCTCGCCAAACCGTCACCAATCACTCCCGACTTCATGTACATAGCATATCTCGTCTCTCCGCATACGTTAAACAAAAGTGGCTTCTATCCCCCAAATTTAAAATCAAAATCGGGCGCAACTTCTCCTACTTTTGGACTCAAGTGCCCCCCATATTTGGGCTTTTCCCCTCTCTATGAAGAAGTTTTGTTAAGAATGTAGATTTTAAAAAAGTGAAAGATAGGGGAACGTTTTGTTAAGGGTGATAATTGCTCAGTAGAAAATAGAGAGAAGTTTTGATCTGCAACCTTATCAACCCCCCCCCTATTTTTCACTAAGCTGCGCCCACTAAGTATAGGGACAAAAGCCACTGCGTCAAACCTGCGATAGCTAAGACGCGCTGAAAGTAGTAGCTGCTTTCGCGCGTAAAACACGGCGTCTTTCTCTGGAACACTTTGTGCCAGGCAACAAGTTTACTCATTCCTCCTGTGAATCTGTGTATACTAGTTTACTTGCAGAACCAGGAAATTCTAGTCATCTCCGGGAATGGGGCGACTGTAGGCTACAGCGTGCAGTAATGCTGGTAGTTAGGGGCGAAAAAATACACATAAAACAACGGCAAGAAAAAGTTAAACTTTGTAACAAAAAATCGATCGCTTTTTTACGCGCGAAAGCAGCTACTACTTTCAGCGCGTCTTAGCCATCGCAATTCTGTCTGTCCGTCCGTTTGTCCGTCTGTCACACGGGTGGATCAGTCAAAAACGGCGCAAGCTAGAATTACCAAATCTTTACCATCGGTTGCCTGGAAGACTCTAGTTTTAGAAACCGTAAAGCTTTTCCATACATTCGAAGGGAGTCACTCCAATGAGGGCGCTAAATAAGAAAAAAAGGGAAAAATTTGCGATTTTTAGCCAATAAGTCGCTGTATCTCAATAACGGTGCGAGATAGGTTTAGGTTACTATAATCACTAACAGAAAGTTGTAAATTGGCTCTTGATTGCCACCGATTTCAATGACATTGGATGACCTTAAATGCTAAAATAGGGGGTTTTATGGATTTTTGGCGAATTTGGGCTGCGAGACACATTTTAAAAGCGAATTACGCCGAAATCAATTAAAATAGACATAGAGAACTGCGTGCGAAATTTTTAGCATTAAATGTGGATTTCAAGGGTCCAAGTCTCGATTTTATAGGTTCAAGGAAACCTGCGCACGAGGGCATCAAAGAGCGGTACACCCGTAGAAGTCGTTATTTTACCGTTGTTGGCCAGTATTTCGTGAAAACGGTTGCAGATAAGCATGGGCATACTGCCTATCACAAAAAACTCTAATGACGAGCTTTTTAGTCGTCAACATTGATGACCTTGAAAGACCCTGAACTTCCAAAATAAAGGGCTTTCAAGAATGAACTGGGACGAAATGGCTGGAGAGACTGACAGTTGCGAACAGGAACTTTCGCGCGTCTCGTGAACATTAGCTCAAATTTTATTTCTATTCTTACAGTCACCGCCCATTTTTCAACATCATGCTTTTTGAAGACATGCCGCGTGAAAGCAAGCTGCCGTTGACGGATTCTTTTCGCTGTATTTTGTTCCTCTGTCTCTATTATTCGAAAAATGTTTTAAAATGCTTAGAACGCGCTTTAGTTTAAAATTTTTTCAAAAATTTTTCAAAAATTAGAAACGTTTATACTAGACGTATATCATAACGACGGTTATGTTGTTAGATACGCGCTAATGACTGTATTAAGTAAACCCCTATATAAAAATGTTTTAAAATGCTAACACCGTGTTTTGATTTAAACTTTTTTCAAATTAAAGACGTTTATTCGAACCATGCATGTGTTGGTGCGTCTGTACTAGATACGCGTTGATGCAGCAGTGCTGGCTTGAAGAGGCGGCCGAGCGTCCCTCATTCTCACAGATCAAGACCTACCTGGAGGAGCACCTGTCAGTCGACCCGTCAGATGAGAAGCGAGACATCAGCGAGGCGGCGGCGTACAGGCCAGGCAGCGACACGGTCGAGATGAGGCACTTGAGCCCTCCGGCTAGGAATGATTACTTATCACTGAGGCAGTCCATCCCGGTCCAATCTGAGTACCTCTCACCGTCCTCGCCTGACCTGTGATCACCGCGTTAATCGATCTGCCGGTTACTCGTCTATTCCGATGTAGCCTACTGGTTCAACTTTAGAAAAAAAAGAAAAATATTTATTTGACAAACTAACCAACAATAATGCAACGCTGATTTCACAGATATCTAAACGGTCCTTATTCAGTTTTGGTTTGTTTTTAGATTTAGTTATTATTACTTCCTTCTTTTTTTAGTTTTTTAGTTTTTAGTTTTTTAGTGTATAATCTTTTTATCTCTGGCCTCTATCTTTTCTATAGGCCCATAACTGTCTGTTTTCTATTTTTTTTGTGTATTACATAACAGTTCTTTTCATCTTAATTTTTCTTGTTTGAGTTTTGATTAAGTCAGCTTTACTTTTTTAGTTTATGTGTCAGATTAAACTCGCAGCTTGCCTACCATTTTTTGGTGCAAATCATTTATCATGTTATATATCATATGTCATAACCTATATCATAACACATGTATAGTTATGATGATCGGAAATATGCGTTAAGTTATTATGCGTGATCCACTGATCTTCCTCCTCCAAAAGTGACCTGTTGAGGATTGTAAACTTTTGCTGACTTTGTGTATAATTTTCTGATATGAATGGACTTGTTACGTACGACTATAACCTACGTTACTGTTAATTTTATTTTATTTTTGTTTAATCAGCCGATTATGGACATAATTGTTTGACCAAAGACCACTGTGTTATTATACTATGTTGCCCGTTGCGTGTCACCTAGTGTATATTTTAGAATAATTGTAAATGTTATTTTTATTTCATATTTCTGTCAATAATGGTGAAATAAAGATGCGTACATTACTCTCGGTATGCAGTAAAGCGTCTGATTCGTTGATTAATATGCTTAGGCCTATTCATAATTCCGGCGATATTGCTTCAGATAGGCCTATAACGATTCTTAAGCCAGCTACGGTTGTTCTTTATTGCACAGTGTAAGTCAGAAATGTTGTTGCAGATTTTTTGGCGATAAATTTCTTAATTTTTGTTTAAACCAATTTTCGATAATAATATTTTACTGTTGCATTCCGAGATGAACTGCTGAATAAGCAGTTATAATCTACCACCTCGTTTCAGATCGTTTTCCGCACTTTGGCACCTTGAGAAACTTAAATTTCCGTTAAACTGACAACTGTGTAGCAGTATCATTTAACGTAGGCTAAAAGTTATTTAAAATCGTTAATTCACTTATTGGTAAATAACTAAATATCCACAGAGTGATTCCATGTTTTCGGTTAGATGTTTATGCAGATTTATAAATTGCAATACTAGCTAGGCCCCTACGGCGTTTGTTTGAAATATTTGCCATCAGTACGTGCATTTAAGCTGAGTCGAATATCTTGTGGTAAAGGAAGCGTTGATGACGCGTTGTTCAGTGAAAATCGGCGTAATGGAATTCAGGCTTAAGCAGTTTACGTGACTGTGACGGATGAGTTTATACGAAGCCAAGAATAAGACTAACCATAAACTCGTCACTCAACACGGCCAAAAGCACAATACTTCTGCTGTCGTATGAGTATTTTTTTCACTGAGTTGTAGAGACGTCAATGGACAGTGAAGATTATGACTGAAGCAATCCATCATGTGGCGCTAAACTGTCGCTGAATGACGAGCTATTTATACACTGTGTCTCAAAAAACATCCCAAACATTTTCGATTGTAACTTGAACAATGATTATCGGATTTTAATAATTTTTGGTAAAAATACTTCTAAGACAACTGGCCATCAAATCAATATGTAGTTTCTTACATCATTTATCGTACGTTTCTGCCTTACTTGGGAAAATTAGAACCAACGAAATATTGCATTTTTACTTAAAATGGTATTATTACTCAATGCAAATAATGCACAAAAACACAATTTGTTTACATTTTTGACAGTTTGGCTAACACTTTATCCAATTGTTTCGCTTTTCAGCTGCCTGCAATAAAATTGATCAAAATGTTGGCCAATTGTGCAATCACAAAGATGGAGACGATTTTTCCATTCATTGACAGCAGTATCGATAATGTTATGATCCAGACTAATCCAGACGTCACCAGTCGCTTCCTGAGTTTATAAACATCCTTTAACGTCATTTGGTAGACATACTGATGCACGACAGTCAAATCTTGTAATCGACTGGCTCTTGGGGGCCACAGATATCACAATAGACGGATTTTATTGACGTTTTTTATCATTTCAACGCGTATTTTGTTTGGTCTGATTTCCCCAGGTAGTGCAAAAGCAGACATTGCGTGAGGTGAAAACTTAAACAGTCATTTAATAGCCAGTTGTGTTAAAAATACGTACGCCAAAAATTATTAAAATTTAATAATCACTCTTCAAGTTACGGTCAATAATGTCGGGGATGTTTTGTCATGTTTTTTGCATATGTTAACGCATATTTCGCTTGGTTTTCTTTCCCAAGATAGTGCAGAAGCAGACATTAAGTGAGATAAAAAAAAACTGAAAGGCCATTTAATGGCAAGTTGTGTCAGAAATAATCACACCAAAAATTATAAGAACCTGATAATTTTTACGCGCGAAAGCAGAATGCTTCGCGCGTCTTTGCCATCGTCTGGGCGTCTGTCTGTCCGTCTGTCCGTCCGTCTGTCTGTCTGTCTGTCACACTCGTGATCTGTATCAAAACGGTGCAAGCTGGGATCACGAAATCTTCACTGTGGGCTGCCCAAAGGTCTCTAGTTTATCGTGACAAAATTTCCTGCCACTGGGTGCAGGAATTCCCCTCGAACGAGGGCGTCAAAGAGGGGTACCCCCTAAAAAGACGTCATTTTGCCGTTATTGGCTCGAATAATGTGAAAACGGTTGCAGATAGGTACATACATGCTGCTTATCATAAC
>Ga0056128_1003723_pt1 | contig 18880 bp, 5 predicted proteins | sample WorMetLIZISLAND2_FD_71113 | JGI IMG/M metagenome (GOLD analysis project Ga0056128, IMG submission 71113) | Marine gutless worms symbiont microbial communities from Max Planck institute for Marine Microbiology, Germany - Olavius geniculatus... ... | reverse complement strand
ACCGTTATAAGTGGCTTGGTTACTGTAAGAAATATCTGAAGCGCAATATCTTTGTAACTGATCACCAGTAGGAAAACAGTATTTTAGTATTAAAACAGCAAATATAAATGTACAAAACATTAGTTTATACACTTGTTAACGGCAACATTTAAGGACAAGCAAAAATTACAAAAGGTGATATTATTCAGCAGCACATTGACACGCAGTCAGTGTGATGCGGGCAATTGTAATTTTTGCTGTTTTCGATGTGCAAGTCCTTAAATGTTGCCGTTAACAAGTGTATAAACTGATGTTTTGTACATTTATATTAATAATATCCAACTTCGGCTCAATAGACGCAAACTCGATTGCACTCAACATGGTATTGTAAGAACCTAAACAACAATCCAAAGTAATTTGGCAAAAAGTGGAATCGCTGCAGCAAGTCCAACCAACTTTTCGTTCGTAGTCGCTAGGTGGCAGCATAGGACTGACGAGTTGGCTGTAATTTGCAATTGCATGTTTTGGCTAAAGTTCGACCCGAGATCCCCTGCCTATTTTCTGGAGGTCAGGGACCCATCTAACACAATGCGTCATTGGACCTTATAACTGTACCTGCCAAAGAAGCATTGGGCACGAGTGTGACGGACAGACAACAGTCCACTCTGCGGAGAAATGTGTAGTAACATACGCGAAATCGCTTGCGCTGCAAGAGTCGTGCAGACCTTTTCTGTCTCCGTTCTTCGAACGTGAAACGTTCGGCATTCTGCTGTCGCAGCAAACACCGCGCGACGCGTTTATGTTTTACGTTTACGATCCTGCTTCTGGGTGACGTCACACGTTACGCTGCTGATAACTATGTAACTTGTGTATTGCGCCCGAAATATGAGATTTTCCTCCCTGGAACTTGGCCAACGATGTTATCCGTGTAACTATTTTCGAAGCAACCCAACATATATGGTCACGTCATCAACGTTGCAGACAGACAGACAGACAGCGTTAGATTGCAGTACGCGTATCGCGCGGCAAAACACAACATGTACAATTTATCAATTATCGCGCCTCACTCATACGCAGGAAGATGGTGTAGCATTTATCCATCCAGCGACGAGACAGAATCGGACGAGCGCGCCACGGTGTAACGTACGACGTCATTGTACATAACCGTATTTCAACTGTTGATCCAGTGACAATATGCTCACTACTAGACCTCTGAGACAGCAGCTCGTCAGCTAGACTGCAGAAGCTGTCATGTTCCTACTCTGACTAGTGCTGTTACTGTTAGTGTTAGGGTAGTGGGCGTCATTGTACGTAATGGCGCGGACCGGCCCTGCACTGACAGCGTCAACATTACGTCACGTTGTCACGTGCCGCCGGCGACCAATAACGAGATGTTCTGATGCATGACGTCATACGTCATCCAAACGACTGCGTGTGCATGCAGCGGCAGCAACCATGACTCAACATGCCCTGACTGTTGTCAGGCCACCCACACTATGGAACACTGGCTGTTCAGCCCTATTAGTAGCTCGGATTGACATTTTTGGACGTCCTGATGTAACACTGGACATTCTATGCATTCCAGGAGGTCATGACGCTGGCAGGGCGATGCACTCTGTTCTGGAGTCCGCTCTGGTGTGTGCGTCATCGTCAGTACTCAGTAGCAACAGCAGCAGCAGCAGCAACCATGACTGTGTACAGGGCCCTTGCAATGGCCCATGCCACCCATAACGCTATAAAATAATGTCCTTTTTTACATTACGTTAACGACGGCTACGTGGCACACGGGCGGTAACGTTCCACTCATATTCAGCACACATTGCCTGCCATGCAGCTCTATGGCGCTACATTCCATAGCAATCGCTTTTTATAACTTCAATAGCTCGTCCGTCTCTCCGTCCGTCTGCTTCTCTGTCCGGCTGTTCGTCTGTCCCGCACTGGAGCCCCCTAACCCAGAAAGACGCAGATAATCCAAAATTGGTGCGAACAATCGCCATTGCAGAGGTAACCGGAATGTAATATTTTCTGCTATTATAAATAGGTTAAAGTTCCAGGTTACCGGTTGAAAAAAACTCAAAAAGTTTGAACAAACGGACGGTACGACGTGCAGTGCACCATATAATGTACGAACGCATAATAATTTGCACAAAATATGTTCACATGAAAAACCTTATCCTACAAAAATCGCCTTTTTTGACGCATACGTAGGCCATTATGTACAGGGTGTAAACCATAGCGTAATTAGATCAACTGCACGTTGATCGCTCAGACCTTTCACTTCCCAATGATGTCAATTCTCAACAAAAAATAAATTGCAACCAATCGGTTAAAAAGGTATTATACATGTATAAGACTTAATGTAATAATGTAAGGTTTTTTCAGATAAATAAGGTTTCCGACATTAAGTTTACTCTCTATTATATGCACGAGTCATCCAAAATAGACAACATTTTATGCATGCATTGCAGCACTCTACAAAACGCACGCACAGATTATCGACTTTCATCATTTTTCATGTGCTGCGTATGAGAAAACGAACGACATGGATGCATATTTGATGACGTCATCGTGACGTCACGCTGCATCACGACGTTCAACGTTCACCTGCCAGTAACACTCCACATCATTATCCCTGATCACTAACTACATGTAGGAAGGGTCGTGGAATGAAGCCATTATCGTGGGCACATCTTGAGCATAATTGGCGATCTTCCGCAGAATTAGGAGGCAAATAGGCTACAGAAAAAAATGGCACATTTATAATCCGCAGGTAGTTCGTAAAAACAGTGCGCGCATAGTTGTGAAACGTTTTGCACAAAATTTGCAGATTTTTATGTCAGAGACATCAATCTGTAATCTCTAACAAGCGGTGGTACATAATCAACTATCAATGTCCTTCGTTGACCTCCGAGGGTCATTTCCAATCCAAAAATCCACGTTTTTAGTTGATATGAACAAAATTATACGCATAACGAAACACGTTAGTCACAATACCAACTTCATATGTTTTGAGGTAGGATCACACTTGGATCTAGTTTATTTCTTGTCGTTCGTTACAAGCTAATGAAAACGGCATATTGAGTGGTGTTCTAAATATGCTGCTATGTGCACATTCAGTCACGCAGAGCTAGTAGGCCTAGGCCCTATCCTCTTTCAAAGTTTGGAATCTACGTTTTGCATGTTTTTTCTGTGTTTTCGTATCGCACTCACTGACTTTGAGTTTGCCACTGAAATAACACAATTGAAATAAGTAAATACTGAAGTGGCATTAAAACTAAAGCTAAAGTTCTCGCTGTTTGTTGACTGAGCGGAGTTAATAAAGATTGGGATTATGCTCACACTCATACACAGCTCAGTTTTTATCGGTTTCGTGCATGGCGCTAAAGCCGTTTGTCGTCGGACAATGCGGCGTGATTTCGCGGCATCAACACTGTAGCGTTTCGTGTCACAAATCACCGACTTTTGTCCGCTCGCTTTTGTGAGCCGAAGAGATGAATTGCCGGCCCCATGCTCGCAGCGTCGCAGCCGGCATCAATTTGACACGAATGCATGCGCAAACAGCTGCGACCGTCCTTCCGTTTTTCTGCCAGGCGCTGGCGTTCGTTCTTGGAAATTACCCGTCGGTCCTCCCGACCTGTGACGCTACACTATCCCAATCACGATTGAAAACAACGCCGAGCACTGCCGAACGCTCCAAAAGAACTGAGCCAACAAGTTTTTTCTTATACGGCTGCATCAGTTGACCGATTTCCAAAGTTTTTTCATCGACGAGCTCATCAGAAAATGTGCGGTAAAGCAATCACGAAAAATTGTACGTTAAAAGCTGCTCTGCTGCACTACCTTGTAAAAGTAACACAGTAAAAGTTATTGGTGAACAGTATTTGTTAGAATATGTGACAAACGCACGGGCAGAAAAGCTACAAATTTGTCGAGTGAGGTTTTTCTGCCAAGTCAATTCGAAAAACATCATCCTAGGCAGACTTCAAATGTCAACTAAAACATTTTTATTTTTAAAGCTTTTAACATAGTTTGCGTTTGTCTGTGACTCGCAGTATGTGATCTCTGTACGTACGTTGTAATGCACTCACGGTTTTTGGGCCGACCGCTAAGCTGTAAGCTTAAGGTCGGCCTTTTTGTGGTTGTTGTCCGTCTTTCCGTCTGTCCGTCTGTTCGTCATGGATGTACTGTGGCTAAACGGCACAAGATAAGGCCCATAGGTTGCTATTGATCACTAATAGGAAGTGGCATACAAAGTGGCCCCAAAATAAGCTATTGCACTTTGACCATATTTTTACTAAAAATTGACCAATTTTTCACAATTCTTTACCAGTAGACTCTGTAAGAAATTTGCTACTCAGTGGCATGCACACCCAACCTATTGTGTCGCTACTTTACTTTGTAAAACAAATATCCCAAAACCAACAATTTCTACAGATCGGCAGAAGGTCTAATAGTAATTTTTAAAAGTATTTAACTAAAATGTTGAATATATGTTACAATAAGTGTAAAGAACGATGGAGAACATAGTGAACATTTATTCGAATAATTAAAACCGTTTTTTGCATAACTTTTTATTGTAAATTAATGCTGGTTGGCGGCTGCAATTTTGCTCAGTTAACTTTATGAGCATTGTATTTCGATCGTGCGGCCTTACAAGCTGTGCACTATTTTGCTGAAAGATGCATACTTACTTATAATAAATGCCAAGAATGTTTACATATAGCTTACTCTGTAGCTATATGTAAACATTTTTGACCTTACTGTAATTTATATTTAACATTTTACCTGAATACTTTACAAAAATTACCATTATACCTTCTGCCATCTCTAAATATTGATAGTTTTTTCAATAGTTATGTTTTACAAGGTAGTGTACAACATAGCAAGTGTGGTGTGCATGCCACTAAGTAGCAAATGTCTTACAGCGTCTACTGGTGAAAAAATTGTAAAAAGCGGTCAATATTTAGCAAAAATATGGACAAAATGCAATAGTTTACGCGCCTACGATTCGAACTTCTGTTTTGACATATGGCGCGTTACAAATGCAGACTACTTACTTACTTACTTACTTCTTAGGCCACTCCCTATTCAAATGACACAAAATCATCGACCTTGGATGACCTGCAAGGTCAGTGACAACCAGTACGGTTGGCCTTACCATAGCGACAGCTATGCTTCTTGTTTTATAATTTAACGGAGAAGTTGTAAATATTAGATACGATATGACAATTTCTATGACATAATAAAATTGACGTCAATTTCTAAATTTGAAAAAAAACAGTGGCTGTAACTTATCCATAATGTGCCACTTAATACACATCCTCGCAAACAGAATGTTGCAAATTTGCCTCAGCTGCAGAATTCAACGACAAAAAATAGTACACAACGATAACGGATGTTATTAGCATGGATTGCAGCGTACATGGAATATAAGTCATATTCGAGCAGGATCTAAATGCACGTTTCATGCGCTGACTGCTAACAGAACCAGCAATCCGGCCGAAGTAGGTCATATGCTAGCTTAATGCGAAATGCCATGTGACATATGAGGGTTTAACTTCTTCTTTTTTATCTTCCAGGAGCCTGTCGTTTGTCGTGTCCGATGCCGTGAACACGTAGTCGCCAAGCCGATTTATCCCAGGCACGTCAATTTGCCGTTGCCAGGCCAAAAATCACAGAATGCAGGCCGGCTTCCACGGTTCTGAAACAGGTTTGTCCGAGTCAAGACTAGCATGGCTATAGCTCGTATTAGCTACGGTAATACTGTCCGTCCGTTTGTCACGACCCGGTAGCGATTCAAGCCCAGGTGAGATAGAGAGTTCGGGTTTTCACCGTATGATAGCCTAGAGTTTCTGATATTTCGTGGCAACATTTTATGCCTCTGAGTGATGGGGGTCCCCACGAACCAGGGGCGAAAAAAGCGCACCTTCTAAAAACATTTGACCGCTATTGGCTTGTCTAGCGTGAAAACGGTTGCAGATTAACACAGACATGCTGCTTATCATAACAAGCACTGGTGACATGCTTTTAAGTGGTATCAACATCGATGAATAACCTTGAATCCCCAAAATAGGGGTTTTAGTGTTTTGCGATTCTCGGCTGCAGAAGAATGAATTGCAACGAAATGGATGGTGATAGTCAGACTAAAATTATTTGCGAACAAGAACAGCTATAAGCTCTCGCGCGTTTCATGAGCATTAGCTAAAATTTCTTGTTTATCTAATGTATTCAGGTACGCCAGCGATGCAGTCCTGCAGGCTAGAAAGCTCAGTAACGAATAATCCTAAGTAAGTAAACTGATAAACAATAACGCACCATCACCAAGAAAGTCCGGCTAAAGTGTTGTGTAGGCTTACACTCTGAGAAGAAAACTGTCTTTGGGAAACGGTCAACAGTTAACAGTTTTGCAAACATAATCACATAAATGTCTCCGCGGTGAGTTTTTACGTCGCCGCACCGGTAACATAAAAGCCAGTCATAAAAACTCAACCGGTAGTAGGCCGGTGTGCGCCGCATTCTGCATGCAGGCGTATTTTTGGCATCATGGAATCATTAATATTTCGACAGGACGCAAAATAGTCCATCACGGCGCGGTTCTATCTGACAGTGGTGGTCCACATAAACGCCCCTCTTGCAGCTGGAGGTGCACTGGCCCCGTGCAGCTGAAGACGTCGACGACAGCTCCAAGTCGCGAGATAATGAACAGCAATAAGCTGGCCGATGATCGATGGGGGTTGCTCGGGCCGCGGCTGGACGGCTGGGATGCGGACAGCACAAATCACGGCACGGCGGAAAGCAGTTTGGACAGACTCGCCGTGGCAGGCGAGTGGCGACTGTCATCTGGCGTTCGTGCCGTGAATCGTGACTGACTGCAACCCAGTCGCTATATCATGGGCGCAGGTGGTGGTACCGCGGCGAAAGAGGCTGCACGCTGACTTCACTAAATCGCACTGACTCGAACTGACCCGTCCCACGCTCAACTCCAGTGCCGTCAGGTGGTCAACGCGTCTCTTTCGTTTCCCATCCATCATCGGAAAATAAAGCGCCACTGTTTAACGTGAATACCCGTATGTGCAAAATGTTGACCCACCCAAGATGCAACACAGTCCTGTCGATATACAGGGTGGTCCATAAAAACGTGGCACTTTACTTCTGTCCATATATTTGCCAATTATGGACCGATTTTAAGAAGTCTTTCACTGGCACACTTTGCGGACAATTTGCAATAAGACAGTTATATAACCCACAGGACCGTAAATGCTTCTCTACACTACCTTGTGAAATATAACCAAAATATAAATGTATAACGATAATAACAAACAAACGTTTTTGGAAAATAAAAAAAAACTTTAGACCAACATTGCGGTGAATGGTCTGTATGACGCCAGACTGCGTGAGTCTAACACAGTCTAGTGTCATACGGATCATTTACCGCAATGCTGGTCAAAATTGTTTTTTTTCATTTACTTAAATGTTTGTTTATATCATTAGTTTTCTCACGTTTATATTTCACAAGGTAGTGTAGAGACGCATTTATGGTGAGATAAGATGTATAATAATCTCGTTATTGCAAATTGTCCGCAGATGTGCCAGTGAAAGAATTTTGAAAATTGGTCAATAACTGGCGAAGATATGGACAAAAGTAAAGTGCCACGTTTTTATGGACCACGGCTTACATGCTACGGATCGACACTTTCGGTTTTATTTTGTGCCGTGTTCGTAAACAATAACGGCGTCTCTAGCGCCAAATTTAGCATAAAGCTCGTTCGAAATTGAAACGTATGCCATCGACCAGCTGAACAAACAGTTTTGGAAACAAAAGCCGTGGGTAGTTTAAAAGTTAAAACCCATGCCAATAAAATGGCTGGCTGGCTGCGAAACTAAATCTGAAGGCAGAATGTGACTCAACGTATAACGTAGGCCTACTAAATAATTACTAAATATTATGTTTATAATAACAAATTAAAACAAACGGTCTATAAAATAGTACAGCTTATTTGAAAAAGAGGCGGCATTTATTGAAATCGAGGCCTCTAGGCCGGAAGCGTTGCTGATAGTTATGCAGAGTTCAGGAACTGAGTTTTGGTGCGTTTTGGCGCAATGTGGCGACTAGTCACTGTTATAAAGCAAAAGTCGTTTTAGCACTTTAAAATAAGTTTGTTCGATAGCTTAAAGTTAAAACGACGTTCTAGAAACTATGCTTTTATGCAAGCTGCATTCGAAATATATATATAATTTTATCTTAAACCGTGGCGGCTCTAGATCAGAGATAATGAGAAATAGTCGGCAGTACAGAAAGCCGCCTGGGTAAACAACACTGTTCGACGGGACACGTGAGAGGAGTGGTGAATGGTGCTTCGGCGAATATCTTAATATGCGATGCACGCGGCAGGGGTGACCACGGGACGGGACGTAATGGAAGTGCAAGTATCCACAGAGACGCGGAACAAGCAAGAGACGTGATCTGACTGTCAAACTACGGTGTCCGACAACACACCCATTACCCATCCACGACAAAACCCTCGCAGCACGCCGCTGGAACGCTGAAACACACAGATAATCAGCAGTGCAGTTGCCACATATATTTGCACACAAAATTCATTTGCATCTAGCGTGCACTGAAATTTACGCTTGTACAGTTAGCTTTTTACGCAGAATAAAATTATGTAATAATACTGAAGTTAATTTTCTCTACAATCTGTCCGAAAAAAGTAACCCCCTAAACATCGTACAATAAAAAATGTCAAAACCAAACCAATTTCAATCAAATTTCGAGGGATTAGTCTCTAATAAACTGCAAAGAAAATCACCAAATTTTGTTAAAAAATATTATTTTGTAGCAGAGTTATTAATTGCTCAATATCTATAACAAAATATCTCCGTTACCAATATGGCGTTATATAAGTGAACCCCGCGGTTAATGTACATTTTCGTAACTCTAACAAAAAACATCCGATTTCGGCATAATTTCGCGTCGACAATGCATCGTCCATTAGCAATCAAAATGCCAAATTTTAAATAAAATCAATCAAAGCAAACAGTAGTTACAGCAGCTTTAGTGCGGTAATTCCAAAACACTTCAGTTTCAGGTTTTTCTGGATTTACGTCAGACACAGACGATTTGAAGCTGAATTGTTGTGCGGGTCACCTCACTAAAACCACTGTAACTATTGCTTGCTTTAGCAGATTTAACTGAAATTTGTTATTTAAATTGCCAATCGATGATGCATTGTTGACGCAAAATTTTGCCAAAATCGAATGTTTTTTTGTTGCAGATACGAAAATGTATAATAACCGCGAGGTTTACTTATGTAACGTCATATTGGCAACGGAGATATTTTGTTATCGATATTCAACAGTTAATAACTCCGCTCAAAAATAATATTTTTGAACAAAATTTGGTGAGCTTTTCAGCAATTTATTGAGAATTAAGTGCACAAAATTTTATTTAAATTCGCTTAAATTTAACATTTTTATTGTACGACGTTAAGGGAGTTAATTTTTTCCGGACACAGTGTAGATGCGTCTGGTAGGCACAAACTACAAGCGAGGTTTTGAGTTCGCAGTTGTAATTGTAACTGCGTAATTGCCTTGCCTTGTTCTAATCTACAGTATTTTGTTTGCAGTGCTGTACTTTGGACTTTTTTCTCTTTTCTCTGGTTTTCCTGTCTTTATTCAACGTCTGTGCATTTGTATACGTGCTTGTTTTGCTGCCGCCATAACGGAATAAAATTCTACGAGTGGCAAGGGCACAGAAAAGAAGGTTCTATCGCAGTGGGTTTTGTCGTAGCCTATAGATAGAGGGAGATTGTCTCTTAGCACGTCGAACTAACGGCGCGGCGTTTTGCACGCGAGAGCGCCGGAACGAAACGAGAGAGAAAGGCGCCTGGTACATGCGGCGAGTTGTATCGCTTTCAGCAGACACGACACACAGTTTCCAGGCATCATCATCGCACTATTGATTGAGATCGCTGCCATTACCATCATCACCACAGAGCTCTGCCGGTCTGCGTCCCTGGGTGGTGACGTCGTCCGCAATCCACATCAGCCAATAATGATCTGAGAAGCCTCTGGCCACACACCCAGTGCGATTAAATGTGCACCCACTATACGACGACGCTGACGGTCCGTCTGTCACTCGGGATCCGGATCTCGCCGATAGATACGTTGTAATTGCGTTAGAACGTCTTCGCTGTAATCTGCCCGAGGACCCTGCAATCGTCAATGCTATACGAACAGTAATCAACGCAGCCGCCGTCTTGAAAATAATCACCGGCTCTTTATGCCAGTGGTAATACTTCTGCATATACTGCGTGAACACCTAATCTGCTTCTAAGAGGTGTGCTGCGAATATTCGGGAAAACAGTTCGTTAAGTATAGAAATGTTGTTCATTTACCTAGGTAAAAAACAGCACTGACTTACTCCAAACGTCAACTGAAAGTCCACTTTTACATTGTTTATAGCTGCGTGCTGCAATTCGTGTGCCTGAACTATTTCGTAAACTCTGACGCGAGTTATGCTTCATTTTCGAGAACTTTTTAACGTCCGCTTGCTGACCCAGATCTTTGACTTCTTAAGCAGAAAAAATACCACACCGGTTACTCCTTCTTTGGTTTTATGCTATTTTGTTTTCGAGTTCTAGGCCCCTAGATGACCGACGGACCGATGGACGGACGAGCAAGACCGGTAATGCGGCTTATTAGAATGGCTGCGCGGTACAGAAAAGCACGGTGGATAGGAAGAAACTAAAGAACAGAAGACAGAAACTTTTCCGCTAACAAGGCGGCCGGCGCACGCCCGTAACGACTACAAGGTTTACTATGCTTTTTACTACATATTTATTGCAACCATTTTGTGCCATGTCGCCATTAATGTTTCAGAGGAAACAGACAGGCGGACATTAGCTGAATGAACTGTGCGAATGCGAGCGCGAGTTACTTGCAGCTTGTAGCAAAGAGCGGTCTGACCCTACACACATCTGCGCCATTAACACGAGCAGCTGATTAGTCTGATTAATAGAAGATTGATCGACGTAACGCTGACGTCTGACGCATGCTGGATTACTGTACAATGGCGTGCACAGGAATTTGCAATAGGTGAAGTCCTAATTTTCATCTCTCTCATCCCCCCTCTCTCTCCCTGGCCCATGCAGGTCCCTTCAGGTTTCTGTCCTAGTATCCACTTCTTGTTTCTTGCTACTCCCTCCCTCCTGTCTTTTCACTTTGCGGACAACTCTGTTCATGTACGTGGTTGCCGGAATCACGGTCACATTGTAAGGTCTCCACCACAAAAAAAAAATATCCGAGGAAGAGTTTTACCATACAAGCAAAATCTTTGTGCGGTGGATTTTACTGGTAAATGCCAAATAGTGAACTCGGGATCGAGACATTTCAAAGAGGATTTTTCATAACGGCATACTGGCTCGCGTTAACATTACAAAGTGAATGAATTCCTTATAACATCATCATCATCAGCAGCAGCAGTAGCATCTAACGGGCACGGCGACCATGTGAGCAAGCGCCCATGGACCAATGACAAGATTATCACGGAAGACTGAAGACACCCGACGGACGAACGGACGGACGCAGAAATGACGACGTCATCTATCGCACAGCCCGCGCCGTGACGTCATCGCTGATATCCCATAATCCCTTGTCCCCGAATTGCCCTAGTCTTTGAGACCGCGGTTTTATGACAAGACAGGTCGCAGACTAGCCTTGCTCTTGGTTTCGATCTTATATTTTTGGTCTTGCTCTGGCTCTTAACATTTTGGTTTTGTTTACACCACGGAGGCTTGCGGTGTCGAGCGGAAAGAAAACCCTCTATTGAATCACTCTTTCATGCATTCATCGCCGATATCCCTTGACCAGGCCCGAGCACGGTAATCGCGCGTCAGTTTAGCAGAGTACGTAGGAACGGGCAGCTAAAGAACAAGCTGGCCGACTGTAGACAACGGCCCGTGATGCTCCGCGGTCGGCCCGGTTCTGTCCGTTCTGCGAGGGTAATGTAAATTGATGAGCAGCTGGTCAGACGGACCACGAACAGACCACCGACGTTGACAGACGCTCCTACTGAACGGGAACGTTAAGTATTTTAAGCTATGTCACAGAAAAGATCCCTGAAATTTTCGATTATGACTTGAACAAAAATTGCCAGATTTTGATAGTTTTTGGTACTAATATTGCTGACATCAGGGCTATCAGCCGACCAATTCAAGTTCCCTCTTCACCTAATGCCTGCTTCTGCAGTAGCTAAGGAAAACAAATACACAGCTGTAGTATTATTAAAGATTGACTGATTTGATTCAATGAAACAACGTGCTCGGTTAATAGACGTCCACTCAGTTTGACCGCTACGATGTACGCCAAACGACGTCACTTTGACTTCAAAGGAGCAAACTTATCCAGCTGACGTCTCTCGTGTGTCTGTGATGAGGGCGGTATGATTCAGAGCCAGGGATTTCCGCCTGTCTGACTTCCTGGCTGCAGCTGACGTAAGAAAGATGAAGACTGACATAATATATACATGCGGTAGTCTTTCGACATTTTGTAACTCTTCTTTTAACGTCATCGTTGCTTTAATTGCCAGATTTTGATAGTTTTTGGTACTAATATTGCTGACATCAGGGCTATCAACCGACCAATTCAAGTTCCCACTTCACCTAATGCCTGCTTCTGCAGTAGCTAAGGAAACAAATACACAGCTGTAGTATTATTAAAGATTGACTGATTTGATTCAATGAAACAACGTGCTCGGTTAATAGACGTCCACTCAGTTTGACCGCTACGATGTATGCCAAACGACGTCACTTTGACTTCAAGTTGGCTCATGCCACAACGCAATGACTTATTACATAGTTACAGCCAGTTCAAACATTTCTACTTATACTTGTTTTGCATGAGACCGTCCTAATAAACCACAGTACAGGTCTTGTCCGTCCGTACGTCCGTCTGTCTGTCCGCTCGGGCTCCTGTCTCGACTCTTGTCTACTTTCAGTCGTCAGCTCAAACATTCTTTGCTACTTTTCTTTCTGCTAGCACATGGATGTTATTTACTGTTAACGCGCTACGTAATCCGCTTACTTACGTGTTAACCTACTTATTTACACTCGGACTTTTCTATCAGGGTCCTGCAGTTTGAAACTCGCTGTCGAACAATCCCTATGACCTATGATGGCGCAGCAGAGTATGCCAACGCGGTACTTTCGCTTGCTACGTGCACTACTTGCTTTTGCTACTTTCGCTAGATGGGCCTACTGGCGTAGTTTCCTCGAGGCAGTAGCTAGAGGTTTGTCGTGAAAAGCGCTATACGATTAAAATTTATACTGACATTGACATCAATGGTAGGAAGAGTGACGGACAATCGGTGAATAGGCATACCGGGTGGTCCGAAAAACCAACCGCGAAGTTGCATAACATCGCAGCTTTCTAAATACTGACCCTTTTCGAAGAAAAAATCTCAGCATACTTATGATCATAATTATACTGTGTTCCAAATAGGTTTACGTAACAAAACTAGATCACAACAGAACTGTATTCGCGTTGGTTAGTATATTAAGAAGAGCGTGCTACTGACGTAAAAAACACCGCGCGATGACTTTGTTTATAATTGCAAATAAGTTCCGGTGATAAACACGTCGTGACTAAGTCACTCTTAGGACGCCAAAAATTTGGAGGTGCTTCTGTGAGACGGCGAGAATAGGTCGCCGATACTGGGGCAGACTCTAAGGTATTAATTGTGTTAATAATTAATAAATAACTTAAAGTATATGGCCATGATACATCAACGTTACAGAAAGGCGTACGGAGGCCAACGGACGGACGGGCAACTTTGATAGCAATATGCATTATGCATTGCGGGGTGATAATATCTGAAGTTCAGAACTTCAGACTCGATACGCACAAGTGAGCTAACATTTGCATTTTTACAGTAACAGACGTGCAATACGTCGTCCCTTGCGTGGCCATAATTATATCGAGATCAATTGATTTTGATGTCTCGCGAGTTAGCGTAGACCTAACACACGATAGTCCGAAATTCCGATTTGCGACCAGATCTGCTACAAGTTGTATCAGCAGAAAAAAGCCAGCGACTTGTCGGAAACGCATCTGTGAGCGTATTTAAGGGGTCTACTGTCTCCACCCCTCCATACGTCCAAAGATTTTTCCAAAGTATTTTTTTAATTTAATGACACGTTAAGTCTATTGCAAATTTACTGTTGAGGGTGTTATCAAAAAACTGTAAAACAAAACGGTCAGTATTTCGGTAATTAATGCACTGTGAAAAAACGACTTACATTTTGGCTCACCCTGTATGATAACTTTATACACTGTGTCGCAAAAGCCGCTGTCAACATTGTTTGCTTTGACAGATTTGACTAAAATTAGGCAACTTGATTGACAATAGATGATGCATTGTCTGCGAAAAATTTTGCCGAAATCAAGTGTTGTTTGTTGGAGTTACCCCAATGTACAATAACAGAGGGGTTTACTTATGTAACGCCATATTGGTAACTGAGATATTTTTATCGATATTCAACAATATTTGGTGATCGTTTTAAGAATTTATTGAAAATTAAGCCTACATTTTTAGATTTGTTCAGCTTTGATATTTCTATTGTACGATGTCTACGGGTTACTTTTTTCGGGACACAGTGTAAATATGATAAATATGCGTTACTTACGAGTTGGAACCGGTGTGTTTCAACGTTCTTCGCTGATCACGCTGCTGGCGATCCGCACCCTTCTCTCTGCAACACAAGTTACACTTTACTTAAGCTCATGCTTCACTTGCATGCACGATTTCGATTAATTTGCTGTAAATGTGCTTGAATGTTACACGGTACGACAAGCTGTGTGCAACAGATGCGCAACAACTGGAAAGTCTGCAGTAAATTTACAACAATTTAAACAAAAAGACCACAATAATTGAAGTATTACAACAAAGACACAACATTTCGACACGTCAAAATTTTGTACAGCTTGCTGTAGGCCTACCGCTTGTTGTCCACAACTAATAAAAGTAACGTATTTAAATTTATTCACCATAAATGATGGTAGCACACAAACAGTAAATCAAACAAACGACAATAACTAATAATAACTATGGCTTTGGTACATATTAAACTTTATAATCGATCAATCTTTGAAAATTAATCGTAATCAATCGAATAATTTCTATTATTTTTTGTACTCAATCAGAAGACCATGATAACTGCAGAATTCAACTACTGGTTGTTGTTATCTTTCGCAAACTAAAACAAAATCGAAAAAGTGACGATGACGACGAGGTACATAAACTGTAGGTGTGGTAAAAACGCATTCTTTTTTAAATATCTAAACAATATTGTAAAATCAGTCAAGAGTTTTTTTTTAAATGGCCTGATTCGTGCAAATCACTGCTGAAAATTGCAATTATCTGTTGCAATATGCGTCTGTACAAAGTGCATACTTTTAGGCCTGAACTAAAACTATGCAAACAAAAATCTTCAAGACATGTCTCAATGTGCAGATTAGTAGGGGTCTATGTTAGTAAGTTTAATCAAATTTTAATCGATTGAAAAATCGAATAATTAATTAATCAGGAATGCATTTCATTTTCAAACTGATTCCGAACAGGTGTGGTAAAAACGCATTCTTTTTAAAATATCTAAACAATATTGTAAAATCAGTCAAGAGTTTTTTTTTAAATGGCCTGATTCGTGCAAATCACTGCTGAAAATTGCAATTATCTGTTGCAATATGCGACTCGTTTCAGCATCGTACGCGTATAATGTAAAATTGTATAGTTCGATACAGCGAAATCAAACATTATCGCTGGCGTAGTTTTGAACACTATGAATGTTTTTTTCGTTATGTAACAATACTTTATTACAGTATATTGACGGCTACCAAAATAAGTAACGCATTGATCAATGTCGAACACATCCGACTGGTGACAAATTGGTCTACTTCCCGCCAACTGAAAATCACAACGATCAATTTTCTCTCCCTTCACTTCACAACCGCGATCCATTTCTCTATCAAATCCGCTCGACTACATTTATAGCCTAATTGAGATAAGTTTGTTGATGTTGATGTCCGGCGTATTAATTTTGTCTGGCAAGCAAAATATACGCAAGCATAGAAATTAATAGGGCGTGCAATGTCAACAAGAATAAGTGATCGGTTACAAATAGGGGCCTACCGCGTGTGCCTTGTCCGAAAAACGCCTCCCTCAAACACGTCAAGATAACATAAGTGATAGTTAAATCCTTGAAACTGTAAATTCTTGTATGTGTGATGCGCACAAAACGCCTGTGCAATACGGCGAGTACGAACAGCATGCGGAATAGTGATTTCATTTATGTAAGTATCTCGTTAAGAGTGTCACGGCCCGATGTTGGCCTTTGCGTGCTGACGTGCGTTGTTAAGAAACTGCGCACTCACTTACTCGCTCACTAATAGCTGTAACATTTTGGCGTCCAAATTTACGGTGACCGGCGTTACTGTGGAAATAATAACGAAACGCTAACGCTGCTAGAGAGGGAGAAAGAGAGGTCGATTTTATGGGCAGGCTGTGGAGTGCCAGGTGGAATCATAAATATGACGACGTTGAAACGTATCGCTGAGCTGCAATGAAGCAATCGACTCACGTCCAGAATCCTTGACGCCGTCGCACCGCGGCATTAAGTCAATGTGGACGGAATTCCGCAGGGAAGCCGGATAGCCTATGACTATGTGTCGGGATGTGGGTTTCCTCTGACTTGGTAGTCTAACGGTTGGGAAGTTGGATTTTCGATCTTGAGGTCGCGGGTTCGACTCCCGCTCGGGTCGCTATTAAGTGGTTAGTACTTGGATGGATGACTGTCCGCGGATAGACAAAACAAAGGTTAAAAATTAAAAGGTTAAAGATACTGTATAACTTTTTGTAGGAAATCCATCACAGAGCGACGAAGCGTCACCTGCCGTACGGAATCACACAACTCCGTATATAACCAGTACCGAGATTAACTCAGCTCTCCACAACTCCGGGGTATGTAAATCGAGTACCTACCTGTCTAGTTGGGGTTATGGAGGGCGCGTTGACCTGTCGGGTGGCAGGTAACACTATGTGATCTCATATGGCAAATGACACCGTCTAGCTCCGAGATGCGTTTCCCGTTAAGAGCTATACCATTTAACCATTTAACCTAAAGTATCTGGAACTATGGGTTTCAGACGATGGCGAGAGGTGGGTGCATGGCCGGTGGGGTGCGAAGCTAAGTAACTGAGACAGGTCGTCGCGTGGCCAGCGTCTCAATTGTGCTGCAGCTAATATTAACAACTTGACCAGAAATGCGCAAGACGCGCCACCATTTGAAAACAATAATTATTCCACGTACATTTCTTCAAACCAACCGAGTGACGAGTTCAAATTCACGCACGCTGTTTACATTTGTTAAACATTTGTTATGTTTACATTTGTGATATAAATTCGGTGCGCAAGTAGTAGAGGGGCAGTACGAGACCGCAAACCTCCGCCAATTAAAACTATATGTTGATTTTTCCCGTTGTGTTCGTTATTTGACAGCACAACAAAAATCTAATCACCTTTAAGTTAGGCCAAGTTAAACCTTCCATGATAATTTTAGCCAAAACCGGTCCGTAACTTTTTTCTGTAATTCCGCCAACCACAAACTTTTTGATTTTTCTCGCAATGCTAAAGAATCCAAAAATCCGGTCTTGTATCCAGACGCCGATTTGATCTTAAATCACCACCAAAAGTCTTACATCCTCTAAGTTAAAAGGTAAAGGGAACCATGCCTCAGCTGGGGCGTATCTCCCACTCTAAGTTGGACCAAGTCTAACCCTCCCTGCAAGTCAGCTAAATCCGCTTATAGGCCCAACATTTTGTGTAATCCTGCTAACAAACCAACAGCGAGATGCACTCTGGGTAAGTATGTAAGTGATAAGTAAATTGTGAGTTTATATATAGGACCTACTTAAAACATTTCTAATGTGCATAATACAATTGTCGTCAATATTTATCGCATACCGCCTGCCTTTCTTGACGGTGGTAATAATAACACTGTACATATTTTTCATAAGCGCCACAATACGCACACAATTCTACACACTCCGGGAGGTGCAAAACACACGACATTCCATGACGCTATCGCGACTGTGTCGTTCGCATTGCCCATAAACCGTCGCCGGTGGCTCATATACAGCGCAAGCACGTGCCAAACCATCAGGACGCATACAGGGACCAACGCCGCCCCTCCCCCCGGAGCAATAATGATAATTACATACGAGCAGCAATCGCGCACTATATAGTAACGTACTGGAACCGACGGGCCAGAGCGACCCGACCTATATGTCGCCGAGTCCTCCCATCATCTTAGTCGCCATGCTATACTGCCCGTATGACTAGTAGGTACATTCGTGGTCTGGTCGCAGAAAATCTGACTGGAATTGATTCGACCGGTCTGTGTACTGCGCTATACTTGGCGCCGCTAACACTGCGTGGTCATTTATCGGACGATGGCTGAAACTGCCTAGCTCCAATGCTGCAGTTTCTGGCCAGCGCAAAATAATTAAATTCACAAAACGAAAAAAAACGTGCTATGTTTCACATTAGCGAACACTCTAGGCCTATTGTCCGACCTTTATGCTATATATGCATCTTTATTCACCATGAAAGGTAGCAAACGAATACAAAATTAAAGAAAAACTTAACTAATTACAGTTCATATAGTTCATATATAGCTGAATAGTTCGTACTTTCACACAGAACATAATAGGCCCGCAGACAGCGACAGCATCGACAGCAACAACTATGACAAACCCTTTTTTACTAAATATTTCTCGTACCTTTTGAGCAACAACTCACTTGGAAGTCTAAAGTCAAAGTAACTTAAACATGCATTAATTATTATCA
>Ga0056128_1003722_pt1 | contig 18886 bp, 4 predicted proteins | sample WorMetLIZISLAND2_FD_71113 | JGI IMG/M metagenome (GOLD analysis project Ga0056128, IMG submission 71113) | Marine gutless worms symbiont microbial communities from Max Planck institute for Marine Microbiology, Germany - Olavius geniculatus... ... | reverse complement strand
AAAGACAGCTACCCCCTAAAAAGTGGTTATTTTACCGCAATTACCTCGTGTAGCGTGAACACGGTTGCAGAAAGGCACAGACATGCTGCTTATCATAACAAGCACTGGTGACAGGCTTTTAAAATTTATCAACATCGATGACCTTGAATGACCTTGAACCCTAAAAATATTAATTTAATGTGATTTTTTGCCGATTTTTGGCTGCAAAAGAGTGAATTACGACGAAATGGATGGAGACAGACTACGATTAACTGCGAACAGGAACTGCTATAGGCTTTCGCGTGTCTCGTGAGCTTTGCTCAAATTACTTGTTAATTATAGCCTTGTCTTTGTTGCTGAATGGCATATTACAATGCCGGTATTCTGTCATTGCATCAAAAACCATTATTAACACTAACATCATGTTATTGTGTACAAACGCCGGGCATGTATCGAAAACTAAACATAACTACCGGTAAATTTACATATGCAAATTAATCGAAAACTGTTTAACACAATAAGTTTTTGTAATGTATTTATTCTGATTATAGTGATTTGTAGTTCCTGAGCTTTGTTTGATAGAATGCAGTGCGAACCATCTTGTTATTTCTTTGACAGATGTTTTAAAAGCTTCTAGATACTTTTCTATGGTTTTAAATTTTGCCAGTATTGCAGCCAAACAACACGTAAATCAGCAGTTGTTTTCAAACAGGGGCATCATTTAGAGGGGCTAGCGGGTCCAAAGACCGCCAAGGATTTATGATTTAAATTATTTCTCCGTAAATTGTAGGCTTACCTTTGAAACAGTGTTACTGCTGCAAGAACAATACGTTACATAGACTGAGATCCCCCAGTGATTTATTGAAATGATGCCACTGTTTTCAAGCTGAAATCTTTCTGCATATTCAGCATTATATATCACTTTATGTAAATTTTTTTTTGTATTTATCTTTATTTTTTATTATTTAAGGATAAACGTCATCAGTCATCATTTCACTGGAGTTAAGCAACGACAAACACTGTATATTGTTATAAATATTATTATTATTATTGTACAGTGTGTTTTTGAATTATTGATTAATGTTGTGTTAACTTATGACTGTGAAATAAAATTATAACTGGTACTGTGCGTATCTGAGTACGTTCGAGTCATCTCCTCCAGTTTTCTACACTGTTCCTATCTGCAAAGGTTATAGTCATAGTGTCTCTTAATGGAAATCAAAATCACAATGAACCTACATTAAAATTAACGGCATGGTGACGTGACAAAAAGTTCACAAATGACTGCTTTAAAAATTGTGCGAATGGTGAAAAATTAACAATAATAACAATAGTTCACCGCGGCAGTCATTTACACTTTGTTTAGTTTTCTATCCTCGGGAACTGAGTACTGATAGTTTAAAAAATAATAACAATATAAATGTGTAACTAAGCACAGCAAGAAACATAAAGTGAAAAAGAAATTAATAAAAACTGTCATTGTGGAAGACTCTAAACTAAATTGGCCAGAGATCTCATGCAAGAAGGCAGTTCATAGAGATATGAGAATACAAGTCATCAGTCTGCAACCTGCATTACATACAATGATTAATAATAAATGGAGAAACTTGATGTCCAACAGTAGCAACAGCATGTGACTGGTGACTCAGTAAATCCTGGAGGATGACACTAACATGTAAAAATACAAATGTGTCTCTACTGGCTGACTGACTATTGTCATATTATTAATGTTAACAACTTCACAGTATCAATGCAAACAATATCAACAACTGCGTCCCATCAACTCTTCAATAAACGTCTGACAGTCCGACATATATCTCAAAGGAGATACCGTAAAACTGCTAATACAAGCCGGGTCTCATATAGTAGCCAGGTCTCTAATATAAGCTGGACATCCAAGTCGTTGTTGCTATAAGTGTACTACCGGTAGCAGTTTTAGTAGTTGTAGTGATTACTTGTACGTGCAGTAGTCTAATACACTCGATCTAAATTGTATTCTAACAATAGTATTGTGCACACTAACCAGAGAAAAAGTGTACTACCCTGGGGGGTAATGGAAGCCGGGGGCTTCTATTAGCAGTTTTATAGTAGATTGTATGCCACTGGTATTTGTCGTGCAACACAGGCAGGCCTACAACACGTAACCCAGCTAATGCTTCATTTTTGCAAAACCATACATGTAAGCAATTGCAAGTCACACACTAACTAGTTTTTGCTATACAAGTTCTCACAATATCAACAGCATTATGTTGATTTAATCATCATCCTCCAACGGCGGGATACCTAACTCCTCGTCAGTCCACTTTGACGGGTCCGGAGGGTGAGGATGTGCCTACAGCGTAACATATAACACAGCATGCACTCACAATATCAGTACACTTTACATTAGCAGTGAAAAACAAATGAACAGGAAGCACTATGTGTGCAACAAAAAGATTAACCGTTATTCCAGTATTGTGCCTAGTGGCAGATCGTCAGTATCAGTTGTTGTAAAATGCTTGATGTGATGTCATGAATAATATGCTACGAAAAAACAGCCAGCTACCAGTTTAATCTAGCGCACAAACTAACGGAACTAAAACTGTTTTAAACATGCTGTATGCTCGAGAGAACAAAACAATGTCTTCAGTCTAAATCAGTGAGGGGGCATAGCCACCGTTAAATTTTGGGCTGTCAGAAAATTTTCTTTTTGTCACACAATTCTTGTCCAAAAATGCAAAATTTGGAGCGAAAAATTCCATTTTAAGGAAATGTAGGGGCAAAATCAAAATTATGAGCACTTATAATCTCCTCTGTCAAAAATTTTCAGCCATCTGTCCAAAAATTTTACTTTTTTAACTCATGATGATGCTGTCCTAGATTAAAAAGTTGCTACGAAGTTGCTGTCTTTGTCTGAGAGTTCAAGGTACAACGGAATGCACTCTTGGCAAAGTCTGTGCTGCTGAACTGTTGAATGGTTGTGGCTAAACTTACTGCACAGTGCATAGTTGTGACAGATGGTGTCAATATGGTTGGGACCTTGTACATTAGAACAGTCAACTTCTTGGTGGTTCAGTGTTGAACTGGCAGCCAGTGCAGCTGCTGTAGTTTTTCTGATGTGATAGAACTCAGCAATAAAGCAGTACTATACCAGTAACAGCAGTGGCGTATTAAGGGGGGGGGAGGGCCACGGTGCACAATGCCCCCCCTTTGGCCCGACCATGAAAATTTTTTACAGGCAACTGTATATGAAAAGGTGCGTTTTTTGCCATTATCCAGCAAAAATTGCAAAATTCAACATCGATACAATACGTGATTAAAATCGCCATGTGAGATTGCATCTGATATGATGCCGACGTCGCCAAAAGCTTTAAAAAACCAGCTGCAAGCCATATAGGCCTATAATATTTCGCAGCAGCCGGATTTAGTGTCCATGGGTGAGAACAGCAAGGCAGTCGGTGGCTGGCTGGCGCACGCCATGGGCGGTGGTTAATTAATATTTTAAAATGTCAGATCTGAGTTCAACCCAAGATGAACCCGCCCACAACTTGCATAGACTACAACAAATAAGATATAAGTCTATCCAAATGAGATATGCCTATTATTGCACGTAACACGACTATGACAGTGCTCTTAAGATGCGTTTCTTTGCCCTGGCGACTGTGACATGCCCTATTCTCAGATAACACAAGCTGCAGTGGCATCACAGCATGCCAAAGATCATAGATCCTATGTGCGACATTATCAGAACTCATCAGTATGAGAATCCCAGGAATCAAGCTTCGTATGCCAGTGTCATGATATCATAAAGTCATTAAGCGACGAAGTGCCCTATTTCATTGGAGAGATAGATAGTTTGGACATGCCCGCCCGCCCGCTGTCTTGTACAGCATTTGCTGCCAGCCCGCCACTCGCACATGGAACAACTAGAAGTCGAAAAAGGGATAGACAGAATGGGTCACTTCACTTTTTGACTTAGACTTTCGCTGAGACTTTCGCTGAGTCTAAACTTCGGTCTAAGTACCTACTAAAGTCAAAGTGAAGTGGACTCAGTGAAAAGTCTCAGCGATTCGCTGAGTCCAAAAATACCTACTTAGACCAAAGCTGAGCCGAACTAAGCTGGCTAAAGTCGGTTCCATTTGCATGGAAGAGATAGCTTTAGCCCTTAGGGCTTAACTTTCGCTGAGTCTGAATCCACTTCAACTTCTGACTTTAGCTGAGCGAAAACATGGCGACTATTTACAGTCCTATGCGTATGGATAGTTTAGTAAATTTAAGCAGTCTGGTATCAAAAATAAATGCCATAATAAATATGCAATGACGTCAGATGTCACGTAATTTTGTTATTTGCATGCGCGGTGCAATTAAATAAGCAAGTCCAAGCGTAAATGGTTGATTTATTTCCTGTTAGGTTTACCTGTTTTCCACCATTTTTAATCATTTTGGTCTAAGTCATTAGACTTAGACCAAAGTTTAGTTGAACTGTGGTCTAAATACAGACTTTAGCGTTCAGCTTTAGCTTTCGCTCAGCGAAAAGACTCAGCGAAAGTCTAAGTCAAAAAGTGAAGTCGCCCAATGTAACTATGAGCTCAGCTTAGCCACTAGCGAATGGAGACGACAATTACGATGTCAAATGCCAAAGACACGGCGCACCGCTTGCGAGCGACGACATCGGCGACGATCAACGGATCAAACATTCTGAAATTTCTGATGATGACAGACCGGGTTTGACATGGCCAATTTATTATTGTACTGTAGGCCTACTGTGCTTATTGTGAAGTTTATTGCCTTTTATAATGGGGTGTTTACACGATCCAGCAAACGTCCAGCAAACTTCCAGCAAATGTATTCAAAATACACGTGCTAATGCTGGACGTTTGTGGACCCTATAACTAACATTAATCCATGACGACGTTTTGCATCTTGCTAAAGTCTATTTTTTGCTAAAACAACGCAAATATCCGTGATTTTCTGCGTTTCCAACTTTCAGAAAAATGGGCGAATTTGCGGCTTCCATTGAACATTCAAAAGCAAAAAGTATTTCAGCTTCAGGGGGGGCTTAGCCCCCCTGACCTCCCGACCAGGGGCTCTGCTGTTGCCATGTCCCCCTTTGCCAAATCCTAAATATGCCACTGAGTAACAGTAGTACAATACCGTGTATTACATCAAACACAATATTTGGCTGTAATCTTTCGACAATTTCACATATAAAAACAGCAGATTTGCCACTTGTCAACCAGATTAGCAGCAATGTGTCAAGGAAGAATAATATGAAACATTACCTCTTCAAAGTAGTAGTGAAACATTATCCAGTACCAGACAAATGCCATGAGTAACTCGTTCATCATTCGATACACTATCGAATATTGAGGATAAGCATTGCGGTATAAGTAGAGCCTAAAAATAAATACACATTTCATATAAATTAAAATATCTCATTATGGTCTGTAAATGTACGTTACTAAAAAGAAATCATATCAACAGCATTGAATTGTATCATTTCCAACAATTGTCTCACTTTGGAACTACAAAAAATTGTTTTGCAGGCAGAATTTTGGAGCTTAAAATATATATTGGTGTTTGGAAGTCTCCAGACCTTTTAACCAAATTCTGGGCAAGACAGCAACAGAACAGAACTGGAAAGGGGAAGAATGGTAACAGAGACAAGAAAGAAAAAAGGAGGGAGAGGATCATTCTTACACATTTGTGTTACTTAATCCTGTCATGTCTGAGTGCATATACCATATCTACCACACAGCAATAATTAAAGTGCATTGAACAGAGTATGGGGAAGATGTGTTTTTATGCACAACAGCAGGTACTGCTATAGAGTATCTTATCCGATCCTTGCAATTCTATCTGTCTGTCCATCATCCATTCGGCACATATACCGTGTTCAGAAAAAAACACCCACTCACATTTCCTTTTATATCTCCATGGAAAATGTTCAGATTTCCATAAAAATTTTCAGCGAAAGACTAAGAGTTAACTAGTATTCGACTGGTGGAAAAAATTAAATATTCTTTGCCACTGGTGACGTCAAGCTGACGTCATATCTCCGCATTTGTCAATTATGGATTTTACCATAAAAGAGAGACATATCTGATAAAATGCTTGCAACTCAGCAAGGGTTATGTAGCCACAGGTTACACTGGACAGGCATTAAGAAAATGAAACATCCAGAGTGTTCTGTGTTCTCTTCAGTCAGTATTCTCCATCTAAAGTTTCTTTCTTTCTTTCTTTCTTTATTTGTTTGAAATCAAGTAGCGCAAATAAATCACATCATAGACAGCAACAAACATTCAAACAGGACAACCAGGTAAGTAGAAGTCATTACGCTGACGGTTGCCCCAACTAAACGTAAATTCAGTCAAGCAGCAGAAAATGAAATATCTGCATTCAACAGAAAAGCCACTAACTATTCTTTAAATATCGAATAGCCTAAAAGTGGTCAATATTCGCATGTTGTCGAATGCAAATATGAAGTTCGTCACATCTCTAATTTTTGGATCGCAGTGCTATTGACTGATTCATCGAACGTGCAGCGCTATCCGCCAAATTTGCAACTGCATCAGTCACCAGAACACAACAGATGTAAAGGCATGCCACGAAGGGGGGACATCGTAAGTACTATTATCAGTCCGGACTGATTAAACTTCTGTTATCAGTCCAGCCCAAACCCAACCCTAACTAACACTAAGCTTAAACTTACATAGTATCATGTGCCACCTGACTGATAAGACCTTTATGCAAAAGGTCAGTGCTAGCGGTAAATCGCCATTTACCTAATTACATTTATCTCGTTGTTAATGTAAGAATGCTGCCACATTTCTTCTTCACAGCATTGCTAAGACTGTGGTTAGAACTGAAATGTTATCAATTACTAAGCGTTAAATAAAATTTATTCAAAAGCACTATAGTTCTAAGTCCGTGTTACAAAAAACAGCTTTGGCTCGAGATGAACTCTGATATAATACTGAATAAGCCTGATTTAAATATGTGACAGTGTCGTGACATGGTCTGTAGACATTCTACGTCTTCCAGGCATATAAATTCTACCATCTTCCAAATAATGTATCTACCCGATCTACCTCTAGCAATTTTCCAGTGCTAACAGCAAGATCGCCGATCTACCGCTAGAATTATTGCATGCAAAAAAGGCATAGTGGCGACGAATAGTGAACAGTAGAATGTTAGAAAAGCTACAGTTACGAACATGCGTTATGGTGTACATGGCGTATGTAAACATGCTGCGATTACTCACCCCATGTTCTCAGGTCGCATTTCTGGATGCTTAAGTTCATGTTTAATAGTAGTTATAAATTCGTCAAGCGAAAATCTTCGAGCTGGCAGACTGCCGACAGTTCTGCAGTTTGCGGCGAATCTAGCAGCCGCAACTCTGGCGGCTGCCAGCAGTCGTGAAGACATTATCGTGCCGCACCAAAAGCTAACAATATGCGAAACCAAAGAAGCTTGATATCAAATGTAAACAAAATGACTTCCAGCGACAAACATAGAATTTTTTAACCAAAAAAACTGCGTTTTGGATGGCCTACCTAACACTAACGCGTTAGACGTACCATAGATATATATTATAAATATGCTAATTATAATAACAATTCTTTTAATATTTTAAATACTTTTGGCCAATAGTTTTAATTTCTGCTAACGGGCGTGTTGTATTGAGGCAATATATTAATTAAATGTGTTTTTTGTGTTTTGGCTTGAGCAGGAAATTAGCGTATTTAATTATTTAAAATATACTTATCTATGTACAAACACTAACGCGTTAAGCATCAAAACGCTGATTTTTTGTTTATACCAAATTCATATTCTATTTGATTGAACAGTGAAGTATTTTTTTGAGTAAAATTTATTAGATTTTGTATGTAGATTTAGGGTAACGCGTCTATTTTGGTCACATACGTTTAATGTCATTGACACGCAGCCGAACTAGGAACTTACTGCAACGACAGTAGCTCCTACTCGGATTGTAGACAGCACACGATTCGAGGTCAACTTCGTGCAACAGCTGCAGACGGCGGAGGATGGTTAATGACGTAATATGCCCCGTATAAAACTTAACCGTCCTCCGCCAGTTTCCAGCGAAGGCGCGAGAGAAATCGCGTCTGATAACAAAGATGTAGACGTTCGTGTTGTCGATAGCCATCACGTTCCGACTCATCGCCAGCCTGGAGACGTTTCTGCTGCAAACGTCTCCGCTGGCGTTGAAAAATGCCCCAACGACCAAAGACTGATCACGAGAAAAGAAAGCGTCATCGGAGAAGAAGATGTACGAACAGCTATTACACATAGACATACTGTTGTTCGTGATGCACATAAAGCGCATGACAGTACAGCATCTGCAAATATTGTCCCAGCTTTTTCTGATGCTTTGGTTGCTTCTGAGTCTACTGAGAAAGAGTCAAAGAAAAAGAAGCGGCATGATGATGTCATTACTCTGAAAGCTACTGGTGATGGTGATGCACGGTCAAATTCTGCTCAGCAGCACATTGCTGCCCGTACTGACAACACTAATTCTGGCTCTCAGAATGTTGTATTCGTCACGCAGAGAAAACGAAAGACCTCAAAAAAGTCAAACACTGCTCGGTCCAATAGTACCAAGTTATCCTCATCAAGGTCTGCTGGTGTTGAGTCATCAAAATGCTCTAGTCACAGTTCTTCTAATGACATTGCTGGCTTGCTACATTCATCTCAAGAAACAGTTCCTCCTGTTGAACGTCAGCAGACTGCTTTGTCAGTGGACCAGAAGCAATCTGGTTCATTACTGGATGACGTTCTGAAAGGATTTCTTGTTCAGAAATTGGCCGTGATTGAAAATGAAAGAAAAGGTACAGATGTTAGTCACAAATATATTAGCGTGGAAGCTGTGGACTGGAAAGAGCCAAAAGATGTTCCTTTATCAGCACAGTCAAAAAGCAGAAAGCGCTCAAGGGATATTGATGATCGTTTAATGGAGTTGAGCTATTTGCCTGTGAAAATAACAGATAGAGACAAGGCTTTGCACCACAGTGATGTAAGGTATGTTGCTGATAGGCCTACTCACTCTGACAGAGGCTACATGAGATCACGTCTAGACAACTATCCACATCAAGGGCACTATCGTCTACCATCACATATTATGCATGGTCTTACTGATACTGAAAATGTGCCTAAGCATGACTTTGGTGCTGAAGTCAGTCGCTATCCACACAGCAGTCCACATCAGGGGCTTCGTCATAGGCCACCACATTTTGTGCATGGTCCTTCTGATGCTGAAGATATAACAAAGCTTCACTTTGGTAGTGAAGTCAGCTCCTTCAGAAGAGATCATAGAAACCATGAGCTAAACGCTTTAGCAAGGCATTCCTTAGATGCAGAAAGACGTTTGTTGAGTTCAGATGAGAGAAACAGATGTATGGAACACAGACAGCAGTCATATGATTTGCCTGAGCTGAAGAGAGAGCAGTTTAGTGAACGGAAGATTTTTGACTGTGTTGAACAAATACGTAACTTTGTTACACACTCTCAGAGTTTTACACGTGATTGTATTCCACTTGAGGTGTACAATGAGAGTAGTGATCCCAAAGCTTGTGGCACAGAAAAACGAAAATCCAGGAGTTCTAGTAGTCATCGTTGCCATCATCATCATCATCACAAGAAGCTGAAAACTGCTAAATCTACTCTTGAAGAAAAAATGTCTCGACACAAATGTGCTAAGCATAGCAGTGGCGAAAAGGGAATGCAGAAGGCAAAGACTCTGCAGGAAGCTAAGTTGACAAGTAAGAAATGTACGAAACTCAAGCACAAGCACAAGTGTCACCATATGAAAAGCAAATTGTCAGATGTGCACATTGACCGCAAGAAACCGGACATGAATGCAACTTTGCCTCATGTAGAACCAAAAGATGATGATACCTTCAATGAAAGAAGGTCTTTGTCACCATTAGGGGTGCCTATTAAGCGCCGTAAGAAACACACAAAGAAAAAACATGGCAAGAAAACTGTATCTCAGATTTCTGTGCATGATGCTTCATTGTTGCCGGTGCCAGAAAAAAGTGACGTTCAGTTTGATAAAGTTTCTTGTGATGAAGAGTTTGTTCCCATGAAAGTGCAGAAAAATGAAGATGTTGATGCTGTTCCTGTAAATGCCTTACATAAGGTGAATGAGCCACGTAGTAGTGGTGTTAAGAAAGTTGATACCAAAAGGAAGTATGCTATAGGACTTCAGAATAAGTTTTTGAAAATTTCTGGCAAACGGCTGAAATCCCGCATATCTGTCTCTGATGCTAATCAGTCTCTGGACGTTTCAGTATCCTCAGAACATGCTCAGGGCAGTGACATTTCAGTCAAAGAGCATCCAGCTCAGACTGCAGACCAGTTTCAAGCAGTGGCAGATACAGCGATTGATCATGTCCCTACTGAGAAGACTATGGAACCATTAGTTGCTGTGAGCCAGGATGCTGCTAGTCAGATGGATTCTACACGTGATGTTTCCACACTGGCAAGTCTTACAGCATCTGAGCAGGCCAATAGCTGCATTGATGCTGCTGGTAGAAAAGTATTGCAGACTGTGACAACTAATGCTGACAAAGTATCTGATGAAGCTGTTGGTGAAGGGCACACTTATTCCCCAGATGAAGTGAGCGTGGCTTCCCAGAAATCCACAGTAGCTGCAGCGGATGGTGATAATGTCACTGAAGCATCTACAGGTGACACTGTGCTCCAGTCAGAAGAATGCGAACTTGTGGAAGAAACTAATGATGCAACAAAGGAGCTATCCACCCAGATGGATGGCATTTTCACTAGCAAAATTGGCTCACCTGATAACACAGTTACTGAGAAAGAATTGACGTCATACAGCGAAGAACATGCTGCCAGTGAAGTATCAAAATCTGAGTTGAGTGCGTTAGAAACTCAGTCAGACATCCTTAATGACAGTGAGCCTGATGAAGTTCATACAAAGACGTGTGCTGAGGAACAGAGCAAGGACACTGAGAAACAGTCTGAAGAGCTCAAAGCAACTTTGGAGGAGGAAGGTGAGAATAACACTACTCAGCCCAGTGCATCGTGTGATGTCATTGCTCTTGCTGAACATAGTTCGAAGCCTTCTACCGAAGCCTTAGCAACTTGTGATATGTCGTCTAGAGAAGACGGCAGTCCAGCCGAAACTGAGAGCTCAGCCAAGATTGTTCATAGCCATACTGCTGATGAGAAAGATGATGGAAATCAGACTGTAGCACCACCCAGTAATTTGATGGGTCTACCATTGGCATCAGCATCTTCCATAGCATTCAAGAAGCCTCTGCCGCTGAAGATGAGTCTGCGGATAACTAACACCAGTGCCAGCTTCATATCATCAGGAGCCAAGAAAACTGGCAAAAAGGTTCAAGATGGTGAAAACCGCGAAGAAGGTAACTAAATAGTTTCTCTCTTTTACTGTTTGAAATATTTACTAAATGCTAATTTTTATTTGATCAGTCGACACTGTCTCCTAACATGTCACGAGTCAATGAGGTTTACCCTTGATATAGCATTGAATGATAATTTTTCATAAAGTCTTGAAACTGAGTAGTACTTTTGAATGGTGCATTGGTTAATAAAAGCCATTGGTGCTATTAAACGCTTCTAAACATATAACTGAGTTAACTGTTCATCGACTACATCAAGCAAATATTTTAGCCCTTATTTTAGGGGGTTGCTATTTGGGCATTTTTAGAATTATTAGCTACAGAACTGGTAGTGCAGCGAAAGAGATTCTGCTCTGAGGAGGAATGACATGGAGAAAAATTTGGTAGTTCTGCTAGAATTTGCCAGTGATAGTGATCTCATGTAAAATGTTTATTATTTGATGGTGTCACATGATGCAAAAAATTGCATGTATTTTGTTTACTTGTTTTTTTAGCTGACTGTACTTAAGTAATGGTCGAGCTATTGGCATCGTTGTCATTCGTTTGCTTATCTCTCTGTCTGTCGATCCGTCTGTAACGGATATACCCTGATCACAAGGGAAAACTTTCTGCACGAATACTTAGCCATGCATGTAAAACCTGGGCATGTAAAATTTCAGCGATCTACTCCATGGGAAACATTTTCAAATTGGGTGCTGAATAAAGGGGGGTAGGAAAAATGTTCATTTTTTCAATGGAAAACTGGCCATATCTCGGAAACAGCGAGAGATACAGCTTAGGTTACTGTTAATCACTAATTGGAAGTGGCATACGCTCTATTAGATTACATGGAAATTATTGATCTTGGATGACCTTGAAGGCCGTTATGCACTGCTGTGGCTAAACAGTGCAAGATAGGGCCTAGGTTGCTATTGATCATTGATAGAAAGTCACATATTGGCTTTCAAATGACATGAAAATCATCAGCCTTGCTTGCATGACCTTGAAGGTCACTGACATTAGTATGGTTGACTATCCTAGCGACAGCTGGGCTTCTTGTTTTGCCTTGGGGCCTTTTTTGCCTGTGAACTTTAGGTACCATATCTCACCAGTCAACAGTAAAACTGACTGTGCAAAAACCTTGAAATAGCAGAGCTCTAATGAACCTAGGTAAAGCCGAACAACAGCCGCTGAAGTGTGTGTGTTCATGTGTGCTGTGGTTTATTTTACCCAGGAGAATTGAGTGATTCGGATGAAGGTACGGATTCTGATGATGACAATGAGTCGTCAGTCGCCAGTCATACGGATGTATCCATGTCGGAAAGTGTTCAATCAATCGGAGAGCTGGATTCATCTGGAAGTATAACAGATTCAGATGTGGAACCATCGAAAGATGAGGCTACGGAAGAAACACTTTCACATACGAGCAAGTCCGTACAAGATGCGAAGGTTCCCATTGAAAAGTCGACAAAGACGAAGAAGCATAAGAACAAAAAACACAAGAAGGAAAAGGGTGTCAGCAAGAAGGAGAAGGGTGCAAGCAAGAAGGAAAAGGGTATCGGCAAAAAGGGAAAAGGTGCCAGCAAGATGAAGTCTGATGGCAAAAAGAAGTCCGGGAACAAAAAGAAGTCTGAGGGCAAAAAGTTGAAAACAAAAAAGTTAAAATCTGTCAAGTGAGTATTATATGTTTCATGTTAGCTGTTTACTTGCAGCAAGATTTCCAGAGTAGCCATCTTGTTTCAGATTGAACTACTTGTGGTTAGTGCTATAGAAGTTATATACTGTGCTACAGTATGACTGACTGTTTGCTAATAATTAAGCTCACAAAAACAATCTCATAATAATTTTTTTTACTGTTCCAGTAACAGTAATGTTTTTGAGCCGCTAAGCCAATTATGGAATATAGAGAAAAGGTCCTGCCATATGTATGTATGGCTACTTCAAATTTTAGTGCAGTACTTAGAACTATTATTTTGATTAAAAATTGTGCCACGTTGAACTTGTCACAAATGTATTGAGACAACAAAATGCTATTACAAGTACTGGTAAGTATTTCTTTTATGCAGTCTTGTAAACAGACTACATGTTCATGTTCTGTGGAGAAAGAAATTGACCTTTTTCACATACCTCGCACTCTATGGTTTCTCAGTAATGTGACTTAAATTGAAAATTTTGTGATCAAAATTTTATTAGTCATCGAACATTGTTAATGGTTAATTGTAATCATGTGATTAATTCCTAATTTCTGCAGCTCCAATCATGCACATTTCTAGTCTCGCTGTAGGTTGTTTGGTGCGTGAAGTTGTTATGTTTCACCATAGGTCAGTGATATCTAGTCGGACAGCAAGAGCTTTCAGTCGATCAAGGTGCCGATCATACTCTGTGATGAGAACATTTGATGAAAAGAGAGGAGTCTGGAGAACGAGAAAGCCTCAGGACATTCTGGCCAGGCATGAGACAGTTATTGTAGTGTAACAGTATTAGTATTGTATATAGTAGTATATTGTAATAATAGTATTGTAAGAGTTCACCCAGGTCATTCGGTTAATATAACTAGAACACTTCCAGGCAGCCACTGACCTTTGCACCAAGCCAGCTGATTTGCTCCACAGGTAAAGGGTTAAAAAGAAAAGTTGAGGGTGTATGTATTTGACTGGTACTCGATTTGCCTACCCTGGAAGGCTCAGTTGACCTAGGTGGCTGGCTATATATCAAGATGGTTTACTTGTCCAAAGACAGTTACCTATTGAGGTACTAACTGTCCCTGATGCAAGGCAACTAAATTGACCAAGATGAGCACCACCTTGCCACTTGCCATCAATGTTGTATAGGTAGATAGGTTAATTGATTGCTTCAATGCATGCATTATTTCTTTTTGCATTGCTTGGAACGCTGTAACATTCCATGTATTTTGAAAAATGCCTTGACTTTGTTCTAGCAACAAGCCATAACTAGGCACACAAGACCAATTTACATATCACAGTTCTGAAATTCAGATCTTATACAGTTTCGCCAGGAATTGAGTTCTTGTTCCATAAGTAGTTATTTAATTATCATTAGGGCGTACAGTTTTCCGCGGCAAATTTTGCCAAGTTCCGCGGTTGCAATTCTGCGGCTCACTGCAGCAAAAAAATGTTCAAATTCTTCGGCTCAATATGGCCATGAATTTTCGAGTAAACCAAGCTGTATTCTGTCAAAAAAAAGCTTCAGTTATTAAGTGCTGGCGTTGTGCTTAGTTATGCTAGCTACATTCAAAGAAAATTATCAGTTTTATAATTGTGTGCTGTACTATGATGGGTATTAGTACAGCTCACAGTTTTAGGCAGTTTAGTTTGATTTTTTCATAATATAATTAGTCTATTTAGCTATGATGTGAAACTGATGATCGTACTGATCATCGGTCATTTTTCAATTTTTGCAAAATTTTGTGAAATTCCGTTGAAATATCAAAATTTCGCAGAAAAGGGCAAATTCCGTAGCTCAGCTTGAAATTCTGTGACCCGCAGAAAACTGTTGGCCCTAATTATCATTATGTATTGTGTAGTAGGCGTTAAATGATGTTTTTGGTGATTTCAAGCAGACTTCTACATTGTGCTTGTGGCATGCAGGCAACTGGCACAGTGTAAACTGAAGGCGTGCTCTGATCTCCGCATACAGATCGACAAAACCCGCCTGCGCGAGATTGCACTGTAAGAACTTGTCAACTTATGAGCTATATAATTTTGTCAAATTCTATTGTTTATCACCCTGAATTGTTTATATGGATAGCTTATTAGTGTGCTGTTTCAGTTTATGGGTTTGCTTAAATGCATGCTTTGAACACTCTGTGGATTGGACAATTGACATGTGTTGTATTCAGTATAGATGCATTGTACTCACTCTTCAATAAACTAATATTCCAAGTTAGTCTATAAGTCTATAGTGAATGGCTTTGCATATACTGGTAGTATGGTGGGAACAATGAAAGTTTATGCCTGTGCCAGTGTACTAGTGCTTGGATCATCAACAGGCCCGTTGAGAGGGTGGGGTAGGAAGGGATAAGCTACCCCAGGCCCCACGACATTTGGGGGGCCGCATCGTCGGCCAGAAATATAAAGTATGTCAGAAGGTACCATTTTGAAAAGAAAAATTCACCAATTTTTATTTCAGAGGGGCCCCAGGAAAATGGGGCCCCCGAGAATGTTTCCCTGGACCCACTGGCTCTCGCCGGGCCTGATCATCAAAGCAAATGGATTGTTGTGTGTTCTGCACTCGGGACACTTTTGCACTTATGCCGTAGTAATCTTGTCACCAATGACATAACTTGTTAAGAAATTGTGGTAAAGAATTAAGTAATGGTAACTGAAAATATATACAATATAGTAGCTTTAGATTGTTAATTGCAATTTTAAATTTAATGTGTTAAGTTAGTAACCAAATGATAATTGGGTGTTATGTAAGAATCATTTTACAGGCAGATATATTTCGTAAATGAGTGAATATGCATGGAACTCATTACCAACGTCTGTTTGGGACTTGTCAGCAACATCTTCATTCTGTTGCCAGCTGAAGACTGAACTATTCTGTAGGGCCTGGCATAAGCCAGCACGTTCGTGATAGCTTTTTGCTCTTAGAACTGGCTAACATAAAATATCATACTGAACTGAACTAACATTCATGATGCAGTTGTTAGCATGGCATTTAATTTTTACGCGCAACGGCAGCTACTGCTGTAGCACGTTTTAGCCATTGCAATTCTGTCCGTCTGTCTGTTCGTTCGTCACAAGGGTGGATCAGTCAAAAACGGTGCAAGCTGGGATTACCAAATCTTCACCGTCGGCTGCCTGTAAGGCTTTAGTTTCAGGAACCGTAAAGCTTTTCCATAAATTTGAAAGGGGTCACTTCAAACGAGGGCGCTAAATAAGAGGGGTAGGGAAAATTTGCGATATCCAGCCAATACGGTGTTGGCTGAACGACACACGTCATGCCCTCTGGTGAGTATGAGTAAAACACTATAGACACTATAGCTGCAAGTCATCTGGGGCGCGCTGGTGAGTGACTTAGACTTTGTTTTACTGCGCTTTCAAACATGCACCGCGGCTATTGCGCATTCCCGTTTGCATTAGCAGGGTTTTTCTTGTTATTTTTGTTGCTTGTTTTTGTTAGTTTATTGTTGTGCAAATCTGCAGGAAGAATGCATACAAGAGCATGAGAACTGGTCACGGACCAAAGTTGAAAGTACGAATGTCCGAACTTTCTAAAGTGATCCATGGACAAAAATCTGTAGAAGAGTTGACTGGTATGCTGTGTTGTATTTTGTTATGTAATTCATCATTGCATTTTTTGCGTTAATCATGGATATTGTTGTTAATATTTTTATTAATACTAGAAATACATTCTGTGGAATGAGGTATCTGTCCCATTGCCGTTCTATATAGCCTAGCAGCTGTGTATAAGGGTGCAAACAGGGCACAATTATCTTTCACGGGGGCCGAGTTGTAGTCAATTTTGTCCCAAAATTCGTTGCCATGGCAACAGGGGTTGGCAGGGGAGAAATATAAATGACACTATCATATAGCCCAAGCACAAAAATAGGGGGTAGGTGCAAACAGCGCGCAGTTATCTTTTACGGGGACCGAGTTATACCATTGTGAAATCTCCATTGGCTGTAATGCAAAATTTTGCAACTTTTGAATGGTTGCCATGGCAACAGGGATTGATAGGGGGTAAATTTAAATAACACCTAAGATTGCCCAACCCCGAAAATAGGGGGGTAGGTAAACACTGCGCGCAATTATCTTTTGTGTGGACCGAGTTATACCGCTTTGAAGTCCCCATAGGCCGTAATGCAAATTTTTTAAAATTTTGGGTAAAATAGGGGACGGAGAACTACGTCTATTTACGGCTTCACAGCCATCTACGGCTTTATAGCCGCTACTTGTAACCTTGTGGTTACATTCGGGGATGCACATTGGGCCGAGCTGATACAGCCTCTGCGCTGGGCAGGTGTAAGAGCCTGTTCGCCCCGGAGGTAAGGTAAGATAGGGGAAGGAGTTATCAGATTTTATCCCAAACAAACTCGATCTTACTTCTCGGGCCTTGAATGACTGTGCAAAATTACATCAAAATCGAATCAAAATTGCGGCCGTAGGAGTGTTTACAGACAGACTGACAGAATGACATAAGTGATTTTTTAATCTGTCACATGCTATGCTATAGCAATGGGACAGATAACGAATGTTCCACACAAACCAGACAAAAACTGGAATGCTTAAAAAATAAGAATGAAACCAATAGAAAAATTTATAACGTACAGTAAAAAGGAGTAAAATGCCCTAGATTTGTTTGTGAGCAAACGAATGAAGTGTAGACTCAACAACCAACCATTGGTGGCCATGGAATAAATGCATTAAACCATTGTCTAGAGTGTATATCACAGGCTGAACGGTGTGTTAATGGTGACTTCTCTTTCCTATGGGAAAGCCAAAAATTTGACCCCTCACAGAATTAAAACCCCTGATCTGATTGAGATAAAATTTGGCACAGTTGATTTCATTGGCTAGTTGACCCTTCATGCAAAATTTCGTGTAAATCTGAACAAGGGGGGCTTCTCGGCAAATAGGTAAAATATACGCAAAAATTTTCCTAGCTGTACATGTAACTTTTTTCAGAAACTCACCTACAGGTCAGATGCTTCGGCGGATTTTTGCGTGCGATGGCTCAAACGACGCGGTCTCGTGCAAGGATGTGCCTTTTGGGAATTAAAAAATTTGAAATTAATATTTAACGTATTTATTTTAAAAATTCCAAAAAAATTACAATGCAGCCTATGGGGAAAATTAAACAATTCTTTAAACGATCATAACTTTGGCTGTGTAGAATCATAATTTTTGGTTCTATGGTATGGTTTTCAGGGATGGCCAATCTAATGGTGTCATTTAATTTTACCCCGGACCCTTTCTGGTTGCCATGGCAACAAAATTTTGGAAAAAATTGGCTATAACTCGATCTGTGTAAGAGATATCTGCAAGATTTTTGCATTTATAGGGAGTTTTTTGGGCATTGCAATGGAAACGAAATTTGGGATAAAATGGGCTATAGCTCCACATATGTACGAGATATCTCCGAGATTCTTGCATCTAACAAGTGTTTTGAGGGTGGAACAAATAAATAATTTCAGTATGTCTACCATGGTTGACTTTCATTGCCTTGGCAACGAAATTTGTAGAATTTTCGCCAATAATTGGCTAGAACTCGGTTAACTACGAGATGACCTCAGACTTTAGTTTGACTCGACTTTATAGACGTTTGTGGTCGGCCGTTTTACACAGTGGTCCAATAACTGCAATAATACGATTAGTTAAATTAGCATTATTGAAGTGTTTTCCAGGCCTGTATTAAGCGGGTGATGCGTGCAATATTAGTTCATTTATTTGTATGGCCCTTTTGTGGATATAAAAGAAATTTTGTTCAATATTGTCAGCAATGCAGTCCAGCGGGCGGTGACGTCATGCTGACGCGTGTCGTCTGCTTTGTTCAGTCATGCCATTAGGTAGTAA
>Ga0056128_1003720_pt1 | contig 18888 bp, 10 predicted proteins | sample WorMetLIZISLAND2_FD_71113 | JGI IMG/M metagenome (GOLD analysis project Ga0056128, IMG submission 71113) | Marine gutless worms symbiont microbial communities from Max Planck institute for Marine Microbiology, Germany - Olavius geniculatus... ... | reverse complement strand
TTTCGTTCATTAGATGCAGAAAAAAAGTGATGCAAGTATTATTTTGCGATCTGCATTCGGCTGTTGTGCTAGCTGATAACGTATGAAGTAGCAGACAAAACTATCGGCCGTGTGTCATGGCTCACCAATTTTGTCGGCCGATTTTGTCGGGCAACTCAACCACGCCCACAAAAATCGGCTGACTTTGTCGTTCGTCTGACATCCCCTTAACTCTGCCATTTCAGCTGATCCACGATGATCTGTGGTGTTTGGGCAGACCGATGAGTAAAGCCACCAAAATGTACTAGTTACTGGTGCAGAAATTGTACGCTGATTCCACCACAAAGAATGCCTTACATATGCCAGTGAAGCTTAAGTTGCATTAAATATGTGCACAAAAGTAAAGCATACAGCAGATTTTGTCAACAAACAAATACTAAATATTTAACCTTATAGTGTTTTCTTGGCTGAAGTTCACCGGGGCTGCAAACGGAGTAGTCGACCACATATCTGTATCACGTAACCTTCTAAATGCTTGGAATTGACATGCATTACTGAAATACAGGCTGCTTCTGTTAACCAAATGACAGATAGAAAGCAGAAGACATTATCGACACAGACTCGCAACAAAGTAGAAACTCCACTACTAGCCTAATGCCGATTCAATATTCGACACAGCCAGACAGTACATAGTATACACAGCAGACTTGCATATCACGGTAAATAAACATCGAAGCTATGTTACAGCAGCTAGCGGACAGGCCAGACAAAAGAACGGTCTGTATTTAGAAAGCCCAATTCAACCCACATGCTTCATGCAAATACGAAAATGACAGAAACTGTGAGCTGAAAATAACGTGCAGTTCGTGACACAAACAGAAAGATTATATAGGTCGAAAATCCAAGGGTTCTATATTTGGAAGGCTTGGTAATGTGAGAGTAACATTTCGCAAATTTTCTAACCTTATCCCTAATCTGAATCCACACACTTAACTCACCTAACCTTAACCTATCCCTAACTCTAACGTTAACTGCAGGCCACCGCATGGCCACCGGCGCATGGCCACCGGTGGTCAGGTACTGAACCAAACGTACATGCTGCCAGTTTGTTTGCAATACGATCATAATGTCGCAAACTGGCCAAAGTTTTTATTGGTGTACACGAAACCCTCAAACAAGGCACAAGCCCTCCCATCGTCCCACTGCTCTACTGCATGAGTCTGAATAAGATTATTGCACCTTAGTATTATCGATATACATTACAGAACAGAAATACAGCAGAGAGCAAAAGTACGACCACACCGGGGTAGTCAGTGGGTAAGATTGGCCTCAGCGGACTGCCTATCGACAAGGCACGATGCCGCCTTCAGCAAGTCCCACTGGAATGCCACAAGAGCCTCGCGACAGATGTCCCGCGACGCTATTCCCAGACGAAACAGGTGTTCCACCTTGATGTACTCGACCGCGCCCGGCACGGACCAGCGGCTCAGCGACAGCGCATTCAGACTCTCCTCAAACGTGACTGCATTGACGCCCACCTCCGCCCTGACCAGTTCCACCTTGTCCCGGATCTCCGCCATGGATTCCTGTGGCCGGTCTCCGATAATTTCCAATTTCCTCATCATGTCGTGGATCTGCGAGTGAGAGATTTCGGCCGATGCCGCAGCTGCTACTGACGGCGCCAGCTTAGTGGGTTTCTGTGCGGACTTTCCGGATCGGTGGGCATCCGGGACGTTGACGTACGATATGGGCTCAGAGCCGTCAGCTTCGCAGGGCAGCGGAAGCGGGTCGAACCGGTGCTTTTCAGGCAGGAGCCAGTAGTGCGTGCTGCTGCGCCGCTGGCCATCCTGTACAATCGGGTGGATCTCCACGGTGTGTTGCTGGTGGTGTGGGCGCAGCGGAACCCCGTGGTTCTTCGGAAGCGAGCGGTGGCGGAACGCGGGCGTGTGGGCAGCGTCACCGGATTTGTGACGGCTCGCGGCCGGGTAATCCCGTGGAGGTACCGGCGGGGCGCTCCCAATGTACACGGACATGTCGGATGACGCCTTTGCAAGTACGTGTTCGTCGAAATAGGCCGCCGCCGCCGCCCCGCGACTGCCTAGCCGGCTACTGTGTGATGCCCCTACCACGCCGAGGTTCTCACAGCTGGACGAAGTCATCCATGACAGTCGGTCGGCTGCCGGCAGCGAGCGGCAGTAGCCATCGCCGGCAGTGACGAAGCACACGTTATCACCGGTGGCGGAGGTGGGAACCAAGAGGTTAGGGTTATCAACCCCAACCACGTGTGCCGGACTGCACGGCTCCGAGACGCTGGTCTGGCTCGTCTGAGGCAGAAGCAGTGCTGAGTCCGGAATATCGATCTCCACATCGTAGCTGCAACCAGCATCCATTACTGCACGCCTTCTATCATCAAAGTTCTCCGAGCTGCACTTCGTCATGCTGCTGTTGGTCGGCCGACTGCCCAACGATGAATCGGAACACTTGCGGAGAGCTATCGGTTTCTCCCCGGCTTTCAACGAAGCACCGTCGTTCTGGGTCATCCCTCCTTTGTCTGCCGCCGATGATACGGGATTTACCGATGAGATGGGATTTCCCCGAGCAGCCTGCGGCAGGTCAGTTGTCGACTCGAACGTCGTCCAATTGGAGAATGGCGGAGGTCTTGCACTGGTCTCAGCGTTTCCAATGTCCTGCAAGGATACCAGGTTGCCAAAATCTATCAGAGGCTGATCCATCATGTTCCTGACAGTTTCACCATCGGTTTTAGTCTCGGACGTCTGCTGCTTTGTGGATGCGATGTTGTCTAAGGCCGTGGTTGTTGGTCGTAAAGGGAGGAGGGAAAACACGATTTCGGGGAACTGCCCGACATCACCGGTCCGCTTGTTCTGACCCTCCCACCACTCCGACCTGACACAGATAACAAGCAATCTACCTACTGACCCACATATGCAGAAAATAAAACTGTTGAGAGAAAAATGTGCACGGCAGTTTTTCAAATACAGCAGAAGAAAGCTACGCTCAACAAAAAACAGATAACAATGGAGCCATTATTAACTCAATAATAACATATGCTAAAAGAGCTAAATTTGTTAACAATTATAACAGTGCATGACTGATGAAAGTCAAAAAAATACACCAGCATATCAACTTCCTACAGTGACTGTAGAACTGCCAGTAGTCTCCCTTCTATGGTCTTCTGCTTGTATTGGCACGTTTATGACAAACTCCCCTGCCAGCTGCTTCTGTCCAGGCACATTTAGATCTGATCGAGGTTATTACAGTTGATGTGCTATATAAATTGCTTACTTACTTACTTACCTACTTAATTACTGAGCATAGAATTGAATGGTTCATTTCAGTTTGTGCCACCTAGGATGGTTCAGCACTGTCATGGTGACTCTGACTCAGGCCTCTGACAATGGTGCTATAAAAACTGTTTTTAGATTAGATTAGGTCAGATTACATTAACACAGCATCATGGAACAAATCTGTTGAGTATATACAGTCAGAGGAGAGCAAAGAAAAGACTGAACAAAATAATTTGGGAACAACTGAAGAAAACTGGAGTCCAACAAGATGACTTACCCACTACTTGTGACAATGATGACGTCACCATTTCTAATGGACATTTTTCCAGGCTCAGTGTAGTCTCGGCCAGCTGTCATTTCTGGCAGGGCAACCTGAAAGCATCACAGCATCGTTCGCCATCTATTTACTGTTATATTAACGTAACATACTGTCCGGAGAAAAAGGGTCTAAGGTGTTTTCAGCATTAACCTTAACAAATTTAAATATTATTTTAATAGTTTCAGGCACAAATCATCACAAGACACTACTTAACTAAAAGTATTGAAAAACTGTCCCATACATTAGCCTATCACTATGTATTACCAGTGATGTAGTCAAGTCCTTTCAGTGTAAATCACAGTCCAAGTCTCGAAAAATAAGGACTCCAGTCCACTGCTGGACTCAAGTACTCTTTCTCTCCAATCTGTCATTCCCGGTCAGGGGGGGTCACCGCCCCAATCCGTTCCAGGTAGCTCCAGAGGCGTCGCGGGTCTGTTGTAAAAGTCTCCAGGCCATGTGTCCCTCCTGGCCTGATCGTGGGCCAAACAGTGGAACACCAGATGTCCAACTGTTTCTTCGGCAACTTGACAGTGTCTGCAGATGGCCGAGTCTCGGCGCCTGATACGATGCAGGTAAGCTGCTGCCAACGTAGAATGGCCAGTGCGTACTTGTGCCACAGTGACGCACTGGTCCCTGGACCAATCTCATTGCCAATGCTGGTAACAGTGTTGTCTGCCTGTAAATACCCTATGGACTCTGGCATGTGGATCGCTGAGGTACCTATCCTCAGCGATACACCGTTGGTCCATTTAAGAGCTTCGATGGATGAAGTGAGATCCATAAGAGTGGACGACTGTGAAAGCGTGCTCCCTCACTTGACTTCTTGGTCAGCTGCTGAATTGCCTTCCAGGCCCATGTGTGCCAGTATCCATTGGACGTTAACTTCATTCAAGTACTACCATACACGACTATGTTATACTGACATAATTATGATGTCATCAAAAATACTTTCTATCATCACCGTATTTGAGACACAAGTATTCTGAAAAATCTAAACATCAGCTTCAGCAAATTCAAACCGATTATTGTAATTTTTAACAGACAGCATTACAGAAGTAATACACAACTACTAGTACACTGACACTGCACAGTGCTCGGACAAGTCAAATGGCGGACACTGCAAATAGGTCTTCATCGAGCCAAACTCTGTATTCCAACACCTGCAAAAGACTTGCCCGCAGTCGCGACCAAGATTTAAACCCGCAGTCTGTTGATGGTAAGTTTGGCATTCTACCGCTATGCCTCCCAGCCAGCCCAAATTCCATTAGGCCAACTTTGTGGCGGACACATATCATGAAAGTCTGCGACACAAATCATGTGCCGAATTTCACGATTTGTGTCTACAACTTTCCCCACGGGGAAGTTTTGGTGAAAGTCAGCATAATGGAATTTGGGCTTAAACAAACAATTGGCAAACAAAAAAAGACCTTATTCAAACCGTCGATGAGTTTCGAGAATGCTGGTCGTTCATCCGGCTGTACTGCCCAACACCATGTCATGATACCATAGACTGACAGTGGACAGAGGGGAGGTCGTTCCAACAGACGACCCTCAACCAGGTGCACTCTTATCTACAGCACAGTCCAAGCACACATACTGACTTCAACAAAAACCCACATATACATTACAAATATACGGTGCGGTTGATTGTTGTTGTTGTTGTTGTTGTTGTTGTTGCAGTAGCCCGCCCTCCAGACCCACGGGCCGCAGCTGGTCCACAGCCGAAAACCCAATGGCAGGATAGAGGAGGGGAGAGCGTCGACGGACTTTGCAACCACATCGTTTGGATGCAGCTGTCGGATCCACCTCCTGTAAGGTTGGTGGCATGGCATAGTGATATAAATAGTTCTGTCAGATCAACGAAGTTGCTCTGTACCGGTCCAGGTTAGTACTTGGATGGGTGACTGCCTGCAGGCAGGTGAACCATCTCGGCATGTAACAAGCCACCAAGGTCAACTCAGCCTTCCATCCTACTGGGGTAGGTAAATGGAGTACAGGAAGTCTGGCTGGGGTTAAGACAGGGCTTGTTCACCTGTGTCTGGTGGCAGGTAGCACTGTGTGATCCCATACGGCAGGTGACGCTCCATAGTTCTGTGATGGGTTTACTATAAACAAATATATACGTTGTACTACATTCAACCATTAAAACTTTTACTTAAAATCACTCAATTTCATCTCATTTGACAATTTGCTTTGCCATGTTTCTTGCCACCTGCAGAATCAGCTGGCATTACAGTGACTTAAAGCGTATACAGACAGTGGCTTCTATCCCCCAAATCTGGAATCAAAATTGGGTGCAACTTCCCCCCCCAGTATTGGACTGAGATTCCCCCAATTTCTGACTCAAGTTTTCCCCTCCATTTTGGGCTTCTTTCCCCTCAATGGTGAAAGTTTTGTTAAGGGTGTAGATTGCCCAGTGGAAAATAGGGGGAGTAAAAATAGAGGAAGGGGAAATTTTTTTAAAGGTGCAGGTTTGAAAAAAAATGAGGAAAATAAAAAATAGGGGGAGTTTTGTTAAGGGTGTAGATCGCCCAGCAAAAGATAGGAAAAAGTAAAAAAATAAGGAAAAAATTTTCTGTTAAAGTTGCAGAGTAAACTAGAAATTTGGGGCAAAGCCCAACGTAAGTCCGCCCGGCGCCCTAAGTCTGATTGGGGGAAATTAGGGAAGGGAGGTAAAGAGGAGGAGGGGAGAATTTGCCCGGCATTAAAGTCACGTGGTCCGAACTCAAATGCATTGGCATACGCCGAACGTGCTTTGTCGACTTAGGGTAGGTCAACGTTAGCGCTTATAACTTGGTTCGTAGTGGACGGAATTTCACAAATATTTTTTATTCAACGCGTAAAAGATCGCTCTCGTCAACGCCGTTTAGATTATGTCGTTATCTTCATCGGTTCCAGAGATATTTGCGGTCAAACTCGAAAGTTGTTGTACATCACACCGATTTTTGAACGTTTTTTGCCCTCCCAAATTTTAAGGGGGGCGGTGCCCTCAAAATTTGTACTTGCGTTAACACCCCAACATAGAGACACATCAAGTGCCAAAGCTTCGTCGGGCTACACCTCCTAGTTCCGAAGTTATAAGCGCTAATTTATTACATTTTAAGCCAATTTTTGACCCCCCCCTTTGAAAAAAGTTGTAAGGGGGGCCCCCGTCCCCGGTGGGGGGTGCGCTGGTAAGACTTGGTCATTCTCTAGCACGTGTAAAAATTTGGGGGCGCAGCACCCCCTAGGGGCCGAAATATGTTTTTCCAAAATATGCGCTTTAGGTGGGTACGATTCAACATCGAGATCTCCAAGGTCACTGGATCAAACTTCACCGGACTTGTTTTGCCTAACGCAGGAGGAATAGCGGTAGATGGAATAAAAATCCGATTTTGAACATCTTCATCCGTTTCGGAGATATTTGCCGCCGAACTTCGAAGTCGTCCAAAATCGGGCCACATTTTGCATGTTTTTGGCCCCAAAATTTTTTTGGCGTGTGCCCCCCGAAATTTTGCAGCGGCATTATAAAATTCGGCCTAGTACTGACCATCGTGCAAAATTTCACCCCGGTCAGCCCACGCATCTTGGAGATCTCGCGCTCAGATAAAAAAAAATAAAAAAACATCTGGGTTAAAACTTAAGTCCACTCCGCAAGCTATCGCTTCCGGGCGGACTAAAAAGGGGAAAAGTAAAAAGTAGGGGGGCGGGGATTTTGATCTACAACCTCAAAGCTTCCCCAACTATCTATCACTGGGCGTAAGCTGCGCCCAACAGGTGTAGGGACAGAAGCCACTGCACACGGAGCGAGCAAAACAAAATGCACTGACATGAATTAAACTACTAGTTCGATCACTTTGCACAGAATGTGCAACACAATTGAAATAAGCTAAAATTCTGCTTGAGTTTGATTCATTTCTGTTGTGAAGTACACACTTAAAACTAGCCATTTAACTCCGGATATCACAGCTCTGCGTTTTTTTCCTACTAATGTAGTTTAATTCTTTTTTGATATCACTGTGAAGTGAATGAAGACTTTCAAAAAAAACAATCAAACTAAAGCAGAGAATAAAATGTAGCAAGAAGATCGCAAAATCGATGGCAGAATAAAAAAAACATGCAATGCAATTATAATCGGTCAGTGAAAATATTATATGAAAGTAAGTCGTCGACTCAAATGAAATAGATGAACAAAATCCAGGTGGGCATGTGGCTGTATGAAAGAATACAAAGCACTGAAGCACACACACCTGTTCTCTTGTTTGATCAGGCCACGGATCAGCACCGAGCGAGAAGAGTTCCCACAATACAACAGCATACGCCCAGCAGTCACTGGCATGGGTCAACACTGATGACTGCAAAGTCTCTGGCGCACACCTGATACAAAAAGATAATATGGAAAAAGAGATCTTGAAAACAATTTACTGTTTACTGTATTACAGCTCCCAAACAAGAAAAGCCCAGCTAACGCAAAGGGGAACGCACGACAGCGATGCATGTGTTAATGCTCGGTGCAAATGAAATCTTAAGTTCACAATGATGTTTCATTCAGACTCGACGGCGAATGACACCAAGCGCTATATCCAGTGCATGAATTTCAGTATTGCGCACCACGTCCAATGCATGAATTCCAATATTGGCTGAAAATCGCAAATTTTTCCTACCCCATTGATCAAGGTGACCCCTTTCAAATGTATGGAAAAGCTTTACTGATCCTGAAACTAGAATCTTCCAGGCAGCCGACGGTACAGATTTGGTGATCCTAGCTTGCATCGTTTTTGACTGATCCACCTGTGTGACGAACGGACAAACAGACAAACAGATGGACAGACAAAATTGCGATGGCTAAGATGCGTAAAAATACTGTCGAGCCGCATTAAGAGCAAACTGGACCTGACGCCATTGCCAAGATAAAGGCCTGTTTTCTTCTCAGCATTTAAGACCGACCAAGAGGTCCAACATTCTGCAGCTTGCAATGTAACCACGCTCTCGTGTCAATAAAGTCAAGACTGTGCTCCTATTTTACGAATTGGCCAAATGCTGCAGCACCAACAGCATCCACTTCAATCTGGCACTGAATACTAAATTAAAAATACCCTTTTGTAATTAAGAAACCATACGACGACTTTGTGCAAAAATAGCAACATCCCATTGAAGATATGAAGATATTTCAGTACATATTCCTGTTGCATGTACACTAGGAAAAACACAATAACTGAAAGCATATCAAGTATAAGAGATAATAGAAACTTACAATAAGCTGGTCACAAATCTAACACAATAAGACTCATTTAGGCCAATGGCAAAAAAAGGAAAAACAGCATGGCATGTAACAGGAGACAAAACGTTTTCAACTCCAACTAGACTTTGAAACATTGAAATTAAATAAAAGAATAGTACCGATAGCAAAGTGCAGCAGAAAATATCTCACTAATTCATACCAAGCAATTCGATGTTGTCTTGCAGTATCAGGCTGCGCAAATAGTCGTGCAACACCAAAATCGGCAATTTTCACCTAAATCGTCCAAAAGCAAAAGCACAATTCTAATAACACTAAACAGTATGAAGAAAAGTCTGAAAAATATTTGACAAAATGGGCAAAGAAAATGCCTACCCTTTAAATATAGTAAAGTAGCTCCTTAGTACCAACAACTTAAGAGAGTTTTTCAGTTTTTTTTGGCAATGTTTGCAGCGATAATGAAAAACAAAAAGACAAAGTCCCAAATCCAAGTTGGAATTAGTTTAAAATTAAAATCAGCTTTATTATGGGACCAAGATTCTTAGTGGAAAACTCACTATAATCTGTTTATGACTTTAGAGGTACAGAACAGACTTGTAGAAGTAAAAACAGCAAAGATAAAAATAGAGAAGAAAAAATTAGCTTAAACAGATAGATCCACTGCATTGGAGCACACCCCCTTTTTGGTGCTTTGACTCTGAGCCAGCAAGAGCTAAACCCAACTAGAAGGCACTCGTAGTGCATATCTCCACCAAGTGAAGTGATTTTATTAAACACTACTACTACTACTACTACTACCACCACCACCACCACCACCACGACTACATTGTGACATTGTGTTCATCTGGCACCTTTATGGAGATATGGTGACTCAAAAATAATGGGATCACGACCTTGACCTTTCGGGGTCACATGGCGTCATTGGTCATGTGACCATTCAACTCACGCTGGTCGACTTCCTACGGGTGGTCAATTGCGACCATGCATCTATCTGGCACCGTTATGGAGATATGGCGCCTCAAAGACATGAACACAGACACACAGACACACACACACAGACCGATCTATCTCATAATCTCCTACAATGTTCACTTCGTTCACACTTGACGGAGATAATTAAGCTACCACACAAGCGAAGAGAGCCAAATATCCAGTCAATTAACAGCCAGCAAATTTAATCAACTACATCAGAATGCCAGAAGTCCAAATAACAGGGCATACTGTTAAAGGTTAAAGGTGGTGATATAGCTCTTAACGGGAAGCCCATCTCAGAGCTACGGAGCGTCACCTGCCATATAGGATCACACACTGTTACCTGCCACCTGACACAGGTGAACGTGCCCCACCTTAAACCCAGCCAGAGAGACTGGTACTCGATTTACCCACCTTAGAGGGATGAAAGGCTGAGCTGACCTAGGTGGCTGGTTACATACCGAGATGGTTTACCTGCCCACAGGCAGTCACCCATCACAGCACTAACCCGGCTCAGCGTAGAGTAACTTCTTTGATCGGATAAAATGCCTTACTGCTACGCCAAGCCACCAACCCATAGGCAAAGGCACAGACAACCAACTGATATCGGTTTAAGATCTATTAAAATGATGCATATATCACCAAAACATGTTAACTTGGCCACGCATTCAAAGCACTGAAAGATGAGAAATCTAGAAAAAAAGAGAAAGAAGATTTCGCATAGACAGCGAAAACCAGTTGCCTGATAGCTCATCCTACTTTTTGGTGCTTTGAGCCAACGAGAGTGAAAGTTAGTTCAGCTAGCATACAAGCCATATAAGTAGGGTAGAAACAACAGCAGTAAATAAAAGTCATAATGTAATAAATTTACGAAAGTGTATTAGAAAGAAATCCTGCCTGCTGAGGAGAAGCACGCATGATGTTGCACGCAGCTAAGTCGCCGTGAACAAACGACTGACACTGCAGATAGTTGAGGCCGTGGGATATCTGAGTGGCAAACTGCAGCAGCATAGAGACCGTGACTGCACAGTGGTCGGACAGGTCGGACGGCGGACTCTGCAAATAGTTCTTCAGCGAACCCAGCTCTATGTATTCCGACACCTGGTACATACATACATTATTCAACAATCGTATAATTCTTTTTAAATGGCATGCGCAACTAAAACAACGAAGGAAGCAAAAGTCGATGGAAAGGCAAAGAAAAATAAACAAAATTATGAAACCAGGTGACATCATACGATTCAGCATGAAACAAACTTAATCACAGCAAATTACTAACAACAAAAGCATGACTGCAAAACGCAGACAACGCAAAGACTATCAGACTATGTGCAGAGCAAATCAGTAACAGCAGCTTCGGCTAACAACAAAACTAACAACAATAACAACAGATACTGCTGTTGATCACTTAGTTTTCCAATATTGGATTAACTCGATCCGCTCGGTAGGTGATCAAAGTTGAAGTTGTCCGAAATCAACCCACCAATACTTGGGCATCAGCGATTCGATAAGCAGTTCCGCTGCTGCTATAACACTGCATTCACGACTGCTATTTATTACACCTCAACTCAATAGCTGATACTCATTTTACCATCAAGCCCAAGCAGCAAAAATCAGATAGATTTTGTTTGTGATGTAGATCAACATCTTATAGTGTTTCTTTACTGACCAGCGTCGGTACTGATGCAGGATTAACAACACCGAACGTCGGCAGAATGCTCGGATGACGCAGCTCTGACAGAACATTCAAGCTGTCAGTCAGTTCATCGGAGAATGATAAATCGTAGTCTGTCAATGAACCGGTCGGCAGTTCACGTGCTGCAACGATCACCTGCTCACGCACCCCAAACAATACATCAATCGATCGGTCGACAAATCAAATTCAACGTGAGACTATTTAAAGTGGCCTAACTACCGTAATACAAACTGTTGCTAGTACCGCTGGAATGTGTGCGAGTAGTCAGCATTTGCAGCACGCCATATGTCAAAAGAGAGTTCGAATCAAAATTGGTAGCAGTTAGTCGATGGCAGAGTATGTTAGCATTGCCACCGCCGCAAACTTCAAACAAAAGAAATATGGGTACTCAAAATTTCGATTTTGTCTCTAGATTCACACCAAAATAAAAACTTTCAACCCCAAATTTGGCAGTATTGGACAACCAGGAAAAATTCTCCCCAACAAAACGATTTTTCAACAGGGTAAAATTCAGAAAGAGCGTTTCCTTTGTCTCCCTACCACAAAGCTACTGGACACAAATGAGACAAAAATATTAACCTTTCCAGAGCGGAGAGACCACTCAGCCTTGTGCACAATGCCAACAGTGCCTCTGCCTATAGCCTCTAGTAGCTGAAAACCGGGACTTGGAATAACGCATTTCAGGTTTCCGACTGTCTGCATCACATCATCAGCGTCAACATCATGGCGGCTGGTTTTGTTATCAGATGAGGAGCAAGCATCACTGCTATTCCACATCAGATTGCCCTCCGGACTGCACGACATCTGAAACACGGAAAAACAACATTATTGTTTCTACTGAATATGTTATAACCAGTTGAGTTCAATTTGATATTCTGGGTTCATCCAATTCTAACAGCAAATAGCTATCACAAACGTGCTAATTTAGCTGGAGTTATGGTGTCAAGTGCCAGGTAACACTGTGTGGTCGCATATGGCAGGTGATGCTCCGTAGCTCTGAGATGGGCTTCCCATTAAGAGCTATATCACCACCTCTAACCTTTTAGTTCATGCCAGGCTCTGCAGTATCAAGTAATCTGATGGACAGAGTGTTTGCGACAAGTAAGAAAACTTGAACCGCATGAAGATCTAATGGATACTAGTACTGACAATGTGCCACAGTATAAAATAACTGACCAGACAAGAAATGTCTTTAGCACCTTCCATACGGGATCACACAGTGCTACCCGCCACCCAACACAGACAAACGCTCTCCAGACAAGCCAGTACAATCGATTTACTTACACCGAAGCGACGGAGGGCTGAGTTGACCTTGATGGTTGGTTATATGATTTATCTGTCCACACACAATCACTCATTGAAGCAGATACCATTTGACAGCGATATGACTGAAGTTGAATCCATTAGACCGCTAAGCCAACTAGCCATGAATTTCACAGCCAGCTTAGCATTTTCACGGCTAAAGTCCTGGCTTAGCCGCGATTTTTGCGGAGACGATGGCTCAGCATTTTCACTACGTTCTTGCAGTTTCATGCAGTTTTTATATTCCAGCTACGTTTTCCTGTTTTCGACTTTTATGCACGACAGCAGGTAGTGTGCTATAGCGCATCTTAGCCATCGCAATTCTGTCCGTCCGTCCGTCCATCACACGGGTGAATCAGTCAAAAATGGTGCAAGCTAGGATCACCAAATCTTCACCGTCGGCTGCCTGGAAGACTCTAGTTTCAGGAACCGTAAAGCTTTTCCATAAGATCAAAGAGGGTCACCCCAAACAAGGGCGCTAAATGAGAAGGGGGTAAGAAAAATCTGCGATAATCAGCCGATATGGCGTTGCTAGAGCGAGATAGTGGCGCCATCTGGCGAGTGATTTTGTTTTACTGGGCCTTCTGTAAAACTGCAGCCAAAAGCTGTACGGGTGAGATCTACGGATGAAGTCTATGGATCACTAGCGTACGACGGTGCACCGCTGTTGCGCATTCACCTTTGCATTAGCAGGGCTTTTCTTGCTTATTTTGTGAATGACTGCTATATTTTTAAAAAAACATTCACTGAAAATTTTATTAAAAACTTCTCGAAGCAGAAAAAAAAACAAATTAATAGGCCACATGCAGATTTCCGTTTTGTAGTAGTTTGCTTCGTTAGTCTAGTGTCATATGACCACACGGTTGAATCGAAATTACTAAACAACATGAAAAGTCTCAAAAGATAATACACTGTCGAAGGGAAGACAAGGAAATGAAGGCTCTGCGTTTATCCTAGAACATCCAGCAACTTGAGTGCACTCCGCAGTCCGCAGCTAACTGGTTCAAGCCAGCTGACTTCCACTGATGCAGTCAGTATATAACCACAAAATGCTGCTAGTCTCCAGCCTGCAATAGACAAACCTATTAAACAAATACTTTGCCATCACGAAAGCTAAGAAAGTAATATCACAGTTAAATTAATGGGAGATTAATCATTGTGTACTGGTAACATCATTTTAATGATTTCATCAATATAAAAATATGATTTAAGGTATTTATTCAAATGTTTACAGTATCTGCAGCCTAACAAAACAAAACAACCCCTACCAAAGGATTATTCTATGGGACCCAAACCAACATAGAGCAAATCTAGAAAAGAAGGCTGAGTCAAAATATACAAACCTCTGTAGAAAAATATCATATGCCGAACACCAAAGTAACCAATGAAAGCTTCAGCTTACCTGATAAATATATGGCAGTGATCAACAAATGATGGCAACTTTTTTTTCTTCAGGTTGTAATGAGCAAGCACTTTATCTCCATCCAGCATCCAAGTTAACTAGATCGTTTGCCATTAATTCAGCTACATGTGTACCTGTGCATAACATTCCACACAACAGTCAGACGGTCATTACTTTTCACCGTCGGCGCCCTAGCGCTATGGCAGTCCTTAAGATCAGGCAGATCAGCTTCTTCGTTGGCTTTTCCTGGCATAATTTCTGTCAGTCTGTCTGTCTGACCGACCGTCGCTATTTATAGCACTGCTGCTGACTGCTACTCAGTTGCGTCCTTCCATCCAGCTGCACATTCGCCAACTTTTGCGCTGAGGCTGAGGCGGAGCGCACGGCACGCTTTGTCGCTACGCTTTGTCGCTACGCTTTGTCGCTACGCTTCGTCGCTTCTCTCTCTCGATCGATCGGCCAGAACGATTGCGTAACGTTTTTGGTTTCTCATTATTTCATTTATTTAAGCGTTGCGTCGACAGTTTTCTAAGCTATTAGCTTGTAATAATTAAAAATTTCACAGTTTAGAAACCTATGTAACGGCGTCATGAGTCTGCTTGTCTACCTCCCAGCGTTTACCAGTAGGCTTAATCATTGCGCCTACGCACAGAGGGACGGCCAGGCTGAGTTAGCCAGACATAAAGACCAAAACAAGCCACAGCCTATACAACTGGCCCTAAAGTAAACCTGTTATAACTGCACATACATGCGTATGCAATGATGAAGTGCACAATTATTGTAGTACACAATACAGCACTGCAAAGTCTGATAACCTGCCCCTTTATCTTTGAAATAATCATACACAAAACTGTTTAGAACGAACGAAGGTGTTAACCTCAAGCGTGTACTGAACGAACGCTGTAGAAACCCCGCACGGTGACACACATCATGCAGGATATATACACCAACCTTGCAGCATATCGTGACTAACACTGCTCCATATACTAGACGGTACTACACACATACGAAAGCAGGATCTTCCCAACTACAGTGCTGGGGCAAAGTTCGCAATAAAACGCAGTACTTAATGACACCCGCACAGTTACGCATAATTACTACAGTGTCAGAGATCACAAAATGCGAACTTAAAACAGTCAAAAACAAGAAGCACAGCTGGCACCAGCTACCAATATCCGATAGCCAGCGCCCAACGTCCAGTTACGGAAAAAAAGTGATTTCCCAGAGTGACTACATTCCCATACAAGCTATCGTGACGCCGAGATATCGAACGCTACAATCAACGATAAGATACGATACTGGTACGGTAATTCGGCGCACGTGGGTGACGGCTGCAGGCAGAAACTTTGCATGCAAAATTGCGGCCAAACCGCTGCAGACAGAGACATGGTTACCACTGAGAGCCTACAGGAACTCGTCATCGCTCTATCCAACGATACCATTACTGACCCCCAACGACGTACTGTTAGTTTGTTTAGCCACAATACATGCATTACATCTTCGAGCTCACAATTCTGCCAACCAAAGATAACGAGCCAAAATTCATCCAAAAATTCCAATCGCCGCCAAAATCGCATCCTCCTTAGCGTATGCCAAACCAACCTGTTACCGAATTTTCACCAAAATCCATTCAGAAGTTTTTCAGTCAGCCACGCACCAAAAATCTACTGATCCGAAACATACACTTTTTCGTCACATCACTTCAAATAATGTAGTAAACTAGAAGACGCTCGTAAGAGTGCGGGCTCGCCCTGCTTGACCATTGGTCAGTTCTTCAAATACTAAACCGAGTCAGTTCAGTTCAGTTACGTCGCATTGTACGCGCCTTAATAAGCCTCGGCCTATACGTGTACCAGCATAAATCCGCGTACCTATTTACAAGTCGCTTCACCATGAAAGCACAATGTAGCCCCAAGTCAGTCTCACGCCTGTTGGTAGATAATAGAGATTGTTCGGATATTTAACGTATGATTTTTGCGGGGGTGCGTATGTGCTTTTTTGAATAATTGCACACTGCCTATACCAAAATAAACCGATCTCGAAAACACACCATCTGACGTAAAAATCTTCGATATATCTCTTACGTAAGGCGAGTTCTAACCCATTATGTCCCAAATTTCGTTGCTGCTCGGGGAAAAATTCGCTTGGCAGCATTCGATGGCCCATCCCCGAAAACCTCCTTATGTACGTTATATTTCACCTATTTGTGGGAAGCCCCCAGCAAACGGATTTTTACTAAATTTTGCATATCGGGAGATATGCCGGGCGTAATCATCTGTGCAAATTTTGGTGCGGAAAAATTAAGGGATTTGGGAAATACGCGGGGTTAAATTTTGGGTTCTCCCATTGAAATGGCTGGTCACCTTTACCGCGCAGCCTGTGATGCGAAGACAGCCAATGCGCATGTGCCATTCTCAGCAACAATAGGCCCACGCGCCAGGCATCCGGAACGGCAATTCAATGCTGGAGATTATATGAGTCAGTAAGCCTAGCCGACTGATAGCAATCGTAGTTGCACTGGGTGGGCGCGCAAAATGTGTCACACTGTACTGTACCAAGTTGCTGCAGTTGGTGACAAACTGACAACAAACGAACGCTAAACCGTACGGACACACTCACGAATTCAATACAATCGAACCCATCACCATTACAAACTAACAGTCAGTATATACCATCAATACGCTGATGAGACATGCTTATTGCTTAAAGATGTGCACAATACCGCCACTGCAAAATACCGCGGTATTCGTTTAAGGGCTGGGACGACCAAGATTACAGAACGATCCTCAACGCTTTATCACAGGCTGAACGGTAGTTCAAGCCATGTGTTAATGCCGACTTCTCTTTCCTATGGGAAAGCCAAAAATTCGACCCCCACAGAATCAAAACCCCTGATCTGATTGAGATAAAATTTGGCACGGTTAATTGCGCCGGCTAGATGACCCCTCATGCAAAATTTCATGTAAATCTGCACAAGGGGGCTTCTCGGCAAATAGGTGAAATATACGCAAAATGCAGGGAAAATTAAACAATTCTTAAAACGGTCATAACTTTGGCTGTGTATAAGATGGCCAATCTAATTGCCATGGCAACGAAATTTGGAACAAAATGGGCTGTAACTCGGCTTGTGTAAGAATTATCTGCGAGATTTTGCTCGTCTACAAGGAGGTTTTCGAGGATGGGCCACTGAATGCTGCCAATCGCATTTCCCCCCATCGACCCCCGTTACCATGGCGACGAAATTTTGAACAAAATTGGCTATAATTCAGCCTGTGTAAGAGATATCTGCGAGATTCTTGCGTCTATAGGGAGGGGGGTTCGGGGATGGGTCAGCGAATGCTGCTAATCGAATTTTACTCCGACTGACGCTCGTTGCATTCGGAACGAAATTTGGGACAAAATGGGCCATAACTCGACATATGTACGAGATATCTCCGAGATTCTTGAATCTAGCAAGTGGTTTTGAGGGTGGAGCAAATAAATAATTTTAGTACGTCTAACATGGTTGACTTTCGTTGCCTTGCCAATTTTTGGCAAAAATTCGATTTCCAGGGTGTAACTGGACTTCTAAATCTCCGTAATTAGTGAACCAAAGTTCACCGAACTTTTTTCGTTGAACGCGGGAAAGAATGAAAACTCGAAAACGGTGAGAGATGTGGCCAAGGTTACTATTAATCACTAACAGGAAGTGGCACACGCGTTTCAGATAAGATAAAAATCATCGACCTTGGATGACCTTGAAGGTCACTAGCAGCCAGTACGGTCGGCTATCCTAGCGACAGTTGCGCTTCTTGTCGTAGCTTTCTGTCGCAGTCGTGTGTCAAAACAAGTTGGCTTAAGTACGATACAGCAGTGTCTGGAGCGGCATAAGCTCGTACCGCGTAGTCGCTTATCCACTAGAGCAGTCGTCGTCGTGCGACACTTCAAACCGCGGTTACCTCTGTAAATACACAAAGTACTAGTGAAGAAAAACGACGCCGACGTTACAGCAAGGCAAAACCGTCAGGCAGGCTCTAGTTGTGAATCAGAGATGTGCGGATCCTGAAACGTAGGATCCGCTGTCAGTCCGCGTCCGCAAATTTCGTCACGGAACAAGATCCGCGTCCGTCCGCGTAGGCAAAAAAAATCCTGCGGATCTGGATCCGCGGACTGACGCGTCCGCAGTCCGCACATCTCTGCTGTAAATGCACTCAGCGGAGTGCAGTCTCAACACATCCGGGAATTTAATGAATGACTTGATTCCGCCTCACAGTCACAGTGTGGTCTGAATGACTACGCCACTGGCAAACTAACTAAACTTATACATAGTGGCCTATCAACATATCCACGCTCTACATAGCTTATAGTAAATTTCACCAAAATATGTGGGGCACCAGGGCTGGAAAACCATTCAAAAACCTTCTTTCGTTTTTTAATACTTTTTCTTTACTTTAAAAACTTCAAAAGTCCAAAATTTTCAGAGTTCTGACGTCACGTCATTCACTCGACAATATAAAACAGTGGCACGGAAAACGGTATAAGCTGTAAAAAGCAATGTCCAGGAGTGATAAATCTACAGAATAAAACACACGAAGAAAGCACAATAAAAACACACAATTATAATTGCAACTCAGAACCAAACTTAGTCCAAACGGCCTTTAGATAAACAGCATCAACAGAAAATGTAAGTACACCATAATCAGCCATTAAAGTATC
>Ga0056128_1003719_pt1 | contig 18890 bp, 14 predicted proteins | sample WorMetLIZISLAND2_FD_71113 | JGI IMG/M metagenome (GOLD analysis project Ga0056128, IMG submission 71113) | Marine gutless worms symbiont microbial communities from Max Planck institute for Marine Microbiology, Germany - Olavius geniculatus... ... | reverse complement strand
TTCTTCGTCTAATACGCTACATTTTAAGGCAATTTTTGACTCCCCTTTGAAAAAAGTTGTAAGGGGCGCCGCCGTCCCCGGTGGAGGGTGCGCTAGTAAGACTTGGTCATTCTCTAGCGTGTGTAAAAATTTGGGGGCGCAGCATCCCCTAGGGGCCGAAATATGGTTTTCCGAAAAATGCGACTTAGGGTAGGTCAACATTAGCGCTTATAACTTGGTTCGTAGTAAACGGAATTTCACAAAGTTTTTTTAGTTCAACGCGGAATTAACCGTGTTTGATAACGCCGTTTACCGCTTGTCAATATCTCTATCCAGTTTAGAGATATTTGCGGTCAAACTAGAAAGTTGTCGTAAAACGTACTAAATTTTGAACGTTTTTGGCCCTAGATAAAATAAATGTACAAAACATTAGTTTATACACTTGTTAACGGCGACATGCAATTACTGACACATCGAAAACAGCAAAAATCATAAAAAGGCGATATCACTCACCATCACATCGTCTAACTGTCAATGTGCTGTTGAATAATATCACCTTTTTATGATTTTTGCTGTTTTCGATGTGTCACTCATTGCATGTCGCCGTAAACAAGTATAGAAACTGATGTTTTGTATATTTATATTTGCCGTTTTATTACAATAACAAAGTTTTTATGTTGATGGTCAATTATAAACCATCTGCTTTCCACGGCCATGAAGACACTGAACCTTAAATATCTTGGGGTCACGATTTTGATTTTTAGGTGTCACGTGACGTCATCGATCACGTGACCATCGGACTCGGCGTGGACGCTTTCCTATTGGTGGTCAATGATGACCATGCGCCTATCTTGCACGGATACGGAGATACGGAGCTTCAAAGATTTTGGGGTCACGAGTTTGACCTTTTGGGGTCACGTGACGTCATCGGTCACGCGACCATTGGACTCGGTATGTGTGGTTTTCTATTGGTGGTCCATTGGAACCATGCGTCCATCTTGCACCGTTACGGAGATATAAAGCCTCAAACTTGCATTTGCCCATGTTAAAGGCCAAAAGTTCACTGCGCATGCTCCGTGTCCCGTGACCTGTAAGCAGCGGGTCCAAAATGACCACATATTTGGAATTTCCGAGGCCATATTGCCTATTCACTATACAACTTTTATGGGCCTACGATGACGATTAGGGGCCGTTTATAGGTGAAATTTTTATACAGGAGCGTTTTTGGCCGAAAATTTCAGTCCATTTGGGCCCAATTTTCGACTTTGGGGGGATTTTCAGGGGTTAGATATTAACTTCGAATTTCGGTTTCCGAAAAGGTTTGACTCTTGCGTGAGGCCGCGTTGTCCGAGCCATCGCGCGTGAAAATCCGCCGGGCGGTCTGACCTGTAGGTCGGTCAACAAAAAATTTTTCGTTATATTTCACCCATTTGCCGAGAAGCCCCCAATGGACGGATTTGCACAAAAGTTTGCACAGGGGGTCGTCTCGCCGACTTAATCACCTGTTTCAAATTTTGTGTCGATCGGTTGAGAGGTTTCGGATCTGCGTGGAGTCGAATTTTGCTATTCTCCATTGACTTAGCTGGTCGCCATTAACACAGGGCTGCGCTACCGCGCGTCTGTGATATTTAAGAATGTGGATCGGAGTTCTTAAACACAGCGATCCGTAGTCCGCACGTTTGGTCGCAGCTTGCGGATGATGGTGACGGTAGCGCAAGTTTCTTACCTCATACCGATCGGCGACCGCAACCATATAGGCCTTGCACAGGCGCGCCGCCGACCTGTCTGGCCTATAGTGCTGCGCAGAGCGCAGAGTTTAGCTTATGCAATTTGTGGTTTTTGACCCACCGTAAAACCTTTGATATGGTGTGTCTTTCTGTCCTCTGCCGTCTGAAACACGCACATTGTGGCTAATCAGTAGGTCTTACCGGAAAACTTACTCGACATGCAAAATTTAGGTTATGTAGTGCAAGGAAAACATTTTCGAAGTTGGGGTTGAAGGATAAAAAATTTGCGTTCTCTTAACCGATAAGTCGCCGTATTTCAGAAACGGTGAAGAGATAGGGCAAAGGTTGTTACTGATCACTAATAGGAAGTCGCATAAGCCCTTTCAGATGGCATGAAAATCATCGACGTTGGATGACCTTGAAGGGCCATTACGCACTCTCCTATGTCAATCGTACGATATTGTGGCTAAACGGTACGTCGTAGAGGGTCAGCGATGAAACCGTTGTCAATAGTGACCATGTTCAGCGGTTCGGCCACAATTTTGAATGCAAGGCTGCTGCTTGTAGCCAATCACCCACATGCGCCAAAATGCCGTATCATATGCTAGCGTTGATTATAGCGTTCGATAGAGCGACTGTAGATCTACAGTCACTCTGCAAAATCGCTTTTTCCGCGATCGGAAGTAGGACGCGGTACGATCGGCCCACCCTAGCGGCAGCTGGGCTTCTCGTTCATTTAGAACGAATATTTAATTCGTCGGACGTAGGCCTAATTATCACATTTGTGACATTTTTTACTCGGCGTTTCGATTTCTAACGAATTTATTCGTGCGGGATAGTTATATGCGACGTCATATTTGTATTAATCGGAAATATGTTTTCTAAACGTTTGTGAAATAAAAAATGCGGTTATTCTCTAAAGTTTACCTGCCGAGTTGACGACGCAGCTTGCAGTGTGCACTGCTTGCTGTGTTACGTACATAACTGCACCCGTTCATTCACTCACTCGGTGGCGTTTTGATACATATCGCACGCTCGTCATGTAGACATGTACCGGTAAGCGCCTATTGTTGTCGTTATAGCTCTAGTGTTTTCTACCTGTGCCGGCGCCTGCGCTGCACTCCGCAGCAAGTGCCTGTTACACTGCGCATGCGCAGGGTGGGTCAAAGGTCACGTCACGACCCGTGGAGCTGTGCACGCCGATTATCGCACGATCACCGTGCTGCCCAGGTAAGCAATGTAAATGGAATGGATTAATCAAGCTATTGGGGTCTCTTCAGCCTGCGCAGGTGATCTGACGAAGCCTGACAGGCTGTCAAAGGCTTGTCGGGTCGCCGTAGGACGGCGAAGATTAGTGGGCCGCGGGCCGGGGTTTACGTTCGCACGGCGACCGTCTGATAGTGTGGTAGCTGCTACTTAAAAAAGCCTCTTTTGTGAGTGACGCATGATAATCTACTTAAGCTACTTGATATCATGGCTTTGTAGGCCGTCGTCCAGACGACTTCAACCGCGGCTTAACCAAGTGATGACAAACGGGGACAGTAGGCTACTGTTGGCCTACTACAAAGAGGCCATGTGAATTTCAGCAGCCATCAAGTCCAAGAACCCGAAAATTGAAAAGATTGAACATAAAACGGCAGATTTAACTCGTTTGAGTATTATTGCAGTTAAGATTAAGATATTGCCTCTGGGTTTGTTTGGAGTCGGCTTATAATATTTCCAACTGTCAAGCTCTACACGTTCAATCAAATCGCTATTATCATCATCGTTACGCCGGCAAGGCAGCACATTACGCATACCCGGTAACCTACATATAAAATATGCTGCTGAGATACATACCTGCAACACGAAATAATACAGTGTCAGGTATAGACCTAACTAGCACCGAGTGACACGAACTTAAGCCGGATAAAACATGATAGATAAAAATCAGCTGCCGACTTAAGCCCATTAAGGCCGACGCCGACTTTTCTTGTGACACCCGCGACGAACCCGTAACATCCCCGCGAGTCCTCGTCCACGGCAAGACACGGGGAAACTTGGGTTTCTAACAAGCGAGGATTTCTGCTATTTTGCGACACCGACCGCTGTTAGCCTAGTGTTGCTTTCATGCGAGCGGTTTTTACTACTTGACAGAAATGTCGTCATTTATGTCAGGCCTAGTTTGATTTCCGATTTTGTTTTATGGCGTAGCCTATGCTTTTTTTCCGCAGAAAGGTTAGATTAATTGAGGAAACACGTTTCCCACTTTCCGTTTGTTCTGTCATTAATATATTGCTGCTTTTGCTGATACTGTGAATGGGGGGGGGGTTGAGCACACTCGAACGCTCAACATTCTGCACTGCATGCAGTCAAAGATGACTGCAGTGCAGGCAGACACTACGACTAGTATATAGCTGCACGTAGGTATGCTTGGAAAATACCAGCGCTAAACCGTAATTGTACAAGTGTAGCATATGCAATACGATAAGAGTATGCAATATGTACGATTATGCATACCGGTAGCATATCAGCTGTCAGATATGTGACTTCTTTGAGTAAACGCGACTATTCAGTGTCGTATATACGAGCATTTCGCAAATTAGCATTGGAGCTTCGTCCTTTCTTCTCTCCCGCAGTCGTCTTTGCCGCATTTTGCTTTCCTCCTTATGGCGGTACTACAGGAAGCATATTTTTCGCATGTTTACACGATCCAGCAAACGTCCAGCAAATTTCCAGTAAACGTCGAGCGGTTAGCACGTGTCTTTTGAATGCATTTGCTGGACGTTTGCTGGATCGTGTAAACGGAGTATTAAGCGTTTTGCATGTCTGTTTTACCTTGTCTGTCTGTCTACCTGTCACGTCCGAGCTTCCAGTCCCGTCTTGAAAGAAGAGGCGCCGCGAACCTTCACTCTTTCTATGCACATTGCACCGAACATTTTGTATTCGAGTAGAAGCCCCTGAATCCAACGCAGCGCACGCGACGAAAGCAAAAAAAAGTACGCAACAGATGCGAGGGTAGAAGCCCTGTCTATTCTCCCGTTGCGCCCATTGCGGTTGTACGGACACGTAGGGAGAGACGGACGAGCGATACACGTAGGACGTCTGCACAATAATGATGAATTCATCTTAGACTATATACAACCTGTATTATAGTGTGAGTCTAACACAGTCTAGTGTTATACGGATCATTCACCGCAATGTTGGTATGAAGTGTTTTTTTTCATTTACCCAAATGTTCGTCATTATCGTTAGATTTTTTTCTTACATTTATCTTTCACAAGGTAGTGTAAAGACGCATTTGTGGTGTGGTGGGATATATATTAAACCAAATTATTGCAAATTGTCTGCAGAGTGTGCCAGTAAAATAATTTTGAAAATCGGTTAATAACTGGCGTAGATATGGATAAAAGTAAAGCGTCACGTTTTTATGGCCCATAGTGTATATAAACCGTTTCGCTTGCTGTTTCAGATGACAATGCTGTCCCAGACGTCGACACTCGGCGGCGCCATGTTTGAACTGGGATCACGTGATGCCTCCACGACGATCTTCTTCTCGTTGGCGCTGCTAGTGGTGGTGGTCAACTCTGTGACGTCACAAACCGTCTGTCCGACGCAGTGCGCATGTCATGACGTCATCGTCGACTGTCGTTTCCGGTCTGTGTCGGACGTGGCCGGCGACGTCGCGGATCGTCTTCCGCCGGAAGTGGAAGAATTAGATCTCGGCGACAACGCGGGCGTTACGCGCGTCAACCGCACGTCGTTCCCGCTGCTGTCGCGCTTGCGTCAGCTGCGCATGGACGCTTGCCGATTACAGGTACACGTGCACGGGAGTGAGAAATTTCGTGGGAATACCGAAATTCCACTTGAATGTGAATAGCAGTAGGTCTATGTCTTGTATAGCGGGAATGGTAATGAAGTAGCGGGAGTGGAAATAGCGTATAGGCTTCTCTGGCGTGTCTACATTTTCCCGGAATATTTGTAAAACAACCCCAATTACTGATATTTAGTAGTTAAAATAAAGTCGGCAGCGAAAAGTTAAAGTGTGAGTGTGGCTACTCCGAATTTCTCCACTTTTTCACTTAGATTCGCAATATTTTTTTCTAATAATGAACAAGTAAATGTTGCACACAGTGGCGTAGCGTTTTGTCGTTTGTCTGATAATGTGTTTTGTTAATTTAATATGCATCACTAGGTATTTATTATTTAGAAAAGTAGCTCAGTATCGATGAGAATAGTCATGGGAATCGGGAATAGTGGTATCGAAAGAAAATGGTAATGGGAACGACTTCGTGGAAATGTTGAGACTGGGGAGAGAGTGGAACGGCGAAAGTCATTCTGCATAACACCTCTGTATATACTGTCGGTTTCAGCGGATCGAGTCTCAAACATTCGAACACCTCCGCATGAGTCTGGAACTGCTGGATCTGTCCGCGAATGTTATACGGACGTTGGAACTCGGTGCTTTCGACGGTCTGCGGTCGCTACGCCGATTGTTGCTTCACAACAATCTACTGACGGCGGACGGGATCCCCGCTTTTGCATTCCGCAAACTCTCGCTCACGAAACTGCGGCTCGACTCCAATCGCCTCGACAGTCTCGGCGGCGGATCGATTTTTGTCGACTCCGAGATGGTCGACGTTAATCTGGACGGCAACGAGTTAAGCTGGATTAACGCGAGTACGTTCCGCGCCCTGCAGAGGACGCTACGGTCGCTCACTGTCAGTCGTAACCGCGCCCAGGTATTCAGTGATCTGCTGCGGTAAAATTGCAGAGTAATTAATTAATTAATTAATTAGAATTAACAGTTTAGAAATAGTTACATTTAGAACAAAAACTGCAGAATTAGCATTTTTGCTTTACTAATAAACTGTGTGAAAACTTATACCTCGTTTACACGAAGAAGCATACATGAAGAAAACATAAAGCAAAAATAATGTAAAATTCATTTAGAGTTTTAGCTTGCGAGCTAAAGTTACAATTACCTTTAAAATTATAGTTTTTGTGGTTAATCAATTAATCAGGTTTGTAATTAGAATTAGCTGATGAAGTAATTAATTACCTGGCATTTATTTATTTTTCTGACTGTTAGCTTCTCAGCACGAAAACGTTACGAGCGGCTTTGGCTGAAATTTTCACGGAAGCTTAGGCTTGGCCCAGCTTCAGGGGTGCAAGATTTTGGTGCTGATCCGGGTCAGCATCTGGATTTAGGACCGGATTTTCGGATTCTTAACCATGGCTAGATAGGGCAAAAAGTTTGTTAGCAGGATTACAGGCAGATTTGGCTAAACTTTTCTGGCAAGGCTAAATTTAGCCTAACTTAGAGGTAATCAGATTTTGGTGGCAAACTGTGGTGCCACCTGGCGAACACTTCAGAAATTGTCATTGCTCCACAATTGGCTGTTGGAGGTTTGCGGTCTTTGAATGCTTTTCTACTTAATTAAGCTTATACTTTGTAATGAAATGCTTGCCCATTTACTGCAGATATTGCGATTGTCGCCGGACGCTTTCCATAACTTCATGTTCAGTCGTCTGTCTCTGGCGTCTTCCGGTCTTCAAGGACTCTCCTTCCTAGAGAATCTCGCTTCCGTCGAGGTAAGTCAGCACTCAGCAGGTGAACACGTTTACTGGCCAAAATAGACAATAAAATGACCTGTAATTTACCGGGAGGCGCTGCGCCTGTGAGCGATTTCGCCTGTTATCAAATTGCTTTCGTTCTTGTTATCGGCAAGTGTTTTCGCAAAAGGCGAAGTCGCTGATCGATTATGCCCAATGTAAATGACAAAGAGGCAAGTTAATTTTTGGCTGGGGGTAGTGCCACTCAAATTTCATTTTTTTTAAATGTCAGCTGCAGGGACCCCCGTTTGAGACAGTGTGTCATTGTGCCTGCCAAATGGCGTCTAAATCCGTCAAACGGTTGAAGCAGGACAGACGACAGACAGTCAGACAGACCACGTTACGCCGAAATATGTAGCTATAGGCGGAATCGCTTGCGCTAGAGCGACTCCGTCAAAAAAGTAATGGTAGTAATAGCAGCATGCACGTTAGCCACAAAAAAGTTGCAGCTCCAATTTGGATCTGAGCTTCTCTCTACTTCCCAATTGAGGAATTCTGCATTCTGGTTTATTTGGTGTAAGCCCACATATCAGTTCTTGGACGTTGGCGTTAACGCAGTGGGTGTAGTCCACCTGCTGCGGAGCTTTCTCTCTCCTTTTTTCTTTACTCATTTTCTTTTTTTAAACCCTGGATTATTACTGCCTGCGGAAGCGATGACAGAATTGTTTTCAACATCGCCACCTAGTTTTTTCTCTCTGTCAACTCGGTAACTCATGAACCACTTGATGAAATTTTGCATCAACATGTACTCCGTCAACAGCCTTTATAGGCCTAAGCCTATCAGAGACATCTGTCAAAGGCCATGCGTTGTTTGTTTGTTTCTTGTATGCGCAATATTGTTTGAACCAGTCGGCCTGGAGTCACAAAATGTCATTCGCTAGATGGCGCCACTTTGTGGAAGTGACTGAGGCTATCCGCGGGCAGTAGGTCTACTTAGCTTTGAGCAAAGCTTGACGATGTTGTTTGCTGGTCTAGGTGTTGGACGTCGGTGGTAACCCGGTGGGAGTGGTCCAGTTGTCATGGAGCTCTGGGCTGGCTCTGAGCTGTCTTGAGGCTCGTCTCTCTGCAATCAACCTCACTTCAGTCGCAGACGCTCAGTTGTCCAGCTTCCGCAGCGCACGCCGCCTTGACCTCTCCGCCAATCACATCTCCGGTATATTTATAGGTCATAACAATATTGTTAGAAAACCTTGAAAACACGGTTGAACAAGAAGCCCGGCTGTTGCTAAGGAAGACGCGTTACAGTCTATAGCAGTTCCTGTTCTAGTGCGTAATGTCCCCTGTGGTCATCTAAGGTCAACGATGTTCGTGTCATGTGGAAGGGCTTATGCGACTTCCTATTAGTCATTAATACCAACCTTGGTCCTGTTTTTCACCGTTCAGCCACAATATATCTGTTATGGAAGGACAGACAGACATTTGTAGCCCGTCAAACACCGAAAAAACCCAACCGGAGACATAAATTAAACCGTCCAAAGCGCTATTTTTCATCTGTCTAAAATCATTCGTTATTTTCGTCCAGAATTTCGTTCACGAAGTCCAAAGAGACCTACGTGAGACAGAAAATTTGTTTTCTGTTGCCTGTGGCGGGGGTCGCCGTTTTGTAAGGGTTCTTTTCGGTCGAACATGTTGAACCAGTCACATCTCCATTAGTACTGACTGACTTACTTGACTTAGTCCTCTTCGCTCCTTGTGGAGCATAGGGCCTAAGCAGTCATCTTCCACCGTCTCCGATCCTTGACTTGAACCTTGGCAGCCTCCCAGGTTAGGTTGACGACCTGCAGCTCGCTGTCCAGACTTCTTTTCCATGTTTGCTTCGGGCGTCCTCGCTTCCTCTTGCCCTGTGGATTAGTACTACTACTAGCGTACTAGCGGCGGGCGTCACGAGTTGAAGAAGTAGGCAGGGCGCAGGCCGGCAAGAAGTTGCAACTCGGAGTTTTAATTTTGCCCATAAATTTGCCGCAAAATGATTTTAACATTCAGCCTAAAATTTTGCATTTTTGGTCGCCAAATTTCCGACAAGAAAATGATTTTCCGACAATTTTCCAACAACCGAAAATTTAGGACAATCCCCCTTTTTCCTTCCCTGCTAAGACTACTAAGAAATGATGTTTTCAACAAAAATTAGTGATTATCTCAACAATTTGTTCGGGATAAATTGCACAAAATTTTATTTGCCATTTCTGTTGTACAGTATCTATGGGTTTACTTTTTTTCTGGACACAGTGTGCTAATACAAGAAAAGCCGTGCTAGTACAAAGGGGAACGCACAACAGCCGTGCTCCGTCATACGCCAGTGATTCGTATATTTCATCCGTAGTTTTCATCCGTACGGCTTTTGTCTACAGTTTTATAGAAAGCCCAGTAAAACAAAATCAGTCGCTAGAAGGCGCCAGACGACCGGCTACTAAATATCTATAGTGTTTTACTTGTACTCACCATAAAGCGCCACCTATATCGCTCTGCCAACGCCGTATCGGCTAAAAATCGCAAATTATTCCCACCCCTCTCATTTAGCGCCCTCGTTCGGGGTGACCCTTTTCGAATTTTTGGAAAAGCATTATTGACCCTGAAACTAGAGTCTTCCGGGCAGCTAACGGTGAAGATTTGGTAATCCTAGCTTGCACCGTTTTGGACTGATCCACCCGTGTGACAGACAGACAGACGGACGGACGGACGGACAGACAGACAGAATTGCGATAGCTAAGACGCGCTACAGCAGTAGCTGCTGTTGCACGTAAAAACCCGCCTGTGTTGCTGCAGGTACGCTGAACGTGGATGAGTTTCGTTCGGTTCCTGACCTGCGGTCGCTGGACCTAAGTCGTAACCGCATCAGCGCCTTGCCGTCGGATCTCGGTATTCGTCTGTCACGTCTGGACTCGCTCAATCTCTCCGCCAACACGCTCACTCAACTCAGCCCCTCAGCCTTTACGGGCGCACAAAGGCTGTCCGTGCTAGACGTCTCATACAACCGCATACAGGTATTTACGCCCAACCGCAGTTCGACTCATAGGCTACGCGCGATCACTGCTTGCTCCTAAACAAGTGAACTTTTCTGTTATTATAGTTAAATGAATGAATGAATGAATGATTTATTGAAACGCATCAAACGTGCATCAAACACTGCTGTAAGCAAATACGAAATCATAACACTGTAGGAAATACACAAATAAAAAGAAGCACTAAACATAAACTGAACTAAACTGCTCTACTTAATTTAAAATGTATCTGTTGATAAATGAAGTCTTGAAACTATGAAATATACATTGTGGCAACATAACATGTAACACTCAGGAAATAAACCAAACTAAAATAGCTTACACATACTAAATTAAACTAAACAAACATCTGTTAAGAAATGAAGACTTGAAAAGATTGGAATTACACCGTCCACAATTACAGTTGCATTTCACTAAACATTTATGAACGTTTTTAGCGCTGTTTTCAACGTCTTAACCTTTTAAAATACTTTTTCAGCGTTTTTTATATTAAACAAACGTTGAACAGTCAGTGACTTTACATACTATCCAGATCCAGAATTCCAGATGCAGACAAAAATATCAGTGATTTATTGCAAAAAGTTTGTTTTTTTTGTCTGAATTTTTTTCATAACTTTTATTACACATTTAGAGTACACATATGTCACATTGCAGGTGTTAGACAACAAAACAACAACGACAGCTACTACTACTACTACTACTCAGTGGCGTATTTAGGGGGGCACGGTACGATGCCCCCCCTTTGGCCCGATCATAAAATTTTTTTACAGGCGACTTTATATGAAATGGTGCGTTTTTTGCCGTTTTCCAGCAAATTTCAGAAAAAATTGGCGATTTTGTGGCTTCTATTGAACGTTCAAAAGCAAAAAGTATTTCAGCTTCAGGGGGGCTTTTTCCCCCTGACCTCCTGACCAGGGGCTCTGCCTCTGGACCCCGCTGGGAGCTCCGCCCCCATACCCCCGTTATAGGCTCGCGCTCTGCGCGCTCGCCATGGCCCCCCGTTTGCCAAATCCTAAATACGCCACTACTACTACTACTACGATTACTGTGCAGGTGCTGTCTGAGTCTCTGTTGGAGCTATTCAACTCGCTGACGTTTATAATGTTAGCCGGCAATCCTCTGCACTGTAATTGTGAGTTGCGATGGTTGCGCCGGTGGCTAGCTAACGACAGCGAAGCATTCGGCAAAGTTCTTGACAGTGGAGACATGCTCTGCGTCAGCCCTTCCACAATCACAGGTCCCCATCAAGCGTTAGCTTTTTCTACCAGTCTATCGCAGACTTTGTTGGTTTTAGCCGACCGTACTGGTGATCGCGTTTGTGGTACGATGTGTCGGCCGTCTGTTTGTTAAAACGTTAAAGATTATGTAATGCCTATAGCCTTTAATGGGAACTTATTACAGAGCTGCGAAGCGTCGCCTGTAGCGTATGTACTGTGGCTAAACGGTACGTCGTAGGAGGGATGGCCAGGCTGAGTTGGTTTAGGTGGCTTGGTCGAGTACGAAGACGGTATAAACGCGAACAGTCACCCATCTCAGTACTAACCTGGCTCAACGTCGAGTAACTTCGTTGATGAGACCAACGATGTTACTGCTAGATACACAAGACTCCGTCAGTCAAGGTCATATGTTGAAGGTCAAGGTCACATGAATTTTTGTGTGCATGATACTGCAAATAACTGCAGAAAGTACATAGATTTCAGCGAGGCTTAACAGTTTTGTTTGTATCCCTTTTGTCTTTTTCTCATTTGCATGTGTTTTACTGTTTACTTCATGTACGATTTCCATATTAAATAAATATATACACTGTGTCTCAAAAAACGTCCTACTTTGTGAATGTCCATATCTTCATCATATTTTGTCTGATTTTCAAACTTTTCACTGGCACACTTGGTAAACAATAGCAGTAGTGTGATTATTAAATATTCCACCAAAATTTAACTGCATCGCTACACTACCGTGTGAAACTTAAATTGTCAAAAATCACTAAAATTCCAGTAATAGATATGCAATTTTCGACTAATTTCTTTATTAAAAGTAAACGATGTTTAGTTTTTGATACATTTCTTGTGTTTCTAAACAAAAAGGAAGGACATTATTGTAAATAATAATTTTTAATGCAGTGACGATAGACCGGTAATGTAACATGCACTTAGCAATGAGGACGTGGCTTTGAGTAAAAACTTTTACGAGTTCAAAAAATACAATTTGCGGAGAATTTTGGCGGCATTTTTGAGGACAAACAGCAAAAGGGAAAAAAACTGGATGCATTACTGAAACGATTTGGACAACAAGAAGCACCGACCAAAGGCATCAAAACGGCAGACTGAAGTATGGAGATATAGGAGGTGTTGAAGAGAATGTGACCACTGTGATGAAGTGGCAGGCTTACTAAACCCCGAAAGCCAGAAATAAACACACCGTATAACACGCCAGATATCCACAAATACAGGTCTAATACAGTGTAGCATTGTGCAGATCATTTACTGTGATTTTGGTTTGAAGTGTTTTTCATCTTTCCACACGCCTGTTGTCTACTTTTGCTGGTTTTTTATGCATTTATATTTTACAAAGTAGTTTAGCGACGCAGTTACAGTGTGGTGAAATGTTCAATCTGCACTTTATTGTAGTTGTCCAGAGAGTGCGCCAGTAGAAAGGTTTGAAAATCGGGTAATATTTGTCGAAGATGTGGACAATTACAAAGTGGAACGTTTTTTGAGACACGGTGTACATCAGCTAATAAATATGATGAAGTTTGGTTGTGTTGCAGGTCCGGTGAGTTTGCACGACGAAGCGGATTTCGTCTGCCGAGCACCGCGAATACTTTCCATGACGCCAAATCTCGTTGCCAACGAGACTTCGCGCGTGATGTTGAGCTGCCTGGCCGAAGGCGACCCCGCTCCGGAAGTGGTGTGGCGGTCGCCTACCAACGACTGGATCGGACTGAATCCGCCGTTGGACCGGAGGCGGACGCGGACGCCGGCGTTCTGGGAACTGCGGCACGTGCGGATCGGCCAGTCCGGCTGGTACTCGTGCGAGGCGACCAACCTGGTCGGCTCGCGGACCGGATATACTTACCTTCACGTGGCGCGGATCGGCGATCCCCCGCTCAACGTCTCCGACCTCGTTTTCACCGCCGCCGCCGAACCGGAAACGGCGCCGGCAACAGTGACGTCACAATCACATCCGTTGGTGACGTTACTGTCATCGTCATCAACATTCCGAGCCACCGCCATTGTTACGTCAGCGTCTCGTCACCACACCAGTACTTCCGCCCCCGCCCCGGCCGACTTTCTTACCACCTCCGTTTCCGCTCAGACCCAAGATGGCGGAAGTACGCATCCAACCACCGTCGTCTACGGGTCGTATCTAACAACCATATCTGTCCCGGGTGAAGGCGTGGCGTTCTGGAAGAAGGTGCTGCTAATTCTCGGCTCGGCCGTAGGCGGGATTTTGCTGCTGGTTCTCGTGTTCGTTCTGGTGATACTGTGCGTTCGTCTGGCTCGCAAACACCGACGTCGGCGTCGCAGGACCAAGTCCGTGCCGCCGGCTCTGATGAGGACCATCAGAGGTGACGTCATCAGACGACCCCCCGCCAAGACGTTCCCCGGCATCAGCATGGCGGGGAGTCCCCCGGACATTCAGGCCCAGGTGCTGGCGCTCCAGGGCTCGACTGGGCTGCTGCCTGTGAGTCCGACGTACGGACATCCGGAGCGGTTGGATTTGCTGTCGTCCGAGTTTAAACGCGGTAGCGCTGATCAGTTGCACACGTTCGAACGGAGGAAAAACGGCACCGGCGGTAGCACTGGCAACGTGACGTAATGATGTTGACTTAGGCCCGCTTACACAGGGTTGATGACAGACACTGGCGGATCCAGATACTGGAAGGGGGGATGACCAGCGCGATATAGAGCGAGACTGTAATGGAGGTTAAGGGCTCAGCCCCCTGCAGGGTCTAGGGACAGAGCTGAAAACGTTTCGGCAGTTATTGGCAGTATTTCCGCCTAAATATTCTGTCTTTCTTGAATATTTTTGTCATGTTCACATGTTGCTTCAAAAAAGAATGTGACCGTTTTGGTCACTGCATATGACTGAAAGGAAGAGGGGACATGACCTGATTGCCTCTCTCCTGGATCCGCCTGTAATGACAGATGCTAAATTACGTTTTGCAAGATTGGCGAAACAGTGTTGTTTTGCATTCCGTTTTGATGTTTTCCATGCAGTAGAGTTTCCATCTGTAGAGTTGTAGGCTGCAAAGAAGTGTTTGATAACTTTGATACATACAGCTGAAGATTAGGTGCATGACACACTTGACGTTTTCCACCGTACGTGATTCTTGCTATGTCTTTCCGTGCACTTATGATGCCTTCTGTCTCACCGCGTTCACGCGTTTAGCGTAGTTTCCTTTCATCGCAACGCAAGCAACGCACGCAAAGCAACGGTCGAATCACAGCTGACGTAACGATCCTTTTTTAGCCGATCGTACTTAAGTAACGGTCAATCTTATGGTACGAGCTGTCGTTTGTCTGTCTGTTTGTCCGTCGTCGTCCGTCGTCAGTAACGGATGTATTGTGGCTAAACGGTAGGTCGTAAGGAAAATTTATCATACGAATAATTAGCCCTGTGTCTTAGACCTAGGCGTGCAAAATTTTTGTGATCTAGTGCAAATCGAACATTTTCAAATTCGGAGTAAAATGAAGGGGGAACGGAAAACTGGCCATATCTCGGAAACGGAAACGATTTATCACTAATTGGAAGTGGCATATTGCCTTTCAAATGACATGAAAATCATCGACCTTGGCTGACCTTGAAGGTCAATGACAACCCGTGCGGTTGGCTATCCTAGCGACAGCTGGGCTTTTTGTATTTTTGCTCTTTGGCCGTTGCGTCAGCTGCGGTCGTTGCGTACGTTGCGTGCGTTGCGTTGGCTGGAAACTGCGCTTTTGTCACAGTGATTAAAAGAGTGCTTACATACTTCATACATACCGATATCATGTCATCGTGGCTGTTTTGTGTGTAGGGGCGTAAATATAGGCTATCATGTAGCTAGCGCTTATGCCCTAATGGACGCAAAATATTATAGACAGTTGTTAAAATAGATATTTTTAATTGTTCGATATCGTTTGTTACCGGTTACATTTTGAGTTACAGTCGACTATACAGGAGATTAGAAATCACCCGAATTATGAAGATTAGTTTTCAAGGAGCTCCCCGTATTTATTTATTAAGTTGCTGTTACGCCGCCACTCGTCTCGTTCGAAGAGCTCGTTTTTAGCGTAGTTGCAGAAAAGGTGTTATGTTTAGAAAACGAACCATAGTTTTTGCACCTTTAACAGGAAGTTTTAACAGTTTCACCAGTGTGTCTTGGATCTTGTCGATTTTTATGTGTTTGACATATGCCGGGTAATATTACAGTTGAACAGATTATACGAGCGTAGGTTATAGGTAGTGCCATTTATGATTTCATTCCAGACCTTGCATAAAAGATAGTAGATGTGTTGTGTTTTAACATATATTCCATCATCAGACTGCTATTTACTAATACAAACTATATCAACAGAGCCAGTGTGTTATGAGATCTGCCCATTTTGCCTTAGTTTGTTTCCTTACATATGCGTGCAATTCTGGCATCTATTTCCATTTTGCATATTACCACGGGCTTTGGATGGTTTTAGATTTTACCATTTTGCACCAAAATTCCGTCGCTTTTCGTGCTAAGAGTAGGTCTTAGCCTATCGTCTAGAGTAGACCTAAGCGATTTCGCCTATAGCTATACGCATTTCTCAGCAGCATGGTTTGTCTGTCGTCTGTCACGCTCGTGCACCCTGCATGCTGAAACCATGCGTCGGATTTCGATGGCATTTGGAAGATACATTTGTGGAGTGGTCCTATGACACATTGTGTCAGATGTCAGGGGAAGGACATTTTGTATGAGGGTTGAACTCCCAGCCAGAACTTGCACTGGCCTACTTATGGCCAGGTAAACACCTGGGGACAACACAGATCAGCGATTTTGTGTCATACCGATTGTCACTTGTGCAGTTAGTCTAACAAAGGGAGACCCAAGCGCTTCTGAAATTCCGATATCCCTATTTGTTTTAGATTTGTTTTGCACATTTTTGCTTCGTGGATAATTTTATGCATGCAGTGATCACACAGGTTCTTAGCTCGATTAGTTTGTTTTTAAAAAATAAATTTATGAATTAATCTTCGTTAATTTTCTGTTGTTGTCGATGACAGTGAGCCTCCAATCGTCGTGATGTTAATTGTTTTTAAGGTGTAATTTTGTTTTGTTTGCATTCAAGTTTTATTTATGGTAATAAATGTGTTGCAGTTGTTTACGCACAGAGAGATTTGTGCAGATGGCGTTGATTGTTACATTACCAAGCATGTGCACGAGACCTTCTGAGCCGAGACCGAGACGAGACCCCGAGACCCATGTCTGCGAGACCGAAACGAGACCGAGACGTTCAACATTTTGTCCGAGACAAGACCGAGACGAGACGTTGCAGCTTCCGTGACGCTGGCGGAGACTCTCTATAGTCTCGGGAGCTTCAACGTCTCGCCGAGACGTTTTCCGTGACGTATGGTGAAACACATTGACATTGACATGGACAATACGGATTAATTAACTCGCACCATGGTAAGCGCTTTCTATTTGTGATATTGTGGGTTTTGCACTTGATTTTGACAATTATCGTTGAATAATTAACGGCTTGCACCATAAAGAATTGCAACTGCAGTGCTGTAGACACAATTTGCAAGCAACTGAAATTAGTAAACTACAGCTGATTATAGCCTTATACGTCGTCTACATTTGGCTGATAGTATTCATTCTACATCATACATTGTATCTTCATTGCAACTAGGTTATTTTATGACGAAAAAAACTGACATGACATAATTCTGCTTTATGATAAATACGTAAATGAAAGGGTAAAAACACTGGAAACGAATGTGTCTAAGCCACAAAATGTCATGCTGGTTAGTATCGCTCTAACTGCAGCTACAGTATGCACGGCGCGCACCTGCACAAAACGTCACGACGAGATGCAATGACCCGAGACTAGACCTACTGGGCCGAGACCGAGACATATTGCTCCGAGACCGAGACAGGACTCGAGACGCATCGGTCCGAGACCGAGACGTTGAGGATTTTGTCCGAGACGACACCGAGACGAGACGTTAGTACGTCTCGAGACCGTTTCGAGACCGATACGTCTCGACCGAGACCACATCCCTGTACATTACGTTAATAAACATAAGGTTTCCAAACCGTTTTGGCATAAACTGTGTCAATATAATAATAGTAACTAAACAGTATAATAATAATAATAACTAATAATATAATAATTAACTAATAGGCTCAAATGCCTGATATGTGTGATAAAATGTAGGCCCCTACCATTCAAATGTTAGACAAGTTTGAAAACTCGCCAAAGCAATGGTACATTTGAGAAAAAACAAACAATAACTAGAAATATGGGACAGAGCCCAACGTGAAACCGCTCGGTGCCGTAAGTCCGATGGGAGGTTAATTCAGGGGGGTGAAATTTACCTGGTAGCAAAGTCACGTGGCCCGAAGACAAATGCAGTAGCATACGCAGAACGCGCATTGTCGACTAAGGGTGTGTCAACATCCGCGCATGCAACCTGTTTGTTAGTGGACCAAAGTTCAACAGTTTTTTTGGTTCAACGCGGAAGGGATGGCAGTCGATCAAGTTTGCTATCGATTTTCGGTATGTCGATCCGCTCCAATATATTCGCAGACAAAGTTTCAAGTTGCCCGAAATCGCGCCGAATTTTGAACTTGGGTGGATCAACATCTGCATCTATAACTTTTTTGTTAGTAAACCAAAGTTCATCAATTTTTTCTCCAACAGGTAAGAGATGGCGGTCGACAAGTTCTTTTTTTTTCCAATTGTTGATGTCTTGATCCGTTTCTGAGATATGCGCGACCGAACATTGAAGTTGTTCGAAATTGTGCGCACAGTCAATTTTGGGTAGGTCAACATCTGCGTCTATAACTTTTTTTGTAAACAGAAGTTCACCAAATTTTTTGTCCAATGCACCAGGGATTGCTCTCGATGAAGTTTGTGTCCCTTTGTCGATATCATGACCGGTTCTTGAGATATTTGCGGTCAAAGTCGAAAGTTGTCTTAAATCGCGCCGAATTTTAGACGTTTTTACCTTCCCAAATTTTAAGGGGGCGGTGCTCCCGCAAATGTATGACCGTTCATTCACACTAGGCCTATCGAGGCAAACCATTGACTTGGGTAGGTCAACATCTGCATCTATAACTTTTTTGTTAGGCCTAGTAAACCGAAGTTCATCAATTTTTTTCTCCAACAAGTAAGAGATGGCGGCATTAAGGGCCTAAAGACATCAAAGCTCGCCATCTTTCGAAAGTTTTAATAGGCTTATTTCCATTCTGTTAGATAAAGTTAAGAAAATTTAACGTTAAATACGAAGATGGGTAGAGTGGAGTTTACTGGGCGCCATAGGAATACATTGCGCCTATTATTTCACATATATACCGTATAACTACCAATAGGGTTAGGTTTAGGGTTAGGATTAGGGTTTAGGGTTAGGG
>Ga0056128_1003713_pt1 | contig 18901 bp, 11 predicted proteins | sample WorMetLIZISLAND2_FD_71113 | JGI IMG/M metagenome (GOLD analysis project Ga0056128, IMG submission 71113) | Marine gutless worms symbiont microbial communities from Max Planck institute for Marine Microbiology, Germany - Olavius geniculatus... ... | reverse complement strand
TTCAGAGATATTTGCAGTCAAACTCGAAAGTTGTCGTAAAACGTACTAAATTTTACACGTTTTTTGCACTCCCAAATTTTAAGGGGGCGGTGCCCCCTAAAAGTTGTACCTGCGTTATCACCCCCATCTAGCAGCACATCACGTGGCAAAGTCTCATGAAGCTACTCCCTTTGGCTCCAAAGATCCTTCGTCTAATACACTACATTTTAAGCCAATTTTTGACCACCCTTTGAAAAAAGTTGTAAGGGGGCCCCGTCCCCGGTTGGGGGTGCGCTAGTAAGACTTGGTCATTCTCTAGCGCGTGTAAAAATTTTGGGGCGCAGCACCCCCTATGGGCCGAAATATGTTCTTCCGAAAAATGGGCTTTCGGTGGGTACAAACTCACATCTAGATCTCCAGGGTTACTGGACCGATCTTCACCGGACTTGTTTCGCCTAACGCAGGAGGAATCGCTGTCGAACGAGTAACTCACCGAAAAAGAAGAAAAAACCACAGCAAAACAGAAGTCCTTCCGAAAACTATCGTTTTCGGGTGGACTAATAACATGGAAATACAGCTTTTCGATTTTTTCATTAGTATTTGGCATTTTCCTTATTTTTTCACTAAAGCTTCTTCAGCAACATTAATATTGAACTTAATAGGAGTTATTAGAGCAACAGTTTTTATAGGCCAGATGCTCTTCTGTCAGTCAACTGACAATATAAAGAGAAATACAACTAATTTGAGCAAAGCTCATGTGACGCACGACAGCCTTAGCAGTTGCTGTTTGCAGGTTGTCCAGGTCTATCTCCAGCCATGTCGGCACAATTCACTTATGAATGTGCACCACAGCCAAAAATTGCAAAAAAAAACAACAAAACCCCCCTATTTTAGGAGTTCAAGGTCATTCAAGGTCATCGATGTTGACACAGTTCAAAAGCTCGTCAACAGTGCTTGTTCTGATAAGCAGTATGTCTTCATCCATCTGCAACTGTTTTTGCGCTAATGCGGTAAAATAACCACTTTTTAGTTTGATAGCCGTCTTTGATGCTCGACTGCGCAGGCCTCCTTGAAACTAGAGGGTCAGGACTTGGACAGGCAAAATTTACATTTAATGCTGAAAATTTTGCATGTAGGTTGTTTTGGTCTGTCTCCAGCCATTTTGTTGCAATTCACGGTTGAAATGTGCACTGCATTCAAAAATTGCAATTTAAATTCACCAAAACCCATCTTTTGGGGGTTCAAGGTCGTTCAAGGTCATCGATATTGACAAATCTAAAAAGCACGTTACTAGTGCTTGTTATGATATGCAGCAAGTCTGTACCTATCTGCAACCATTTTCACACTGTAAGAGCGAATAATGGCAAAATAACGTCTTTTTAGGGGTACCCCACTTTGACGTCTTTGTTCGAGGGGAACCCCATCACCCAGGGCACGAAATTTTGGCACTAAAACTATAGTCCTTGGGCAGCCCACAGTAAAGATTTTGTGATTCCAGGTTTGCCATTTTGATACAGTGCCAGGGTGTGACGGACAAATGGACGGACAGACACCTCGACGATGACTAAGATGCGCGAAGCATTACATGCTGTCACATGCAAAAAATGGAGACAGTAGTAAATGTGCACAATTACTCGATAAATATTATGGTATTTTGCTAAGTCGGTGAATAATGTTTTGTCAGTCTTGCATGCTTTTTCTTTTTTTTCTGCTGTTCTATAGATAAACGTAAAGTCTTTCCTGACCCATATGATCTTTAGGATGGCTCTAATTTTTGTTTCCTTAGGTTTCAGCCAGACGACACCAGTTTACGCTTGAGACTGCAGATACGTAGCTAGTTTATGATGCAGTGTGCCTGTTTAAGTCTCGGCTTTCACTTGTATTCATTGCGTTTACCCAAAGAGGTATAGCTGTGTTGAGTTGACCTGGCTAGCTGGCTGCATGCCATGTTGGTTTAGCCATTTGCCAATGGTCTTTTATTCAAGTACTAACCATGTCCACTGTTTGGTGTAGGCAGGCTAAGTCCATTGGAAATAACCGCCTATAAATTAGACAGTTAAACGTACTGTTATGACTGTCATATTATTGTGTTACTTGTTTTGCGGTGATACAGCCATACTGCATTTGCTGGAGGGCAGTCTGCTGTCTTTCCATATACCTCACCAGTGCTTGCTGTCCATTGCTGAGACCATTGAGTGCTCCGTGGGTGGATGCTCTAGTGCTGTAAGTGCAATTTTTCTCTTGATATACCAAGTTTATATTGAATTTATTGGCATCATAGTTCAGCACTTTTCATTTGTCTTTTCTTGTGGTGTGTTGCATTTTTTGTGGTGCATTTTGTTAGCCCAAGTGGCCAGTGATGGCTTTTTTGATAGAATTTGCATTGGTTTTCTAAAATTGCTATTCGTTTCTGGTTGACGTCTTAGGGTGACACAATTTTTTATGCATGAAAGCAGCTACTGCTTTAGCGCATCTTAACCATTGCAATTCTGTCTGTCCGTTCATCTGTCCGTCCGTCCATCTGTCTGTCCGTCCGTCCATCACACGGGCGGATCAGTCAAAAACGGTGCAAGCTAGGATCACCAAATCTTTGCTGTCGGTTGCCTGGAAGACTGTAGTTTTAGGAATCGTAAATCTTTTCCATAAATTTGAAAGGGGTCACCATGAACGAGGGCGCTAAATGAGAGGGGGGTAGAAAAAATTTGCATTTTTTAGCCGATACGGCGTTGGCTGAGCGAGACAGGTGAGTACGAGTAAAACACTATAGATAATTTAGCTGCCAGTCATCTGGCGCCCTCTGGCGACTGATTTAGATCTTGTTTTACTGGGCTTTCAAACATGCACCGCTGTTGCGCCTTCCCCATTGTATTAGTAGGGCTTTTCTTGTTATATTTCATATGATTATTCAGCCAAACTTTTCCAGGGAACCTAGAAGAATGTGAATATGTGAGGTGTTTTGGCAGTGCGGTTTTTGGGCGTCAGCTTTATTATCATGTGCTGGCTGGTTTGCTACCAAATTACAACTTTGGGCAGATTGTTTACACCTATGTGTCTGTGTAGGGATCATGTGGTCTAGTGGTTAGTGTCTGATTCGTAACTTTCAGGTTGCAGTTCAAATCTCACCGCGGGTCATTTGCAACCAACCTTGAGCAAGTTTCTAACCTACTGTGTGCTTAGGTCAACTCAGCCTCCTACACTTAGCAGGACATCAGATGAGTGGTAACTTATGGGCTGGTGGCGTGGCGTAGTTGGTAACGCGTTTCGGCTGAAACGAAGTTACTTTATGCCGGGCTTGGTTAGTACTGCGATGGGTGACTGCCTGCGGGCAGGTAAACCATCTCGGTGCGAAGCCTGCCAGCTAGGTCGACTCGGCCTTCTACCCTCCGTGGGACGGTAAAATGAGTAGTAACTCATTTACATGGATTACGGAAGGTGGGGACCTTGGTACAGCTGACTGGGGTTGCCTAGCCGGCCGCTGCGCCAGCCTGTGTCTGCAGGCTGTACACGGTGGCCGTGCGGCAGGCAGCTCTGGTTAGTGGCGAAAGCGCATTAGAGGCGTGCGCATGCTCACGACGAGTGGTTGGATCTATACAAATTGACGACCTTTACCTTTACCTTTTTACGGACTGTGTGGTGAAGGCCTAGTGTGGCTGGCATGACTAATAGTTTAGCACAGTCAGTGGATGGCCGCATAGTTTTCTGTGGTATCATTAGCGCATGCCAATCAGCTGCCACTTTCCAGATTGTAAAGTGCTTCTAACTCACATCAGCGGCACTGAATCAAGTACTGGACTTTTCCTTTACTTTTGTCAAACTGAGAAATGCGCTGCCCAATGATGAAGAATGTCGTTTACGCTTGTATTTAGGTGAATTTCATTCAATTTAATGCCCCAGACTGTTGTTACTCCATGTTATTGTATGTGTCAGTTATACAGTCTGCTCCTGACGGCAGCATCAAAAGAACTGAGTTTACAGCCTGAAGTAACATCGAGTGGCTGGATCTGTGCTCTGAAGAAAGGCATTGAAGTGATATCTCGGTATGTCGTTATTCTAATAGGCTCTGTTAATTTATTCAGCTAATTAAACTTTTATTGACCAGAAAACATGATATTAATCTGTTTCCGATCCATCGTGTCTTCTCTCTGTCACTGTCTGAACAAGTTTTCTTGGTCTGGCTTTCTGTTGCAATGAGTAAGTAAGCAAGTCATTAACAGTCTTTGAATAGACTCATAGGTTGAAACAATAACTTATCAAGTTTCATCAAAACAGCAACCCCTCGTCTCAGTTCATCTGCAACAGAAGGAACAAAATGGACCGATGGATCTTGGAAGCGATACACATCAGGAAAGAAGAAGACAAGTCGATGAACTGAGACAAGAAGTCTTATCTACTCCCACACATCTATGATTGCTTACTGTCTGCTGCTGCAGCAACATCTGGTGGACAGTCATTCCAAATAAGGCATCAGCTATTGCCGAAAAGTCTACAATAATTAAATAAAAGATTGTATTTCGATGAATTTACATATCTTATTAAGTCAGTAATAGTGTTGACAAGGCCCATCGAATGTAAAAATGCAAGAGGAGTTAATTGTTAGGACTTGTGGTCAAGAGGTTTTGGTTTTTGAATTCTGGTCTTCTTGCTGTCAGTGTCAGGTAACAACTTTTTGGCAAATTGTTTGTCACGTATGAGGAGCATTCAATAAATTTCAGGACTGTTTTTCTCAGTAAGCACACAGTGACGGTTTCACTGTGGTTTCATTTATGACGTCACGCTGTGACATCATTATTATTAAGGTATAAGTCATGGGCGTTGACGTTTGGCATATGCAAAGAATAATCATAAAATTTTCTAGTTGCAGAAGGCGTAGAAAGTGCTGAAATTTATTGTAGATTATCTGTTGAAATCAACAGTTACACCTAATCACGTTTAAAAGTATTTGAATAGTTCGCCCGCTTTTGCAGCGATCATCAGTCATTTATTGATGATGTCCGTATTGGAGCACTGCATATGGCAAAAACAGTCAGCTGTAGACAAAGCATCTTTTGGTTTATTTGGAGAATTGTTCTTGCAGACTTTTTGCTTGAATGACAAACTGTGAATGAAAAAATATTACTGTGCATTATTGTCCGATTGATTACAAGCAGCAGTTCACAGCAATTGACGAGGTTTCCTGCAGAAAGGTGTCATTCTTTAAAATGCCAGTGCTTCACCGTACAAATGGCCCATTGGACAGTTACAAAAATTGAAGAGATGGGCTGGAAACTGCTACAGCATTTGCCAAATTTTTATTTGTTTGGACCATAGAGCGAATTACTTGGAGACATTAAGGTCAAGAATGATGAAGATGTTCTACAGCATTATGTTCGGAAATTTCTACAGTTGCCAACAAAAAACTTAATAATATGGGTTTCAGCCATCTTATAGAACAATGGGATCACTGCAGTGAACTGCAGGGAGAATATGTTGAAAAGTAACATAACTGTCAGAAATGTGCGATTTACTGTTGGTGTATTAAGGATGTAGTCCTGGAATTTATTGAACGCCCCTAGTACATGTCTTTGTTACTATGGCTGTAGGTGTACATAAATGCAAGCTGTGTCTTTGAAAACAAGAATTTCAGCTCTTGCTTTGGTGGGCCGACCGTACCGCCTATAGTCCTATCCAAAAGCCAGCATCCATTACCAAACACTAAGTTCTGCTGCTGGGAATCTAACTGTGAGCCTGGCGGAAAGTAGTGGCTGTATGGTTGAGTTTAGTATATAGCATACTGCAGTGTAGTGTAGCATTGCTTTAATTTGCTTTCTGTACAGATATGGAGGAGCTGAGCCAGGCGATAGGACAATGGTATGCATAATTTATGTGCTGTGAAAATTTGCTTATTTATTTTCTTTGCTAAGACAGTTTTCTGTCATCTGCAGAATTAATAGAATTATTTTACCATTTTGTTTTCGACTGACTTGCTTACGTAAGTTGATTTTTAGACCTAGTTTATCGTTTTTTAGTCCTGCCCATTTTGCTGCTTTTACTCCAGTTGAATTTTTGTTATCATTATTATTTAAGTCAATAGTTTCGTTAGCTTGTGGCTGAACTGCTGATTGTTTATGTGAAACCATTTATTTAATTAAAATGCGGCAAACTTTTGTATTACCATGAAAATTCTGAACTTTTGAGCTTTTGATCAATTTAGCCCAGTCCAGCTTGTTGGTTTTGTGATGCATACATTGATGATGATAATTGCCCAGTTCTACCATACCCAGCACAGCAGGGGCAGTGGGTGAGTGACATTATTACCACTATTTTACTATCCTGAAACTATTTGATGGCTTTGTTGTTTTTTGATCCAGATTGCCACCAAAATATAATTGATTGTGTCCAGCCATCCCCCAAACATTTTGGCTTGAATAATTTTGTGGTCATACAAATGGACCAACCAGGATACAAGTATAGAGACACAGAAAAAAAGCTTAAAAGGTCATAAGGTTAAAGGTTGTTTATAGCTCTTAATGGTAACCCGTTAGCAATAACTTCTGGCTGTGTTGACGCTGAGACAGTCTTGCTCGTACTTGTGACATGCAGGGACCAGCTAGCCCCTTCAGGGACGAAAAGGAGGGCAGCCTCAGTGAGGTGGAAGCCCCTCCCTGCTGGTATAGCCTCTCACGCAGCAGACCATCTGATACCTCCAAGAGGTTCCCCCTGGGCAACTACAGCCGCTCAGTGTGCTCGCATATGGCCGGCTGTAGGCTAAACTTAGGCGATCACCTCACCGTCAAAGTCCGACGACCTGGACACGGATACGGACAACTGGTGCAGTTTGACAGCAGTTTGACAGTGCACGTCAACCGTCATCGTTCGCCAACGACTACCGTTCGGCAACGACAACTGACAATGCCTTCTAGTCTGTCAGCCGTGGGCAATGACGGCTGCCTTTGAGTGGTGCTCCCGTTCAATGAAATGGCTGTCAACTTCACTAGGGAGAGATGGAAACCCGGGCTCATCTTCAAATGGAACGATCTGGTGGAATTCCTTTTCTTTGGGGCATCTGCTTCCCCCATATAGGCAGCACGACTGGGCTCGCTACATCAACAACAACAGATGGGTTACCATTAGGAGCATCATCTGCCATATGGGATCACACAGTGTTACCTGTCACCCATAGCACATGAACGTGTCCCACTTTAAACCCCAGCCAGACAGACTGGTACTCAGTTTTTCTTCTCTGGAGGGATGGAGGGCTGAGTTGACCTTGGTGGCTGCTTATATACTGAGATGGTTTATCTGTCTGCAGAAAACAGTCACCCACGCAAGTAATAACCACGTGATAGTGACTCAGCTGGGAATTGAACTCGTGACCTTTTGATTGTAAATCCAACGTCCTAGCCATTACACCAACAAACCACCTAAAGCATTTTCTTTGGTGGCTGTAATGATGATGTTGCTGCTGATGTGCTATTAGTTGGATGCGCTACATGCCGCTTGGTTGACTGCAAGTCGGCACACTTCTAATGATCCATGCATCGTATGGAGAGCTGCAATTGATGTAAGTTAGCTATATCTGTGTGGTTATCTCAATAGGTCGCATTATGGGTGTTGCTTGTACCACCCTACATCTGTCTGTACGGCCTGTGTAGGCTTCTTACTCAAAAAACAAAGTGTGTAGAAGACCCAAAATAGTTCTCAGTGCATACAGTCAAAGGTCTGGCGTATGGTCGAACAACATGGTTTTGGTTTTTGGTTTTGGATATTTAGTTGGCAGGGCCCCCAAACTGGGGCATCGCACCGACGGACTGTGGTGTGTGAGCAACTTGCCCAAGGTTGTGACTTGAGAGTGCAGTGGTTAGGGATCGAACCCCAACCTCGCGGTCATTGGGTCCGACACGCTAACCACTAGACCACCAAGCCATGTCGGCACTGGGTTGACAGATTTTTTCAACGTTTCCCTGGCTCAGTTTTAAGGGCTTGTAAGTGTTTATCTGTAAAGCGGGAATATTTTATGGAGTATTTTAATATTTTGATGCTTTTTTCAGGTGCATTTGAACATTTTACTAATTTTATTTCTATTTTTTGCATGTTGTCGAGTGTTTTGTGCATTAAAACAGATGCATGTTCAGAATCTTGAAATGCAAGCAGTTTTCTTCTACATGCTGTCAAAATTATAATTTAAGGGGCATAAGACACAATACAGACCACTGATTGTAATTTTGTCACATGAATATTGTTTTTAACTATTGACTATGGTATTTTTGTATTTTGCATTTTTTCACATTGCACAGTTATTTCAGCTTGTCAGTTGTTTTATTAAAGAAATATTTGATTTAATTCAGGGGTCATTTAGCCTATACAACAGGAACAGTTGGTGGGATGGGAAATGATTATTTTTTCATCCCATTTTTGATGACCTGATGTGATCAAACTGCACTTTGTTGCCCAGATTTTGCATCTGTATTTCCAAACAATTTTAGAGGTGACACCCCAGATTCCAATAACTGGGGAGTAGGCTAGTGCCATTCCCTGACTCCAGCCCCTCGGTGTGCATCCATTATTATCAGAGCTTTCTCTGCCCCTAATGGAATTATTTGAGATATTTTGACTGAGTTTCTTTTTCATCGTGTACCTTGTAACTGTGTGTTGTATGCTGAAGGCTGCTGCGGAGGCTACTGAGCGTACGTCAAGGATGAAGGCTCGCGCCGGCCGCGCTAGTTATGTCAACGCCGATCTACTCAAAAAGCCGGATGCCGGTGCTAAGGCCTGTGTCATCTGGCTGTCAGCAGCATTTGACGTTTATGCCAAATCCGTCCGCCCCTGACATGTGTGTGTCTGATGTGCAATTTTGTTGCCGGTTTCTATTTTGTGATCGGTCAATAAATTTGGTCGTTTCTGCCATGCCGGATTGAGGTTTTCGGGGACCTTAGGCTGAGCAATATTACTGGCTCCTTTCTTCCCCTCTCTTTGCTTTATTCCCCTCTACCCCCTGCAACTTTTTTCTTTTTAAGTCCCACTGCTTTAATCTAGCTAAGGAGTCTGGTGATTGCTGTAAGCTCCTTAGCGGTCCAGGTAGAGCCAGGCTGCCAAATGTTTATGGTGAATGCTGAGCTAAAAGTAGCTTTTCTGGGGATGGCAGTTAATGATTTTGAAGTTTTCTGTGAAAAAAAGTCGCTAATTTGTGGCTTGAGATATGAGTGCATGACAATCAATTGGGGCTTTTTATATATGAGGGGCCCTGGGCTGCAGCCTTGTTAGCCTAGCGAGCCCCTATGCTGCACTAGACTAACGGCAGTTCATCTTTGTATCATTAACTTGTGCATTCGTATTTGTCTCATTCAGTTTATCATAGCTGAGCTATGTGCTTCAGAGCTTTTGCACTGGGCCTGTTAAACAATGACTGTGTTCTGTGTACCTGTGTGTGTAGGCCTAACTCCACTGTTTATTGTGCTAATAATAATGATTGATTAATTACTTTACATCTAAGATTTCATATGAATATTGGGTGTATGTCTATGTGTAGCTTATGTGTAGCTGCATTTTTACGTATACCTAGATAAAACGTTTACATTTCTTATATTGTGATGCAGCTCAGTGTTGGAAGAGTTGTTTACAGGCAGAGTTGTATACAGGCATTTTTTGTTTGTGATTAATTCCTAGCAACTGGCACACGTGTGCTTTTGCATGCCATCCCATCCGTTTATCTTCTGTTTGTTGTGGGGTTGCATAGGTAGGTATGCAGCAGAAAACCTGTTATGTCTCTGAAATGGAGCAAGATATATGACCATAGTTGCTATTGATCTCCAATAGGACGTTATTTACGCATTTTGATTGGTATTCAAATCAACAACCTGCGTGGATGATCTCAAATGGCCATTAAGTGTTCTGTTTTTACGTGTCAGCATGTAATGCTTTACGCGTCTTAGCCATCGTCAAGGTGTGTCCGTCTGTCCATCCGTCCGACACACCCTGGCACTGTATCAAAACGCTGACACCTAGAATCACGAAATCTTCACTGTGGGCTGCCCAAGGACTATAGTTTTTAATGCCAAAATTTCGTGCCCCTGGGTGATGGGGTTCCCCTCGAACGAGAGCATCAAAGTGGGGTACGCCCCTAAAAAGACGTTATTTTGCCATTATTCGCTCTTACAGTGTAAATATGGTTGCAGATAGGTACAGACTTGTTGCATATCATAACAAGCACTGTTGACGTGCTTTTTATATTTGTCAATATCGATGACCTTGAACGACCTTGAACCCCCAAAAGATGGCTTTTGGTGAATTTAAATTGCAATTTTTGACTGCAGTGCACGTTTCAACCGTGAATTGCGACGAAATGGCTAAAGATAGACCAAAACAACCTGCATGCGAAATTTTCATCATGAACGTAGATTTTAGCTGTCCAAGTCCTGACCCTCTAGGTTCAAGGAGGCCTGCACAGTCGGGTGTCAACGATGGCTACCCCCCCTAGAAAGCTTTAGCATGAAAACAGTTGTAGATGGATGCAGATATACTGCTTATCAGAACAAGCACTGGTGATGAGCTTTTGAATGATGTCAACATTGATGACCCTGAATGACCTTGAACTTTCAAAATAGGGGGTTTTATTGTTTTTTTTGCAATTTTCGGCTGTGGTGCACATTTCATAAGTGAACTGCGACGACATGGTTGGAGATAAATCTGGACAACCTGCAAACAGCAACTGCTAAGGCTGTCGCGCATCTCATGAGCTTTGCTCAAATTATTTGTTTCTTCTGAGTCAATCATGAATGACCCGTAATATTTCTAGCAATAATTAGCATATTTTTGGCCCTATAGCCTAATGCCCCTGTGGATATTTGCAGGCATGTCCCATAGGTCAGCATCAGATGGCATTGGGCTGGTTGGGAAGAACAATTTTTCATCGTTTTCTATCGCTGTGTTATTGAATTTTTACATAAGGCCAACGTGTATAAAACGGACTTATAATTTGTAGATTTTCGTCTTTCAGCAGCTCATATAATTTTACTTATGCATCTAACTACATACATTGTAAAGTGATATGTATGCATTATTGACCTCATATTTTGTGACCATGATTGACTTTGATGGAATGTTATATATTTTTTTGTTATATATTTTGTTATATATTTGTTGTTTGTTGTCGGAGATTGTATGAAAACAAAAGTACATTAGTTAAGAGATAGCTTGAATTATATATTGCAAATTGTTTTTTTTCAGTGGCTGATATATGTTATTATTTCCCCTGTTGCTTTTCCAGTTTTCTTTTCCGGATTGTTTGTGCACTGCATTTGGCTTTTTTGCTGTTTTATGTTCTTTGTGAGCTTCTGTTTGTACCATATTACATTGTATGCATTAATTACTGGACATTAACTACGGCATCTGACAGACAAGGCGTTAATCTTGTGTCTTTTAAGGGGTTCGGTACGTTTTTGAATTGTGTTCAAATCGTTTTCTTGACAGAGGTGACGTGCGTTTGACTTTGAGTCCAGTATAGTTTTGCACAGGGGACTGTAGTTAAGGGATTGTTTGAAACCTACTCAGCATTGTAGTATAGGTGTTCGTCACGGTGACGCACGCCACGTGCAATGAGGCGTGACGTCAACGCCGCCCACGACCACACCCGAACCTACCATGAACCGAAACGTCAATAGTACGCTTCAAAGGCTTGAACCGAACCGTCATATGATCGGCCTACCATACCACTGCCGACCCCTACAACATGCCGTTTAGGCTACTCATAGCACCGCACGATTGAAATAGGGCTAACAAAGTGCGAAATAATCATTCAAGGTCATCCAAGGTCGATGGTTTTCATGTCATCTGAAAGTTCCTATTAGTGATCAATAGGCCTACATCTACATTGGCGTAATCTCTCGCCTTTTCTATACCGGTACGACGACTTATCGGTTGAAAAACTCTCATTTTTCTATCCCACCTTTGTTCGTTTCCTTGAAAATGTTCCGCTTGCGCTGGATACCGGGCTAATTATCGTGTAATAAGTTTATCGCCATTACTGGTGAAAGATGAAAGTCTTAAGGAGATGTCAGATGAACGACAAAGTCGGCCGACTTTTGTGGGCGTGGTTAAGTTGCCCAACAAAATCGGCTGACAAAATCGGTGAACCATGACACACGGCCGATATTTTCGTTTGCTACTTCGTACGATAACAGCTAGCACAACAGCCGAATGAATTAACTGATAGTGAGAGAAACTGATGTCAGATGATTAATGACATTGACGTACATAGGGCATATTTTATCTTCTGTGATTTTAGTCTGTTAGCGATTAAGGCTACTGATTAGACTGATTATTTGTCTAGCTGGTATTTAAATACTTAGCAAGTATTTGAAAATTTTGAGTCTTTAAATAGTATTTAAATACTTTGAAAGTTTCAAGTATTTGTATTGTATTTAAATACCTTTATTTAATATTTGTTACAACACTGCAAATAGGCCTATATAGGCTATATTTGGTGAAACCTATATTATTCCTGCATCGCTCTTATTAAGACCTGCTTTTCATTCGCAGTAAACTGTGACGAACTGCGGTCTATTAAACTTCATTTTTTTGCAAAAAACCAACAAAAACATCTGATTTTTATGCATCCAAATTAAATTTTCGAAAAGAGGGCAAATTTGCGGTAGGCCTATCCACTGAACGTCCGAAAGCCAAAAGTATTTCAGCTTCAGAGAGGCTATGTCCCCCTGACCTCTTGACTAGGGGCTCTGCCCCTGAACCCCGATAGAGGCACAGCTTCCAGACTCCGTCCCCTATATAGGCCTACGCCTAAAACCAGCACCCCCAACTTGGATCTGAGGCCCCAAATGAATAATACTGCGTAACTGCTTGGTTAAGTCACACAATACATGCGTTACAGACGACAGACAGACGACAGACGACACATCGTACCAAAGACTCGACTTAACGGTCGACCAATTAGGAATCTGAATGATTGCTTATCTTGTCGAGATATACAAGGTCTACGTAGTATAGGCCTACCGGTAGGCGGTAACTGCATTCAACAGCAGTTGATCAACTCAAGCCAATCCGAATAATAGACTGACCTTTTGCTCGGCTGACGTCTGACGACACAATGACGTCACTGTTTATTTTAGTTCGTTTACGATTTGTTTCGACTTTCGAAGCTTTCAAAATAATACGTTAAAGTACGCGAGTTAGATGTCCAATGTATTGCGGTTCCCCGTATCTGTAACGTTTTCGGACAGTTTTTGATCAAATTATTGGGTGCCATAATCAGGATTCAATATGAGAGTAGTTTATGTTTTGAACGCATTGTGGCGCACCCATAGATGGGCTCACCCACCCAAACTTGCCAAGCATTGCCTCTGCTCGCGATGATTGATTTATTGGAGAGCAATAAGGACCACCATGTGTACCGTGCATGCATAGGCGGATTTAGGGGGGAAAGGGCCATACCCCCCAAGATGCCAAAGCCGCCTTTTTGCCTGGCATATACAGTGCATTTCTGCAGTAAAACTAATCAAATTTATACTCAATGTATGCATTTTTAGGGGAGTTTCATGCCCAAAAACCGTTTGCTTCTGGGGCTGCGCCCCGGCGACAGGATTCTCCCAAAGAAGTCCACCTATGTTTTCGGCTTTTGGCCTCAATTTTTGGCCCTTGGGGGCTAGTTCGCCTTTTGTGACTCCAATTTCTGGCTATGCCTACGTAAGAGTAATTAAGTAACAATAAACAATAAATAACGTCAGAGGAGTTTAACCCATACAAAACAAATTGAAAACGCTACAAGAAATACCAAGAAAGCCTTTTTTTGGAAAATTAGGGGGGAGTTGATTATTATTATTATTTTGCATTTTTCATAATATTTACAATATGTTGCAACCAGAAGGGTTCTGTGACGCTTAGAATGCACCAAATTGGTTTTTCGCCGGGGCTCCGCCCCGGACCCCTTTGGGGGAGCTCATGACGCTCCCCCAGAGTCCCAAGTCGGATGGGGAAAAGGATACTTTTCCCCATTTCCCTCCCCGTCGACGCCTGCGGCGCCTCACCTTGAGTTTGGGGGGATTGTTCCAAGGACTTAGGAGGATAGACGCGCTTGAATAACGCTTTTTATCGCATGCAAATCAATCTCCATGGCAGTCTTTGTATTACTGCTGTATTTCTATACTGTTATGGTCATATCAAAAACGAAATTTAGCACAGAGTCCACGAAAATAAGCCATTTTGACCTTAAGATCTAAAAAAAATTTTCTGCGGAGGGGGCACTGCCCCACTCCTCAGACCCCTCCCCCTGTGGGGAGGGCGACGCCCTCTTCACACACACCCCCCTTGGCGCCTTCGGCGCCTCGACTTGGCTCGCGCTTTTGGCGCTCGACCTTGCCTCCCAACTTCAACTCCTGGATCCGCCTATGCGTGCATGCCTGAAGATAGAAATGTCGTTACTGGTGAAATAGGAATAATCCTACATAGGCATATGATCCCGAATCCACAAAATACTCAGGACTGCCACCAAAACGAGCCAGCTCCTACTGCCACAGGTTTATTCGGCCAGGCCATTAACGGAATTTCGTCAGAAAAAACTTCAAAGAATCCATGCCGACAAGAGCGTCAGAGCTGGCCGTGCGAAAGCGAAATCCTGAGTACAGTAGTCCCCTTTTACGGTTATAGCAGCTGTAGTAGCCTAGCCGTGGATCAAAGTCCACCGAGGATGAATGGTGCAGTTGTCACTCAACTGCGGCTAACCCACGGGGCTTAAAGCGGGCACGCGGCAGCAGGCAGGCTGCAGAGACTTGTAGTACCGTAGGCTACGGCTTGTCCCGCGGCATGCCCTCCAGCAGCTGGCCGCCCGCCCGGCGATTATCAGTGATCATTAGACTATCATTATGCTAGTGCTAATGGAATAGCGCACGTGCCAAGGATCGCTAAGTTCTACTGAGTTTTATTTAAGAAGTTCTCCGCTATTAGGCGTCGGTGTGCAGTAGAAGTAGGCCTAGGCCAAGGCCTGTTCCCTGTGATCATGCAGAAACTTAGGCACGCAGTCTGCGTAAATCTCTTCATTTCTGTTAGCGTGTATTCTTGGGTGTTTGGATTGTCCTGTTTCAATACTGTATTAAATCGGTTGTCTGAATGACTTGTCTGTACAGTCCGTACTGAGTGATATGTGTTTCATAGGTCGCAAAGCTGTTGGACCCTAATTACCCGCTGTCACTACTCGGCATCACTGATGGAAGCATCGTTCAACTGCATCTCAAAGAGGTTGTCTTGTGTCTGAATCTCTCTGTGTGCATTCCACACAGTGTTTGAATTGCCGGAGGTTGGGGGTTGAATCCCTAACTGTTTTCTCAATCGCCTAGCACACTGTCAAATTGTGTTCTGGAGGGATCAGCTATATACTATATGTAGGATTTATATCGCAATATTGGTCGGGTTGCAAGTCAAAAAGTTCAACCCCCCAGCTAATTTTTCACAATTCAAACACTGCACACATACGTGTTCAATTGATGCATGGACTAGGCCTGATCTCATGGTAACGAACTTAGACATAGTGTAGGAGTTTTGCGTTGATAGTGTAACGGTTAGGCCTATGACGTTGGACTCGCGATTGCAAAGTGGTGGGTTCAGAAAGTCCCCCGGCCGGGGTTACTACTTGAATGGGTGTTTGTCTGCATACAGGTAGACCATATAACCAACACCAAGGTCAACTCAGCCTTCCATCCCTTCGTGGTGGGCAAATCGAGTACCGACCTGTTTGGCTGGGATTAAGGGGGCGCTCGTTCACCCGCGTCCGTGGTAGCAGGTAACATTGTGTGTTCCCATATGGCAGGTGATGCCCCGTAACTCTGAGATGGGTTTCCCCAAAAAGCTATGTACCATTCAAACATCCCTTTCTGTTATGTTTATGAACGCATGTTCTTTATGACACAGAGTTGAATCGTGTGAACTTCAGTGAGAAAAACATCGATGCAATCAACAAAAAACTGATCCCCATCATCTACCTAGATGTGATGGCGTACATCGGGTAAACTGTATCATTGTGTAATATGTATAGGACTATTGCAGCTATATGGGACTTGGCAGTGGGCAAGCTTAGATGTACATGTAGGCCTATCCTACAGTGCTCCATGCAGCAATTTTGAAAATCATCAGTTTAATAATAATTGTAACAATGTTGGTTTAAGTAGGCTAATCGAGATATCTCGGTGTGGTGTTATTTTGCTCGTAACCTGACTCGTAATCTGGACTAGGCCTGGTTTACATTTTTTCTTGTTTCTGTTTTTTTCCTATAGGCCTAGTTTTAGTTAGGCCTAGTAGCCTACTTACCGTATTAATTGTTATTTGCGATGTAGGCTACATCTTGTCTGTCAGTTATAAATTAAAGTGCAAATCTCTATCGTATCGTATCGTTGTTAAACCAGGCCAAACTTCTGAGGCCGAAGACGAGGCCAAGACCAGAATTATGAGATCGAGGTCAAGACCGAAGCTAGAAGGACGAGATCGACGCCGTGGCCTATTGTTCAAGGCCAAGGCATAGACCGATTAAAGATAGAACTATAAAAAGTGACAGTGATATCGTAGCTAGAAGTTTCATGATGTTAACAGAACCAAAGCACTACGGTTGAGGCCAGGCCAAGGCAAATGCTTAAGGCCAAGACCGAGGCCGAGGCCAAAATTTTGGGCATCGAGGATTAACGTGATTACATATCTCTGCATTCGACTCTGGTTAGAACTGTGACTGCATGTTTTGTGCTGTGGCAGGGCTACTAATCCCTACTATTCTAACGATCAACTGGTTCAAAGCGTTCCGCAAGCAGCTGTTGTAAAAAAGTCGCATATTGACTTTGAAATGACATGAAAATCACTGACCTTGGATGACCTTCAAAAGTAATAATGCACTATGGTATGCCTACTGTGCGGTATTGTGGCTAAACTGCGATGGTACCATCAGATAGGGCGGTGGCGACTTCCTATAGGCTGTCAATAGTAATCACGTTTCCATCTGCAGTGATTTGGCCGCAATTTTTAAGGGAAAGTTTCAAGATATAAGTGACCATATCTCAGAAACAATGAGAAATAAGGTCAAGGTTACTATTAAAATTAACTAGTAAAAAGTCTTATAGGCCTATTGGCTTTTAAATGACATGAAAAATCATTGACCTTGTATGACCTTGAAGGACAGTAGTGGACCAAGAACTTTATAGGCTGTAGCACATTCTCCTTTGCGAGAGATGGGCTTTCTTGTAAAAAAAGCAAAATTTAATTCTACTAGTTTTATGCAAAACGAAGATCGCAGTTTCTGGATCACAACTGTTCACATAGTAGGCCTAAATTAATATGGTTGCCGTGCCACCAATATTGCGTTAACTGGAACTTTTTTTCGTGTGATATTTGTATCATGTGTTTCAATTTCGCACCTACCTGTTTCAATTTTCGGCGGCCATTTTCCCTTGTTTCAATTGTTTCAATTTCACGGATAACTTCCGGATTTTTTGAGCGCAAGGATGACACGCAAATTCGTGAAGCGTTCCATATTTTTTGAATTTTTTGACTTCACTTTTCGTCCATAAAGGTGTCCGGTTGATTTGGTCGCTGTTCTGGCCTGTTTGACGCATTCCCTGCAGCCTGACAGCGCTATAACACAGTAGACCACTTAGGTCACACTGTCTGGGTGTGATTTATTCATTAATTTTGTTTAAAAATCTGTTTGTAGACATACCAGCATCGAATTGCTTGCGTGGATGACGGTCTACGTGATGTCATCACAAGACTGTCGGCTTAGATGATTGGCAAGGTATTTACAGCATTTATGTCGATAATTACATGTGGCATATTATATGGTTTAAATGCTTAATGTTATAGCTCTTCATAGAAACCCATCTCAGAGCTAAGGAGCGTCACCTGTTATATCGTATCATACGGTGTTACTTGCCACCTCACACAGATTTGGACGTATCGTCTTTTGGCTGTCAAATAGCTAAAACCGTTCAGCCTCGCCAAGTCTTCCCTCCAATTTTAAGTCTTTTGTTAGAAATAGATACTATGGACTCGGGAAAACCACCAGATCTCATATTTTGAGGTTATAATTGCACCGAACTCGATTTTCAAGGTGGGGCTCCGCTCCCCTGGTCCCTGGCTGGAATTTAAGAGTGTTCTGCTTCTAAGGGGAGGGAAAGTGGGAAAGGAAGGGGAGAGGAAACGAGAAAGGAAAGAAAGGGAAAAGAGGAGAGGAGAGAAGGGAAGGGGTGGGGTTGGAGGGAAGGGGAGAGATGGGAGGCGAGGCCCCCAATTCACATTTCTGGCTACGCCACTGTGATGTGCTTTGTTTTGTCTTCCACATGCTGAATTTCTGATAGTCATTGGCCTTAATTGTACATAAAAGCAACTTCAAAGATCGTTGTGCAATGTGTATTTTTATGCGTTAGATTTTGTGTTCATTGGATTGCTTGCTTAAAATGCAATATATACAGGGTGCGGCAAAAAAGTAGCCCCCTAAAGTTTTTTGCCGTTTTTCTCAGCAACCGCTTGGAATTTTAACGTGGAATTTTGCAGCTTCATTTACAAAAAACGTTCTGTATCTAACTGCTAAGTGAAATATGATTCTGTTGAAAAACGACGAAATTATAGACTTCTGAACATAACCGCCTACCGATTTTTCAGCATTAAAAATGTTTAAACTAAAAATGCTATTTACTTTTCAAAAACCGGTTACCACCTTACTGCCGATGACGTCACAGTGACGCTTTGACAAACAGTAATTTATTTTGTTTATAAATTATCACTAAATTGTCGTTCTTTTCAAGCAATCGCCGGCTGCTTACCAGATTCATCTTCCAGCAGGACAGCGCACCAGCACACACAGCGCGCAGCGCAGGAAACTGACTGCGGGCCAACTGTCCAGATTTCATCAGAAAAGACCAATGGCCTCTAAATTCGCCGAACGCAAACTCGGTGGACTATC
>Ga0056128_1003712_pt1 | contig 18904 bp, 10 predicted proteins | sample WorMetLIZISLAND2_FD_71113 | JGI IMG/M metagenome (GOLD analysis project Ga0056128, IMG submission 71113) | Marine gutless worms symbiont microbial communities from Max Planck institute for Marine Microbiology, Germany - Olavius geniculatus... ... | reverse complement strand
CCATTAATATTCATGACGTCTATAGGCTAAACTCATGACGTCACCGTGGGCCATCATGGCGGCGCGTTTTCTACGTCGTTTTCGTAGATCGTCGACTTCAAAGGTAAATTTTTCCATGTTGACAAAACGCTGAGTGCCGATATTACTGTCAAAGTTATCAGAAAATTCTGCACTTTCAGGAAAATGGATAAAATATATATGTTAATTTTGGTGTCCACGGAGCTTTAACTACAACAGAGGGATGAAAGACTGAGATAACCTGGGTGGTTGGTTATACCGGGTGGTGCAAAAAAACGTCCTGAACATTTGCATGCGTTATTCAGCCAAATGGTCAAAGTGAATCAACACAAAAGCATCTTTGTAATGACTGAACATCAGCGAATATGTGCAGGAATTTTCACTTAAAACACTTTTGTATTAGCCGTGACACAAGCAAAATAGTGTTACATGCCATAAAGCAATTTTTGCAAGCGGTTCATCATTTGCGTTGCCGCTCATACGCAGGTTATGCCAAAACGTCACACTAGGCTGAATCATCAGCAACTGGTCAGCAAAAAAAAATGCTGAATCGGTCCTTTATTCTCCTTTGCCACTGATGCTAGACGCTTTTCCCCACTGCTCTACGGCTTTTCTGATTCTGGCTGTCTGATGTCGACGTCACGCCATTTGTCTGTGATAACATTTTGAAGATCTTTGAGGTTCGCATACGGCTCACGCCTTCCTTCACAGACAAGTTGTTGCAAGGTATCCCAAATTGAGACTAATGTAGTAAATTCAAATCTGATGAATGCGGTTTCCGTTCCTGTGAGCTGACAATATCAGGCGTGTTGTGTCAAAAAAAATTTTGAGTTGCTTTGATGCGGTGTGATGGAACGCTCACCTTACATAATTGGATTTTTAACTCTCCTTATCTCATTAAGCACCATCCAGTAGTGTCATAAGTGAGGTCACTGAAATTTATAAGCAAATAAGAGTACATATTGGTCTACAAATGTACAAAAGGAAATTTATCTCCGCAAAGTATACGCGCCATTATAGTTATGCAAAGTTCGGGACGTTTTTTTAGCGCCACCCGGCATATCAAGATGGTTTATCTGTCCACAGACAAGTCACCCATCCAAGTAATAACATATGATAGTGACCCAAACGGAAATAGAACTCACAACCTTTTTATTGTAAGTCCAGCATCCTAACCAATATGCAACCAAGCAGCCACAGTTGTATTTCTCATCTTAAATACAACAAGTGAACATGTCAGCCCAGTGCAGACATATTATGTGGTCATCCGCCAAGCTACACACTGCACTGAGCAACCTTGACCTTTCATCTACTTTTGACCTTTGAACTAACAAGAAATCTGAGCCAATGCTCATGAGACACGAGAGCCTACAGCAGTTCCAAAATGCAAAAAATCACTAAAAACCCCTATTATGGGGGTTCAAAGTTATTCAAAGTCATCAATGTTGATACCATTAAAAAGCACGTCATCAGTGCTTGTTATGATGAGCAACATGTCTGTGTCTATCTGCAACCGTATTCATGATAGACATGGCAATAGCGGAAAAATAACCACTTTTAGGGAAGTACTCCTCTTTGACACCCCCGTGCGCAGGCCTCCTTGAACTAGGGGGTCGGGACTTAAACTGCTAAAATCTGCATTCAATTGCGCTAATTTCACATGCAGGTTTTCTTAGTCTATCTCTAGCCATTTCGGTGCAATTCACTCTTGAAATGTGTGTCGCAGCCAGAAATCGCAAAAAATCACTAAAACCGCCTATCTTGGGAGTTCAAGGTCATTCCAGGTCATCGATGTTGACATTCCTAAGAAGCTCGTCGCCAGTGCTTGTTATGATAAGCAGCATGTCTGTGCCTATCTACAACCACTTTCACGCCAGACAAGCCAATAGCGGTAAAATAACATCTTTTTGGGGGGTGCCCCTCTTTTGACCCCTCGTTTGTGAGGACCCCCTGACCTTGTTGCCTGAAATTTTGTCACAAAATACTAGACACTCCAAGCTACCATATGGTGAAAACCCGAAGTCTCTATCTTACCTGGGCTTGAATCAGTACCAAGTCGTGACAGACGGACAGACAGACGGAGAGAATTACCATAGCTAATATGCGCTATAGCTATGCTAGCTATCGCAAGTAAAAATCGGCACATCAGTCAGTCCTGACCCAGAGAACATTCACACCATGTCAGATTTTCTTTTTGAGTCGTGAACTCATGATATTGGGGGTAGGGCCTTTCCTGATCCTAAATCTATTTCAGCGTAAGTTGAGTTGGTTTTGACTCTGCACTGGGTTCTTTTATTTCACAGGTTTAACTAATTCGGAGCTCCACTGTAAAGAAAACTTGACTACATAAGAAACACGATAAAAAACATTTCATTTCATTGAAAGGGACACATAATTTCACATATATAGCAATTGTGAAATGACTAAGACTAAAAACCACACATAGAAAAACAACAGATAAACTGAAGTGAGTAATGCATACATTGGCCAATGCAGATGAGTCATCAGTGGTCTCAGACTGTTGTGGGTTTGACAAAAGATCTTCTTCCGTACTGCAATGTGTCTACAACCAGAAACGATGAAACCACTTTGGCTTGATATTCCAAAGTCACTGCAGGTTTCACCGGGTATTTAATTATAAGAATAATGCTATCAGTGTGACAGTCAAACACGTTCATAAAAACCAAACACCACAAGGAAAAGTATGCATAAAATTAAACTGCTTGACATCGCTTATAACAGACGCAGACGTTCAGTCGTGTCTTTGCCACTACATGCCTGCAGCTCAGATTCACTCGTGATGGACAACACTTTAACTCTGTCTTTTCACCAACGCAACTTACAGAAGATTCTGGGCATTACGTGGAAGGACCACATGACCAACATGGAGGTGCTAAGCCGGACTGGGCAGCGAAGATTACAGGACATTGTAGCAGAGAATTACAACTTCAAATGGCAGGCCATATCATCAGGATGCCACCTGGACGACCAGCCAATCACGCCATGTCATGGACCCCTCGTGATCGTCCAACGAAGACTTGGTGGTCTACATTTAAAGAAGACCTGGTGGACTGAGGAGTCGATTGGAACAGCGTCCGGGCTGTGGCTACAAACAGAAGCAGATGGCGAACTCTTGCTGCCCATTGTCCTGTCAAGGACCGGAGGATCTAAGTGCTAAGTAAGTGCTAAGTAAGTGTACCAATAAACCATGCAAAGAGACAAATATAAATAAATTACAGCTAAACAGATGGATAGAACGAGAGGATGGCATTTAGCTGAAATGAGTTTGCAATTACTAGAAAGATGTGGCCACACAGAACTTTTACATAAACCAAAAATGTATGAAGAAAAAGTCTGAGAAATAATGCACTGTTGAGTGTTCAACATTTTGGGCTCACACGGCAGTTTTCTTGACTAAATCAAAAAGATGCACAGATTAAAATAAATGGGGGCATAAGTCAAGTAAACAATGTTCAGGAAAACCCAAATTTCTGAAAGAACTGATATTTAACTGCTGCATGTGATGGGAAATAAACAACAAATAACAAACAATGCACCATCATTTACCTCAATGAGTAAAAATAACTTCTGCATTGTGTCGTTAAATTCAAGCAACTTCTGCATAAACCAAACTCATCATCAAAACACACGCTCTGAAAATCAGCAAGCTATATAGAAACAAAGAAAAAATGCTGATAAATACACGATTTGCACAATTTCACTAAAAACTTCTCTGCACGTTTGAGCACAGTTTAAAAACTGAACTGTTTGATATTCTATCTGATATAGTAAACGTGGACATGCAGCCTATTCCATGACTCCTCTGATAGTATGTTGACCGATTGATTGACACTTTGCACAACACATTATCAAAAGCATGATATTTTCCTACGAATATTTTTCATCTTTTACCCAGCGTAACAATTGGCAGCTCAAAGTCAAATCAATCCTGGACCTATCTGAAGTTCCTGAGATCTTAACCCTATCTGACTACGAGTCAAATTAGCAATACTGATCTCCTTCATGCTAATATGTATTTAGTTTTAATTCGAAGCTTTGTTTAGCCGAGCATTCCATGAGCTGCTGTTAGAACAGTGGCTAAAGGAAATACCCACAGACTTCAGCTGGGTCCAGGCTTGTAGACAGTCAACTCTGTCGACATGAACGAGTTGCAGCAAGGACTGCTGGCGAGACAGATTCGCAATCACCTTTCCACTGTCACCTTCTACAATTGTACATGCCAGTCCATCTACGTGGTACGCTCTTCATAACTAACAGGAAAGCATCACACGCTACCTTTGTTTACTTTTTGATGCTATCTCAAACCTTTCTACATCCCATTCTAATAGAACACAGAGCGTGTTTAAACCGGTCTGAGATTATTTACCGTTAACATGCTCTATAAATTATCTGCATCTGTACTCACTTACTTCCTTACTAACACTTATTTCATGATAAATGTAAGTTTCAAGTCACCCTAAAGAAACATTTCCAGAATATTAAATCCAGTTTTATAAGATTTACATTACTCCCCTCAGCAAATGTAATATCAAACTGAAACAGCTGCTTAAAACTAGCACATAAACAAACAAAAACAAAAAAAAACAACAATAAAAAAACTCAATCAATTTGAAAAACTAAATCTGATAAGTCAGTTTGGAACATCTGTTTATGGAAAATCATTTTGCATTAATAGCTTACCAACGGTTGTTGAATATGCACGCTGCAGCTTATTGGAGCTATCGGCCTCATCATTATTCAACAGAAGGAACTCGGCCAATAGAAGCATGGCTCCATTGAAGAGAGCTGTCAATCGATGGTCAAGAGTTACAATGTCGTCATCCTTAACCTTCAAATCATAGCACAATACACAGTCAACTGCAACTGACAATAGCTCCAGTCACTGATCAATTATACCATTAATAAAATAACAAATAATGGAAAACCAACCCAACTGACATTGCCTAACCCAGATTAATTCCAGGAATAGGCCAATTAAATAATACCAACAGTAAGATGTAAAACAGATAAACCAGTTCAAACAGTACTGAGTTACATATTATGTTGAAAAACATAACACAAAACAGCAACATCTGACTAAATATCCTCCAATATTATTCAACTAGTACAACTTTAATACTGAGGTATTGGGTACTGGCCAATATTCACCAGTATGAGTGATATTTACCTCCGCCATGGAGGTAATGTTTTTGCCAGACTTTGTTTGTTTGTTTGTTTGTTTGTCTGTCTGTCTGTTAGCAAGATAACTCAAAAAGTTATGGACGAATCTTTCTGAAATTTTGAGGGTATGTCGGGAATGGCACAAACTACCAGTGATTCAATTTTTGGGGTGATCCGGAAGGAATTTTGGACTCTGGATCACTTTGAAATTTTCGTTACCATTGCTTTCAATGGGGCATAAGGGATTCTGCTGCAAAACCGAAGATGGTGCTGCCACCTAGCGAACAACATTGCCTTGGCGGAGGTGTGCGAGCTATGACTGCTTTCTAGTTTCATTGGCTGTCATACCGCTCAAAAATTTTGATACTGGCATAAGAACAGTTGCCAGCACAAATGATATTCTAATAGCCATAGGATCAGTAGGCCAGTTTGTTGAAAAATCAACACACTGGTATCAACATATGATATTGGTATCAGCAGGATACAACAATATTACATATTGGGTATTGGGTAGCTTGTTTGGTATCGTTCAAACCACATCAACTAGCCAATTGTTTCCTGCAACTGTCAATGTTATGTATTCCACTTAAGACGATTTAGCAACTTTCAACTGCACTCGAGGCAAAATTATTACAGCATGCGCTGCTAATGTAAATACGTCTAAGAACACTTCTGTACAAAATATGCTAAAACCGGGTAGACAGTTTACTTTTCGATGCCATGCATGGCCAAAGAGAAAAACTAAAAAAACAGCAAGTAACTAGCACATGATCCCATGTTCCTGAGGCTATAAGAAAGTTAGCTACAACAGAATGCGATAGAAACAGAACCTGGCTGCGTATCTGTTTGATCTGACAGACCGTGGATGTAAGCTGGTGAACAGATTGTAGTGAGTAGACATATTCTCGTGTAAGATCTGCTACACTGTCAGCCTCCAGAAACTGTTGACATAGCACAAAACATACAAGCAGTCAAACTGCACTGATCTCCGCCGCGAGACTAGTGTTGTCGCTGCTGCCATCTAGTGAATACAACTTGAACTGACTCGATACAACTGTACAATCTGATGAATACGTGCTTTTAAAAAATCCATGCTCTAAAATGCCACCAAATCGAATCTTATCTGATTCACCCCTTCAAAAGTTTCATCAAAATCCTGAGGTGGATCCAGCAACTGCCAAATGGAGTGAATCACAAATCTCGCCATGGGTCTATGTTAAGTGCAGAGTGCAAGCCTGTAACAGAAGTCTGGAGGTGAAGCCCACTCCCCTCAAAAGCTGAAGGCTTTTTTGTGCATTTCCATATAAAAGCTCAGTCAAAAGTGATTTAAACAAAAAACACTGTTGGGAGTGTAGCCCCTATTTTTAGTCAGTGAAGGGGGACACCCAATCCACCCAAATCTGCATGGTATGGACAACTGTAATAATCTGTTCCTAGCCTTATGAGTTATCTAGTAGACAAACAGACAAAGATAGACAAGAAGAAATGCATACAGGATAAAAAACATAACCTCTCTCTTTTAGCAAATGTAACAATATAAATAATATATATATAACTATTTCAAAACAAATAGATAACACAGCCAATAGAAACAGAAATACTGCTAAATAGTGAATATGCCACATTAAGCAAAAATTATGGAAAAGTAGGTCGCTTAAAAAAACCTGATAAAGGAGCAAAGTAATAAAAGGTAATACCAATATTCAATACCTTTTGTATATTAACTTTATGCTGTTGCATACGATCCAAGTTTATCTGAAAGACCTTGAAATATTTGTGCAGTAGTGGCTCGACTCGCTGTAGTGGATACTCGGTTGGTTTCTCGAAGCCAGCACGACTTCCGCGGCGCACAAATGACAATGCAGCAGACATCATAGATGACTACTGACATGCGCTTCACTCCCGACGACTATAAAATACAGTTACACAGTAAACAATCAGTATGTTACTAGCAAATACTGACCGAACGTTCATGCAAACAAACCACTTCACTGTCAATAGTGCATAATTTTAATCTGTGACGCACACACTGCAAAGTAATGATGGTTCTGCTGCCATAAGTTGTTGGCATGGCGTAGTGCTAACGTGTTGCATCTAATCATCAAAGTTGCTCTACATCAGTCTGAGTTAGTACCTGGATGGCCGACTGCCTTCACCGAATGCAACAAAATGTACACATGTATCACCAACATGGTGTGCCACCTTGTCATGGTGGTGGGGCTTAAAGCTTTGATAATCCATAAGCAAGCAGCCAACCAAAAGCACACCAATTTCACATGAATAGTAATTGTGCACTTTACCAGTGCTTATTCATGGGTTAACTTTTGGCTTCAATGCTAATTTCGGCTTCAAAGCCATTATTTATAGCTTAATAACCATCTACCATTTAGGTTAGTTTGACTTTTTAGAATGCACATTGGGCCGAACTGATACGGCCTCTGTACTGGGCAGGTGTAACAGGCAGTGTGACGAAACACTGCAACAGCAGCACCGACCGCACCGGCAGCAAATTGCCGCAAATTATATGCTAAGCAGACGTTAAGACTAAGGTTAGGGTTAGGGCTAGAATCATAGTTAGGGTTAAAGTCAGAGTTGAGGTTAGAGCTAGTGTTAATGCGGTAATTTGCTACTGGTGTTGTTTGTGCTGCCGGTGCGGTGTTTCGTTCCACCCTGTAACAGCCTGCCTGCTCCGAAAGTAAGGTAAGGTAAGGTACACGTGCATCCACGTGACAGACATTGCCAATGACATCGATTCCAGGCGAGAGACAAGGAGTAATTGCCCCACGTCATACAAAACAATAGGATGAGTACCTTTTGTTACTAAAAATTTTAGCAATTTTCTGTGTTCTCCTATGAACACTAGCTGGTGAGAAAGGACTAGTTGTCCCTTCCCAAAACCGCACCCATGCTGACGTCAGTCTTCAGCCTCAATTTTCGGCCCTCTGGGCCATATGGACCCACATGAGTGAGTCTCTGTCAATTTGCTTCAAGATAAAATTTTGCCCTCTCCTCCCACCAAAAAATTAATTTGGATTGAGGGGTTGGGTAAAATGCGAGGTGCGAGGCTCGAGGTGCGAGGAGGGTATAGTGAGAGCGAGCGTGTGAGGCAGCAAGCGATCAGTCGGCTATAAATAGATTCCTTGCAGATTACCCAGAATTCTGAATGAGTCAATGAATTATGGCAATACAGCCCTGCGGCTGCCAGCATGCGACCTGCGAGCAATTGAGCAGGGCGAGATAAAAGGCACAGCATGCACACTGCACGCCGCACACCATGGAGAAGTCAACAGTGCAATCAGCCAGGACTGCAGCTTACGTAATGACCAGGACTGTGGACGACACCAAGTAGTAAATGCAAGCACCATTCAACTGGCAGCGTAATTGTCCACAGCATAATTGTTGATGGCTAATCGACTTTGATTGACAGGTGGGTGGTGGGCAACAGAAATGATACTACTTGGCTACTGCAGATGCTGTTGTGTGTCAGTAGTATAATGCTATGTTGAGTAGGCCTACGACGGTAGTACTAGGTTGCTGTACACCTCATGAAGCAGAGGTCTGTCTAGCTGTGTCTAACTGGTGCCTGGGAGGCTGGGCCTGACCGTGCTGTACCTGGGAGACCACCCACATTGGCTGGTGTGCAGTAGCTGCTGCTGTCCACCCTGGGAAAATGTATAGTAGACCAGCTGACCACACATAACAGGTAGTGGTCTCCCAGTGCAGCATTCTAACCACCAGCAGTATTTGAAGCCTCTTGATAGCTGGTGTCTGCCAATTCTCATACTGATTTTTGGCAAGGTATTATACAGGCTGTAGATCTAAGGACAGTGGATAAAGCAGCAGGCTGTCTCATAAAGCGGACACTGCAGTTTTCCCCACTGATAATTATGCACTGAGTCAAGTATATGCACTTTGCAGACTTGTGTTTATATACTGTAAAAAATCCAGCCAGGCACCGGGTGGGTCTACTGCTATAATAGGAGCCTACTCCTGCTCTGTCGTAACTGGGGCGTGCATTGTAGAAATTTATATTTTGAAAATCAAGAAATGTGGACCACCGTAACTAACAGAATAAGGCCTAAATAAATTGCAGTGGTGTGTGACATGAAGATATGCAAAAATTGAGAGGTGTTTGAGATTAAATGGGCGTATACCTGTATTCAATCAATCAAAGCTGATTGGGCCTAGTAATAGTTCTGCTTCATACGAATGCTATCACAGTGCCCGTGCCAAAGAGTTTGAACGTGTATCTGTCCTCCTGTGTGACCCTACGCATCACAGCATTATCCTACTGACAACAACAATTTCCTGCTGCGCGTGTTCTTCTCCCCCACGCTGAGTTACGTCACCTATCAACGTCAATTAACGGTCGTCGCCGCTACAGATAAGATCAAAGCACGCCGCCGCCTGCAGCCATTGAGCGCCGCTGTCCTACACATTGCAAGCGGCCTCGCACGCAGCTTCGCTAATTACCCCGTTCCTTGCACAAATTCCTCCCACGCTCCCTCGCACTATACCCTCTTCGCACCTCGCGCCTCGCACTTTACCATCGCCATTGGATTGACGTCAATGGACTTTGCAACAAGTGGTGTTCGTAGCCCTATTGCAGCACGGACGTGATACTAACCCCATCCGAAAAGAATTTGGGATTTCAGAAAAAAGCTATTTTGTAACTGGTCATATTCAGAATTAACCATTTACACTATTAACAACAGCAATTACATCTCACAATTACGTCGACCAAACTCTATCGTTTACATACAATGTTTACAATGCGTAAGTCACGTGACGTGATAATTTAAACCAAGCTGTTCGAATGTTTTTGTTTCGTTTTGTACGGCAACAACAGTAGTATAGCTACGGTGTTCGCTGTGATCTAATACTCACTACCAGGGATAAATGCTCACTACTCAGATACTGAATATGACGCTGTGTGCCATGGCTAGGTTTCGTGCGATATCCACGTAGTCTAGTAAATGACCGGCGCTTATGAACATCGCAGTTTTTGACTGACAATAATTGTGTTGTAATGAAAATAATTGTATTGCATTTAATTTATCATAAAACGGTGATCATCTCAAATTAAGTTCTTAACACGTCTATATTATACTCCACGCATAAATGTTCCAACTTGCTGGAGGTAAAGCTAATGCAAAAAGAATTTAAAAACACTCAGCTAAAATCTGTGTACTCCACAAACTGAATTGCTCAAGCCTCAAACAAATTTCATATATGGTTTTCACTTAAACTGCAATGACTTAAATTAAATCTGCAAAAACAGTTAGTAAAAATTATTTTAACTATGCAATACAAAGCTAAAAGGACATGAAATAAAAAATATTTAAGAGCAGATTTAATACCACAATAAAAACAGTTTTTAGATAGTTGATCACTGAAATATTTATTGGATAAAGAAAAGTAATCAATATTACAAATTTTTTTAATAAGAAGTAAATATTTGCATAAAAATAAAAGGTTTATATATGTGTTCGCACAGTCGCATTATTTTCTTTTGAGACTGTTTGGCAAGTTCACGTACGGTTAAATCTGGGTGATTCGTATCGTTACTGTAGCAAATTTGGAATAAAGTATTATCACTCTTTACAGAAACGACATAATCACGTGACCCGGTTACGTATGTTGTTGATGTTTATTTGACTGCTTGTAAAGTAATTATAATATCGCAAATAAGTCGGTAATTATTCTGTTTATATTGATCTGTGCGATAATGCAAAGTGATAAGCAAAGATAAATACCAAGTTTTTTGTCAGTCGTGGTTGTGAGGACAGTCTAAGGACCCAAACCTGTGGCTGAAAATATGACAACGAAAATGAAACAATCACTGTTGGTCCTATATACCGAAAACTACCGAAAATAACGAAAGTTTCGGTGTTTTTCGGTAATGTGTTTTTTGGATATATAGTGCTACAGAGCAATCACATTTACGATGTGCAATATCCGTGAGTAGTGAATCGACTGAGTTTATTACATGTACTCGGACGATGGTAAAAGGCGGATCTGCGGATGTGGCAACGGGTAAAAGACGGATGTCGATGCGGATAACATCCGCCTTTTACCCATCGTACTCTGCCACGCCTCTAGACCAATAAGCGGCGTATAACCGTGTATTAATTTGGGGCCTTTGGGCGCTGGACGTTTGGGTGCCATGCTGTGTAAGTGTAACAGGCACTGTGGCACGTTATTGAAATTACCGTACTTTGCATATCGTTCAAGTTAAAATTGTAAGTTGGCAAAATAAGTAAGTTGGTAAATCTCGGTTTACAATAGTAACTTCCTGCTGCACTTTGTATTCATCGTTGTCGTCATCCGTTGTCGTTTGTCGTCGCATGACGTCACTGTAGGCCTACGTGCGTCGTCGTCGTGCATCGACGCGCATCATCGTATCGTCGTGCATCGTTGTCATCATACGTCGTCGTCATTGTGCGACGTCATCGTATATTGTTTTCGCGCGTCGAAGTCATGCGTTGTGTCGTCGACGTGTCACACTTCCTCGTGTGTTAGGCCTATTGTGTAGTGTTGTCGTCAAGTGACAAAGCAGACCATTGTTTTCTGAGTAAATGCCTAGACGAATTTGCGATCAGGAATTAGGTTATTATCTAGGCCTATGCAGAGTGTGAACTGTAAAAAAATTCACAGCGGCAGATGTCAAACGATTGCCGCCTATAAAGCGTCCGCTGAGCAGTTAATTACGGTGCGAATATTTGAAAAAGTGAACAGCTTTGCGACTGATAATGTACGTGATAATTGTTATCTGCACATCCGTCTTTTACCCACACATCTGCACTTAGCATCCACAGTTTTTATCCACCTTTTACCCATTGCCATGTCCGCAGATCCACACATCTGCTTATAGTCCATGTACTCTACTAATTTTTCAGCTGGGTTGTGTCTAGATACCTTGTTGGAGCATTCTCAGACTTTTTGACTCTTTATGAAAGAAAGATAATGGCTGGGAAGGGGGAAGTACAAAAGGAAAAGAGGATAATGTTGGAAATCCGGTGTACTTTGATTTCTATCGATGATTGATCACCATTTATCAGCTGTATATATCTCGGAAGTTGTACTGGTTGGTTGTAACAGTTTTAATCTGTATTTTGTTGTTGTTTGAAGGACCATAGTTATTGCTGATCGAGACTTCTTACTACAGAGTGATGTCGAATGCTCCTCCTCCCTATAATCAGGCTGCTGCCTTCCCAAGTGCTCCAGAGGGTGAGTGAAAATCATTAATGTTTATGGTGTTTTAGTTTATCGCTGAGGTTTGAAATTAACTTGGTGGTTGTTGTTACCATTTTAGAAAAAGAGCATTGAATAATTATTATTATCATTGTGTCTAGAAAACCAACAGTCGGTCTTCTAGGCTGAGTACTAGAGGGCCGTCAGTTGACCGTACACTGTCGTAAGAGACTGCCTATGGCAGGCAGTATGATGGGTTGGCAGTATGAGAACTCATCATACTGCCGCAGACAGATGCCCTCACTGCATCTAGTCACTGATGAAATCAACCTTAGCAAGGTACAATGCCAAGGTATCTTGCCTTCATACCAGTCAGACAGTCAAGCCTGGCAGCACTGCATTCGAATACATAACCAATTTTACAACCTTAATTTGGTGGATACAAGTATGAAATATCCGTAAATTCGCAGGCTAAAAATTTAATACCTAACAAAACTGAATAAGCTGCGATAACTAACCCTAACCATAACTCTAACACTAACCCTAACCCCAACCCTAGTCTTAGACCCTAATCTGTCATAAGATAAACGCTAACCCTAAACACTAGTGCCACCTTTCTAATACATGCCTAATGCTGGTGGCTGCTGCTGTTGGCCCTCTAGGCTGCATACTAGATGGCCGACAGCAGCAGCCACCAGCATTAGGCAGCCTAGAGGGCTGACTGTCGGCTCTCTACAGGGCGCGGCAAAAAAGTGGACCCCTAAAGTTTTTCGCCATTTTCTCAGCAACCGTTTGAGATTTTAATATGAAATTTTACAGCTTTATTTAAAGAAACTTTCTTCATCCACTTGCCAAGTAAAATGTGATTCTGTTGAAAAACAACGAAGTTATAAACTTTTAACATGACCACCTACCGATTTTTCAGCATTAAAAAATGTTCAAGCTAAAAATGTTATTTTATTTTCAAAAACTGGTTACACGTTACTGTCGGTGACGTCACAGTGACGTTTTGATAAACAGCCATTTTTATTGTTTATAAATTGTCACTAAGTTATTGTTCCTTTAAAGCAATTGCCAGCTGCTCACCGGATTCATCTTTCAACAGGACGGCATGTCCGCACACGTAGTGCGCAACGCCGTGCAGTGCACAGAACTGGCTGCGGGCCAGCTGTCCATATTTCATCACAAAAGACCAATGGCCTTCAAATTCATCAAATATATAAACCCAATGGACTGTCGCGTGTGAGGTGCAATGTTGGAAAGCTTAAATCAAAGCCAGAAACAAGCGCCAAACTCAAGGAAGCGCTTCAGGTTATCTGGGCAACCTGCCACAGGGACTGATCGACAAGGCTGTAAAAGATTTTTTAAATAAGGCGATTGGAGGCTGGTGTTGTAGCTTGGAGCTGGTGGTGAACACTTTAAACATTCACAGTGACAGTGGAATTCTGGATTCTAATCATTATTTAGGCTAACTGTTTTGTTTCAACGATGTTATTAAATTGGTGTTGTAGTCGGAACATTTTTGAGTGCTGAAAAATTGGTAGGCGGTCATGTTAAAAAGTCTGTAACTTCGTCGTTTTTCAATAGAATCACATTTTACTTGACAGTTAGACGTAGAAGGTTTTAGTAAATAAACCTGTAAAATTTCATATAAAAAATTCCAAACTGTTGCTGAGATAACAGCGAAAAATTTTAAGGGTCCACTTTTTTTGCCGCACCCTGTAGACACTTCGTATTATTATACAGTATTTACATAGCTATTCATTTAGATGAGCTTACGCACTATGTTTATTGATGCAGGCAGGGAAATATGAACTAAAACAGTATGCTAAATGTTCGGTGCAAGAATTTTCTTACTAGGTGCAGATGTAGTCTGCCTGTTATCTACCATGTTGTAGTTTTGGGGGATGGATATATCAAAATGATAGTTATGTTAACAAGGCTTATGCATGTGAATCTGTGCCATGTTATATGCCTAACCTGTAACCATATAATTTGGTTAATGGCTATTCCTGCTGGCCAAAAAGTCATGTTGCCATTTCTGTTACGTACTTGTTTTCTTAACTCTTACATTGCACACCCTTCTTAGATCATTGTCTCATATACTTCTTGTGAGTTACATTCAGTAATTTTGGCTTACTGACTGCCAGCTAAAAAAAATGTTGATACTGGTAGTGGCACCTAGCGAATGTTTGACAATTATCTCTCATTTCAAGCTAAAACCGAGTGAGTTTATTTGATGTGATCGTTTCAGCAGGCACTGGTGGACAGGCTCCATACCCTATGCAGCAGCCCAGTGCACCATATCCTGTCTACGCTGGAGCCGGTAATACACAGACCGCTTTCAAGCCACAAGCTTCGTACCCAGCCACAGGTTATCCGGCAACCCAAGGGGCTCATCCAACAGCACCGCAGCCGGCCTACTACCAGAGTGGCCCGTACCAGCCAACGACAGCCCCCGCCGTCAGTCACCAGCCGTATGAGGCTCAGAATGTCTACCATGATGATGAGGCCGGCATTGTTGGTAGCTCATCGGACTGGGCTGGAAGCTCGTTCTCAGACAAGAAGATTCGTCACACCTTCATCAGAAAGGTTTACAGATCATACATGGCTAACCAGTAACCGTATACTTTGGCTGTCCCTACTGGCTAGAGAGTCATTATGTCACTTTTGTCACATAACAGTTTTCTTAACTTTGGCATTGAATACGTTTCATAATTCACTATGTTATGTACTGCTTGTGTGACTTTTAAATGTGTATTGCTGTTGCTGTTGTTGTTGTTGTTGTGGTGCCTGTTTTCATCATCTTCAATTCTTTATTGTCACTGTGCAGTTTAGTTAAGGACCATGGTGTAATAAGGTCAGATTCTCAAGATACAGCAAAGATGAAGACATAGAGCTCGAGACCAAGACTAAGAATTGCAAATGTTTTTTTACCAGTAGCAGTTTAGCCAGTAAGTTTGAATGCAGCACGTTCTGTAAATGTGCGTTGATTTGCTATGATGAATTTTCAAGATCAAAACTAACCAAATGCAAGAGAGCAAGACCAAGACACTGGACTGGAATCAGGATGACTAGGCTAAATTACAATGCCAGGGTCAGGCAGACCAGCCAGGGCCAAGGAGACCAGGCAGGGTTGGGACTTGAGAGGCAGCTTGTCAGGATTTTGCGTAGTAAAGCATTTGGGGTTGACTGTTTGGAGTGAGCTTGTATGCACATTGCACGTTGCATTGCACATGATGTCATCTGAGCTGGAATAAAAGCTGTGGCTCAAAGTTGGTTAATGGTCACATTGTTAGCAAGCATTGCAATGTCCACTGCTCACTGTGTTCATCAGAATTTGCATAATGGCCAAAAGCATGGCGTAGTTGGTAACGCGTCTCGGATGAGATGAAGTTACTCTTCGCCGTTCCCGGTTAGTACTTAGATGGGTGACTGTCTACAGTACGGAGCCAGCCAACTAGGTCGACTTAGCCTGCTACCCTCTGAGGATGGTAAAATGAGTACTGGCGGTGGTCAAGGCCATCGCTAGGGAAGAAACGGCGAGTTCTGCGCAACAGTAGGCCCTGTGGCCAGGACTGCAAGCATACTGATCCAGTCGGTTAACCCGGCCGACTTGGGCTGTATGCTAGCTTAATTGGGCTTTGCCCTCGCCGGCTCAAAGTGCCATCAAGGGGATGAGCTCCCTCGCAATGGACCTAGCTGTCTATGCGGAATCTTCTTCTTCTTCTTCAAAAGTTGACTTAGTGTCGATTTTATCGACTCTTTTCACTTTATATTCCTCGGTCGACTTGACTGTAGTTGATTGTGTCAATAGACTCAGCTCGGCTGAAAATTGATCAACTTAGTTGATTGCAAGGTCTAATAGTTGTAGGTGTATGCCTGTTGCAGGTGTATCTGATACTGATGTCTCAGCTGACAGTTACCTTTGGAGTGGTCTGCTTCTTCATGTTTCAGTATGTTATTCTCTCTCTGTTACATTTTCCTTTATTGTTAGTGTTTTGTGAGCAATATAGCTTTTTTAGCTTTTTTACTGCATTGACTTTTATATATTATTAGCATGTTATTTAATGACCGTTTTCTGACAATTACTTTTACTCATGTTATTGTATGGTGCCTGTAGCAGTTTGTATCTTATTTTATTAAAACTTGATGAATGAATGATGTAGTGATTTTCGGAAATTGTTGAGTAAGGTCAGAAATGTTTGTTTGCCCAGTGGGATGATTGGGAGAGATGACTGTTGTGTATTTCTGATGAAGAGTTTATTGCTGTGTATGCCAAGCGTAAGACAGGAGGACATCCAGCCGGTAAATTTAAGTAGTTGCAGTATGTAAGGTTTTTGCTTGATTTTTTAAGCATTTGCCTGCTTGTGGGCAACTGTGTGCAGAAAGAAAGATACACTGGTTAAACTGAAAGTGAAAATAGTGTGGCGAAAATTACAGTGATGTGATGTAACATTGTTTGTGTGTAGTGAGCCTGTGCATGGCTGGGTGAAGAGTAACAACTGGTTCTACTGGCTTTCATAGTAAGTTCAGTCATCCACAATGTGAATAATTTCATATTTGGGTCTTGCCTGTAGCCTGTTCATTAGTTAATCTGTCTATTTGTCTCATGTAGGTTTGTGAACTTGAAAACACAAAGGTGTAGAAAAATGAGAAAGGCATGAACATTCCACAGGACAGGAGTAACCAATGTGCCAGTTTTTGCTTTGAAAGGTAGAGGTTTGGGGTTATGGCTTTGTTAGCATTGCACAACTTTAGGTGGACAGGCAGGCAATATGTCTGCGCTTTGCCGACATATTTTTTAGACATTTTTTTGTGTTGACTCTTGGCACACTTTAAAATATGATGCATTTTAGCAGCTGTGTTTCTGTATATTCATTCATGACTGCTTATGCATTATGCATAGGCTCTTATCATCTTCGTATGTCACGGTCATGGTCACTAATAAAATGTTCATACTTGATTCTGGAAGCTTTCTGTCCTTGGTCAGGAACATTCCCTTAGTGCTTTTGTGCTGTTGTTTTACCAACAGGGTCAGTAGTCTGTAAACATTTGTGAAAAGTACTGCAGCTACTGCAAAAACAGTTACTAGTGTTTACTTCTAATGACTATCCATATTTCATACCTGAACAAACTCTGAAAAAATTGGTCATTTAAATACAAACTACGCACATTTGTCTGGGTGTCAGAGTGGAGTGGTCAAGTGGTTAACACATTGGACCTGATCAACGTAGTTGCTGTACATGAGGTACGGTTAGTACATGGATGGGCGACTGTCTGCACAGGTAAACCATCTTGGTATGTAACCAGCCGCACAAATCAACTCAGCCTTCCATCCGCCTTTGGGTAGGTAAATCAGAGTACCAATCTGCCTGGCTGAGGTTAAGTTGAGACACGTTTACCTGTGTTGGGACTGGTAACTGTGTGTCGCTCTGAGGTGGGTTTTTTATGCATCGTGTAACCTGTTGTCTGCATGTGTTCGTGAATGCAGTGCCATCTTTCTGGTGACGTACATTACTCTGGTCTGCTGTGAGGGAGTTCGTCGTCGCTGGCCTGGCAACTTCATTTGTCTTGCTATCTTTGTGAGTAGATGATATACGTCAAGTACGGGTAACAAGATGTAAAGTCCTTCTCGGCCATAAGGCCCATATAGCTTCAGCAGTTACTGAATGATTACTTTGGGGAACCCAGTGTATCTGGAGTAAATTTGATAGTTAAGCGAAAAATTGTAAATAGTGTGAGTGCTCAGCTATCATAATTCACTGTACCATAATCTTTGAAAGTGTGTGTCTAGTTTAACAAAGACCGTAGTAATTTGGGAAAGGCAGAATCGCTTCTCTTTTGTAGGTGCCACTATAGGACTGATAGCAATACCGCCCAGAAATGAAAACAGGAACACTAGAATAGTCATTGTCCAGCAAATTTATAGTTTATAAATTTAAATGAAGTGTGTGGTTTATTTAGACTGGAGTGGATCAGATTATGGTAGCAAAAATAATATGTATGGCAACATGGCAGAAGGAACGAGATGGGGTTTTTACGCGCGAAAGCAGCAACTGCTTTCCGCGCGTCTTAGCCATCGCAATTTTGTCCATCTGTCTGTTCGTCTGTCTGTCTGTCACACGGGTGGATCAGTCAAAATCGGTGCAAGCTAGAATCACCAAATCTTCACCGTCGGCTGCCTGAAAGACTCTAATTTCAGGAACCGTAAAGCTTTTCCATAAATTCGAAGGGGGTCATTTTGAACGAGGGCGCTAAATGAGAGGAGAGTGGGCAAAATTTGCGATTTTTGGCCAATATGTCACTGTATCTCAGTAACAGTGCAAGATAGAGCCTAGGTTACTATTAATTCAATGATTTTGACCTTGAACGCCAAAATAGGGGGTTTTATGGATTTTTTGGTGATTTTGGGCTGCGACACAAGTCTATATCATTCACAAGGTGGCGCCACGGAACTATCGTTATGCGATCCAGATAGAGAATTTGGTATTTGTATGTTAACTTAGCG
>Ga0056128_1003710_pt1 | contig 18904 bp, 17 predicted proteins | sample WorMetLIZISLAND2_FD_71113 | JGI IMG/M metagenome (GOLD analysis project Ga0056128, IMG submission 71113) | Marine gutless worms symbiont microbial communities from Max Planck institute for Marine Microbiology, Germany - Olavius geniculatus... ... | reverse complement strand
CACCCCCTCCCCACAGGGGCAGGGGTCTGGGGAAGGGCAGTGCCCCCTCCCGAGAAAATTTTTTTTAGATTTTAGGGTAAAAGTGGCGTATTTTCGTGGACTCTTGGTGCTAAATTTCGTTTTTTTTCTATGATGAAAACAGTATACATGTAGAAATACATCGGGAATGCAAGGATTGCCACGGAGATTTACTTGCATGGGATAAACACTATCGTAAATATTAGAACAACAATATTCAACTTCCTCCTCTAACTTCCCCCCCCCCAAAAAAAAACCTCCCACTATTTTTTGTGGAACATTTGCTCCAAGGTTTATATGGTGTAGACGTACCTGGCGTTATTTTGTTGTTTATTATTACTTACTCTTACGTAGGCGTAGCCAGAAATTGGAGTCATAAGAGGCAAACTAGCCCCTAAGGGCCAAAAATTGAGGCCGAAATCCGAGAACAAAAGTGCACTCTCTGGGGAGGGGCCGGTCGCTGGGGCGCGCCGCAGCCCCGGAAGCAAACGCTTTTTGGGGCATGTAAACCGCCTAAAAATGCACACATTGAGTATAAATTTTATTAGTTTTACTGCACAAATTTATAATGCACTGCATATGCAAAGCAAAAAGGGCGACTTGGCATCTTGGGGGGTCATGGCCCCTTTGGCCCCCTAAATCCGCCTATGGGTTTATCTCTAGCCATTCCAGCGAAATTAAATCTTGGAATGTGTGTAGAACCCCGAAATTGCACAAAATTCACTAAAATCGCCTATTTTGGGGTTCAAGGTCATTTAAGGTCATCGATGTTAACACCCCTGTCCCCTAAGAAGCACTGGCAGTTGAAGCTGGTAATCATTAATAAACGATAACAGTGATTACTAGAATATTTTTTCAGATAATGTCAAAGTACGTTAGTTATGCGAATGCACATCAATAACAGCAGTTAACAAATTCAGTGCGTGAGAACAAACAACCACGTATAATTGCAATGGTGGATTCAAGGGGGAGGCAGCTGTTTCCCTTCCCCATTGACTGGATGCATTTCATAACGAAGCAGCTTTAAAATTCTGCACGAAAAAATGCATTATCTCTGCATAAAATTCTAAAATACTTGCTGGGAAGGGGCACAGCCCCCTCTCCGAACCTAACCCTCTACCTTTTCACCCCCATTCCAAAAGTCTGGATCCGCCACTGTACACGCATCAAAACAGCGCTCTGCGTAACAAAATAATAATGTTAAGAAATGTATTTTAGATAATACTGACACATATATACGACCTCAAATGTATCTCAAAAAACAACTAGAAGGTGCTCGTGAGAGTGCATATCTCCGCCAAGTGAAGTGATTTAAACATTACTACTGTAAAATGTAGAAGTTTTCACAGGAAGGCGCCACCGTTCCTGCCGGTTTTGTATGACGTGGAGATGATGATGACTGTAACTACTAGCCTACGTAACGAATGTCTTTGATCGTGAATAACGTGATTGACAGCTAGAGAAAATAATAGCCTACTAGTAAACCTAGTAGTTAGGCCCGAGTGACTAACATTATCAATAACTTTAAAGCAAGATTATGCCTACGAAATTTTAATAATTTTTACAATCAATATTCTTGACACAACTTGCCATCAAATGACCTTTCAGTTTCCTGCCTCACCCGACGTCTGCTTCTGCACTATGCTGGGAAATGCCGATCGGAACAAGCAGAATAGGCCTATGCGTTAAAATGAACACACAAAAACAGTCACAAACATCGCCGACACTATCGATGAGTGTAACTTAAGAAGGATCGTCAGATTTTAATAATTTTTTGTACGAAAGCTTCCGATACAACCGGTTATCAAATGACTAAGTTATCTGACACGTCAACATTTTATTTGTGCTCGTGTAATGCTCATAAGGTCGATGTTACACCACTCCCCCAGACTACCTAGCTTACTTTCAGGGCTTCCACTTCTAAGGGAAATCCGGGAAAGGAAAAGCGACGAGAGGCAAGAGATAAAAACAAAGAGGAGTAAAAGGGGACGGAAATATACGGTAAGAAAAAAATGGCAGTGGAGGAAAAGGGATGGGGGAAAAGATAGCAATCGAAGGGGAAGGAAGAAAAAGGGAAGAGAGTGAAAAGGGAGAGGAAGGAAAAAGAAGGGCGACAGAAAGGGGGCCTAATTTCTCACATGCAGCCCCAGTTTTGGTACATATTCTAGAAATATGCCTGAATGCATTCAGTGCTCAACGCAGTCTGTACTTGGAATGTGTGAGTGTGTGAGTAAATGAATGCTGTCAGTGTGTGTGTGTGTGTGTGTGTGACGTGACGGACAGAGGGACAGCCGGCGATGCCATAGGCTACTTGATATCACAGAGCAGTGCTACTCCACGCATGATCCAGTGGTCTGGGTCAGTGGCCGTTTTTAGCGCCAGTGGTGCAATGTACGTTAGATCCGTACGTCTGGGTTTCTTGTAGACCGGGCACTCATACACCATCGTTTGAGCTGCACGACAAAGCAGATTGCAAGTGTCCATATAGGCCTATGTAAAAACAAAACGCAATTCATCATAAACCCAAGACCTTTCTATCGTAAGTCCGACACCCGCCGTTTCGCCACCAAGCCATCGTAATCATTTCTGAGCCGCTGCATGCGCTACGCAGTATGAATTCATTGTTGTAAATAGCGAAATTACTACCTTTGCATTTCACAAGGTAGTGTAGCGACAGTATTAAGGTGAGGTGGGCAAAACTAAAGTTATTTACGTCAAGTTTTCTCGCAATGTCGCGTGGCAAAAATTATCAAAATCGGCCAACGTTTCACAAAATTATTTTAAAATAAAAATAGGCTACGAAACGCAATTCACCATCATGTCATGAGTGATGTCAAAGACCAAGAGCTTGTGTTGACTGCAACAGTCTGTGCTACCAGTGACATCTCTATTGATATCGAAAGACTGTAGCTTAAGTATATTTTTCTCTGTTTCTCTTCTGTCACAGTAGGTTAGGCACTATCAATAGCTAGTTAAAAAATTGGTTTAGACCCCTTTATATTCTACTTTGACAGAAAGAGCATCTCTTGAACTGGCTTACAACAGTGTGTTTATGCTTAAAATATTTACCACATGAACCAGAGCAAAACTGTTTATAGTTCAAGTGTTTCAGCTGATGACGTTTCAATTCAAATAATGTACAACAAGAAGCCCAGCTGTCGCTAGGGAAGACGCTCTACAGCCTATACAGTTCCTGGTGCAGTACTGACTTTCAAGGTCATCCAAGGTCGATGATTTAAAAGGGCGTATACCATGGTTCCTTCTACTCTGCAGAATTTATTTTCCCTGACTTATCCCCGACTTTCCAGGAGAAAATGAATCGTTTTTCCTGACTAATTTGTTCACGTGAAATACCAATGTTGGCTTTCAATCGCTTGCAATCTAACTAGAAACAAAGGCGGCGAAACAAATTTAAAAGAGGAGATAAAAAAAAATTTGCGAGCGAAGCGAACAGAAAAAAATTTGAACTGTTGTATGCACTCTGCGTAAAACAGTTCAAACTGTTTTCTGCATCTTTTTTAACTTTTGCACCTTGGTACTTTGATTTTCCCTGACTTCCCCTGACCGTAAGAACCATGGTATACGATTTCCTATTAGTGATCAATAGCTACCTAGGCCATATCTCGTACCGTTTAGCCACGAAGGCGCGTACTGACTTTCTGGGTCATCCAAGATGAATGATTTCCATCTAATCTGACAGGGCGTATGCCACTTTTTATTAGTTTTTGATAGTAACATTGGTTCTATCTTTCACGGTTTCCGAGATATGGCCAGTTTTCCGTTAAAAAACACACATTTTTCGTACCCCTCCATTTATCACCAAATTTGATTATGTTCCCCTTAAACTGCATACTCCAAATTTTACACGCGGAGAGTCTCGTCAACGGGCTAATTACTCGTGTAAAAAGTTTTCCCCCTACAATCTAATGCTTAGCCACAATGCATCCGTTACATACAGACGACAGACGACAGACGACAGACAGACGACAAGCGTACCATAAGGTCGATCGTTACTTAAGTACAGATGGCTAAAAACTGTTTGAACATCGTCTGACCTGCTTTGCGCTGCTCGAGGTTGACTGAGAAGATGTGTACGACCGGCAGTGGAGTGTAGAGCACCTTGGGTGACTGTTCCATCAGTCGACCATTGCGACGGTCCCACCCGGCACCATCCAGAAACAAACCGTAGATGTACACCCCTGCAACCAGCCGGCGACGCACCGTAAAGACCAAATTCCATTACGCCGACTTTTATCGAAACTTCCGCGTGGGGAAAGTTGCGAACACAAACCATATTTTTGTGATACATATTTTCATTTGCCGTTATTATATAAAAAAACGTTGGCAAATTTTGCAAACATTTATTAGAACTATGAATTGTATAAGAAAACGTGAGTGGGTGTTTTTTCGAATATTGTGTAGCAAACCTTCAGCGGGCGCGTTGATGACCTCTTCCCTCATCAGTTTGGTGACCTCGTTGTCCAGTATGACCGTATCTAGCGCCCAACCCTTGTGAGCTCTGGTCAGTTCCTGTCTCATGGCGGTCAGGAAACCCTGCGGATTGAAGAATCCCGTCATCCAGCAGACTTTAGGCCGACCGTCGAATAACCAGCCACTCAGCTGGGCGTTCCGTTCCAACACCTCCGTGTACCAGAAGCCCAAGGTCGCTGACTCCCACGATATCTGTACAGTGAAGACAGTCCATATCAGACCGTGTCCTTTCAGCGACATTTATTATATCACCAAACAGCTTACTCCTCGTCTTTCTTTATATCTTATTTATTTATTTATTTTTGCCTGTTTTATCTTCGGATGAACGTAGGCTACTGACTGGCCTAAGCATAACTGCGTTAGTCCGTCGAAGTCTACAGGCGCCGCACTACTAAACTGAACTGAAGTGGACTGGCCAATCGATTTCATTTCTTTCGCTTTGAAAATGAACAAACCAGGGACGTATATCCGCCCAAAGTCCTTGGAGCATTAAGTTTCCCCCTAACTCAAAGTGAGGCACCGCAGGCGCCGAGAATGAATGAGGCGCCGTAGGCGTCGAAGGGGTACGCAATGGTGAGGGGGTATTCCCCTCCCCAGCCGACTAAGAGGTCACTCTGCGCGAGCGTCGTGAGCTCCCCCATCGGGATTCGAAGCGCAGCCCCGGCGAAAAACGAATTTGGCGCATGCTAAGCGTCACAGAACATTTGTGCGTGCAAGATATGGTAAGTCATGATAACGGTGTCTAAGTAGGGAAATGCAGAATTATAATATTCAACTCCCCTAATTCCCACAGAACCTTTCCCCTTTTTCTTGGAACATTTGCTCCTAGGTTTATACGGTGTAGACGCCCCTGGGTACTTGTTCGTTAATTCACCCACACTCGAATTATTTTCGATAAAGCTAACGCTAATACTAACCCTAACCCTGACCCTAACCCTAACCCTATCCCTAACCTTAACGCTACCCTTAGGCTTGACTCTTGGAGTTAATTCGGGTGCAGGTGAATTAACGGACAAGTACCCGCCCCTGGAACACACATTAATAAAGTGTTTACGTGATCCAGCAAACGTCCAGCAAACGTCTAGCATTAGCACGTGTATTTTGAATACATTTGCTGGAAGTTTGCTGGACGTTTGCTGGATCGTGTAAACAGCCCATTAAAGTGGGTGGAGATTGCAAACGTATAGGCCTACCTTGAGCCAAGCGTTGGGAATGCGTGCATCGTACATGCAATCGAGCGCATCACGCAGGTTCTCAGACATGATGATGGTTCCGTCCACAGCCAGCTTCAGATCAGTCAGAGTTGAACGGACCGCTATCAACACTTTCTGCATCCGATCGATCTCCTGACGCAGAAAAATGTTGAGAGGTTGAGCCGAGCCGATCTTCTTCAGACAATCCTTCACCTGTGTCATCATGGATGATGCATGCAATATACTGAAAGAACAAAAAATCCAGCTGTCGCTAGGGTGGGCTGACCGTATGCCGGTGTCCGAAACGCAGCAAATGCGAATGCCTATTAGTGATTAATAGCAACCTTAGCTCTGTCTCTTACCGGTTTCGAGATACGACGTACCGTTTAGCCACAATAGCGCGTACTGACCTTCAAGGTCATCCAAGGTCAATGATTTTCACGTTATTTGAAATGGTTTGCGCAAATTTTTATTAGTGTTCAATAGCAACCTTGACCCTATCTTTCACCATTTCTTATGCGATACGCCTTATTTAACGCTTAACGGTCAGCCCAAAAACTCAACAACCAGCTGAGAAATGATGCATCAACTTATTAAGGCCTAAAAATCTAGTTTCTGGTTTTAGCTGGCGAAAAAGTGAACACAGGAACGACTTTTTAAAAATTATATTTTTACATCATGACACGTTATGTAATATTTTACGACAATTCACAAAAAGAAATTGACACATTAAGCACAATATACGTGACAAATAAAGTAAAAAAAAACTGCAGCATCACAAGGGCTAAATGCAAAGAGAAGGTCTATGTCTTCAGCAAAACTTTGAAAGCAAACCTAAAACTGCCGCTTCATTTATAAAGGTCCAAGAAAACTTTTAAGAGACGCGGGTTTTTTAGAGACCGACGGCAACTGGAAGCACCCAAATTTTGTCGGCCTATGACTAAAGAAGAACGCCATTAAGGATAAGCCCATATATGGTAGGCTATACCTCATGTGGAACGTAGTCGTTGGGAAGCTTTGCCAGCATATCTCCAGCAAGCCGGTAGACGACCGCCTCCCGCGTTTCACCTCCCGTTCCGCTAGAGTCTTTCGGTTGGATGCTGACAATCGTCTCCAGCATTCTGTTAGCCGTATTCGTCTGATATCTGCATTGTGAACAAGACCCATGATCTACACTGCAGGTGTTTCAAAAAACAAGCAATTTTTATTTTTTTTTTAAAATAGCTCCGTAAAACATTGGCCAATTTCATAATTTTTGGCATGCTACATCAGGAAAAAACTTAACATGAACAACTATAGTTTTGCCCACCTCACCTTAAAACTGTCGCTACATTACCTTGTAAAATGAAAAAGTCATTCAAGTCGAGTTTTTTTCCTGACGTTGAATGCAGAAAAGTATTAAAATCGGTCAATGTTTCACGGACAATACTATTCAAAAAGTTAAAGTGGCCTGGTTTTTTGAAACAAGGTGCATAGAAATTAACTAATTAAATGGTATAGCTGTTCACAGAAAACCCAGACAGATGAAAAATTAAAGCATTAGGCGTAAGGCAATGAATACTGAGGAAAGTTGTTTGAAGTTGGCAGAAGGCACTAAAAAGCGTATAGAAGAGAAGTATAGTTATTACGTTATGTCAGCATTGGAATGTAAACCAAACGTCTCAGGCGAGTCGACCATCGGCAAAGTGTCAATGAACGCTTTGTAGTCTTCCACTGTCTTGCACCGAGGAATCTTGTAACCTACAAACAGCATGGTAAAACTTTAGCTTTAGTGACTTGTTATTAATTTACGATAAAATACAAGCTAAAACTGACACATAGACCTAGTCCTAGTCAGCTTAACTTGCCCGTGTAGGCTCTAACCAATTTAGTAAACCAAAAAAAATTGGGAAAAACGATTTCAACGTCAGTAAAAGCAGTTGACGACAGCGACAGTATTATATACGGTGTGTCTCAAAAACAGTTTAGATGAGATGGGCTGAACAAAAGTCATAATTTACGTCAAGTTTCTTCGTGATGTTGCCTGCCAAAAGTTATCAAAGTCGGCCAATGTTTTACGAAGTTATTCAAAAAATAAAAGTGGCCCAGTTTTTTAGTCATGGTTTAGATTGTTCTCTTCTTCTTTTCTTTTTAACTGTCTGCAGTTTTTTTTGCAAATTAAACTCACACAGAGCTGGATTAGTGTTAGATTAAACTAACAGTTTTTCTAGTGCAAATGGTTGAATGGTATTGCAGAGTATAGCTGCATCTACCTGTGTAGAACTCGAACGTATCAGCAAACATCGCCTCGGAGAACCAGACTCTGGCGAACGTGTTGAGAAGACGCTTATCATAGTCATCAGTCACACGACTACCATACTGGACTTCACCGATCATGTAGCAGACCGTAGTCCACGACACGCCCTGTGTACAAAAAAGTGGTCTATAGCTTCTAATGGAAAACCCATCACCGAGCTACGGAGCGTCACCTGCCATAGGAAATGCCACCCGACACAGGTGAACACGCCCTGCCTCAACCCCAGCCAGACAGCCCGGTACTCGATTCACCTACCCCGGAGGGATAGAAAACTGAGTTAACCTGCACAGACAACCAGCGATGTCAACTGAGGCCAAACTTCTCCCGAGACCGAGGACGAAGGCAAAGCCTAGAGGACGAAGCCGACATCGAGGCCAAAACCAGATGTTCAAGGCCGAGACCAAGGTCAAAGGTAAAACTAACAATATTCACTTTCAATTTAAAAATCAGTAGAAAATTATTGTTTCAGAAAATAATTTTTTGCATAGGCCTATGAATTACTGTGCTTTCAGTAAATTTTGACAATTTACGTTTCACACGGTAGTGTAACGACGCAGTTAAGTTGTTCTGGAATGATTAATAACCACGTTATTGCTATCTGTCCGTAGAGTGTGCCACTAAAAAACTGCAAAAATCGGTCAATATTTGGCGAACATATGGACGATAGCAACATGAGACGTTTTTTGAGACACAGTGTATAAAAGTGACAGTGACATCGTAAGCCTTAAGTTTTATGGCGTTAACAAGGCCAAAGCACGGCAATCAAGACCAGCCCGAGGCCACGGCCAAAACAGATACTACGATTTTTAGGCCAAAATCGACGCCAAGGCTAAAATTTTGGCCCTGAGACATTTTGGCCTCGAGACCATTTTCGCCTCAAGGATTTGCGCTGTCTGACAGCATATATAACAAAACCACCGACGAAATATTCACGCCTAAATAAAATTTTCTTTAAAGTTGGAAGTATTCTAAAAGCACGAAAAATTGATCCAATGGCTTAAAAGCTGTGTCGTAAATCGTGATATTACAGAAACTATTACATCAATAATTAACAAGGATCGCAGTAATTTGCCAAAAAGTGAAAACCATGATCGATGCTGACACCTGATAAATCATAAATCATTTTACCGTACTAGCAATTCGGAAGCAATTATGCGTTTTGCCTGGGATTTGACCCCGCAAATCGTGCGACCATAGAAACAGCTGAGCATCCCGCCCCTTGTGGGATATTGCACCTTTTACCTCACCTTCTTCGGGTCGAGGTCGTCGAGGTGATTCTGCACAAACTGAACGGTTGTGGTGAAATCGGCCTGATTGAACTCGTATGGAATGTTCCAGCCGATCGGGCCGTATTTCCGGCGCTCCTGCACAAAAAAATCACGTTGACAGGCCAGTCGAAAAGGGAAAAAAGGGAAGTTTTCCCCGGGCCCCGCGACGTTTGGGGGCCCCAGCGTCGTCGCTCAGAAATATCAAGTACACCAGAGTGCGCCATTTTAAACAACAAAATTCAAAAATTTTCTCTTTATACAGGCTCTGCAAGAATGTTTTCCCCGGGCCTCGCTGTGGCTCTCGACGTCCGTGCTTGTTGATAAGTTGATAAGGCGCAACGTAATTGAACTGAACTGGACTGAACCGACTCGGTGTAGTTTTTGACAAACTGACCAATGGGCAAGCAGGGCGACCCCATTGGTAAGTGGTTGACGCGTACGTGAGCGTAGACACGTAGGCCACCGACGCCGTTAGACGGTGCCTACTGTAATGCACTACTGCTTGCTCATATTGATCAGTTCGTCAGTCAGTTGCGTTACGCCGCTCTGTACGCGCCTTCAGTCACATCGCGCAATTTTCTGCTTCAGCTTATTAACGCGTTTAAACTATAGCTCGCTGGGTAGGGCTTACTCCAAAACCAAGTCAAAACGGACCATATTTTATGATATCCATAGCCCTATTAGTCGCTTGGAACAACTTCACGAGTAGCCTGTTAATAACAACCTTTATTCGCCGATAAATACGGCAGAATCCACAAACAGAATGACAGATATATACAACAGAAAGAAAGAAATAAACAAACAACACACACGCATGCAAGCACATGGACCTATCAGCTAACTTAGAGTTAACGCACTGAACTACAGGGTGGGCCAAAAATGGCACCATTTTTTGTACACGTCATAACTTCACCAAATATTAACCGATTTTCAAAATTCTTTCACTGTCAGAATTAGGAGACAATTTGCAATAAAACTCTCACTATAGATCCCACCACACCCTAAGTGTGTCACTACACTACCTTGTGAGATGTCAGTGTCTTAAGAATAACAATTAAAAACAAGACGACTTTTGTAACAACACATTTTAAAAAATTAACAAGAGAAACAACTGCGGATCTTTGCCCCACTCGGCGACAATGGCTTTCGTTAGCTGGTTGACTGTCGTGAATCGTCAACATTGATAGACCATCTGTTGAAGGGCATCCTGAACAGCATAATCAACTGGATTTAAGTCTGGGTTGTTTGAGGGCCACATGCCAGGCTCGATCAACGTTGATCACGCAACCGGTCAGTGGCGTCGCCGGTGTGGCTTGAGTGCGTCATCTGACATTTCACGAGGTAGTGCAGCAACACACTTGAGGTGTGGTGAGATCTGTAGAGACAGTTTCATTACAAATTATCTCCTGATTCTGACAGTTAAAGAATTTTGCAAATCGGTTAATATTTGGTGAAGTTATGAGACGTACAATAAATGGTGCCATTTTTGGCCCACCCTGTATATAAACAGCAAGAAGATGCTTAATGACTAAGTTGTTGCTAGACAACAGTTCGTATTCAAACCGTCCATTCCTGACGGAAATGTCTTGCACACTATCCCGTTGATTTGTGAAGTCACATATACTGTCTAACTGGTGAAATTTCACTTTAGGGCCTAGGCCTATACACTTCACACAGAGCACAATTGAAAGAATGCCTAACACTATTATAGGTAGCCGGTACCTGGACGGTGGTATGTAGGAACGCGACGGCGTACAGCAGCGGCTTCCACTGAGGCATCGACATTACATCAATGAGGTCCTGCGTTATGACTCCATAGGTTCGCTTCAGTCCGGCCTTCACGCCGTGCGGAGGCTCCGCCGTGTACTTGATCGATGTCTGCAGTGTACGTTACAAAAAAAATGAAACTTTGAAATCGCGTTTTGTGCAATTGTTTTTTTTTAAAAAAAGTTCGTAAGCGTGATAACTTAAACATGCATGTTACCCCCGTTTTACTTGTTTTGACGTATTGACAAAATAAAATTTATTAATTGTAGCAACAGGCTGTTATTTCACGTTTTGAAAACAAAATACTCTATAATTTTATCAACGCTTTGATTTTTGTAATAAATATTTTCATTTAACTTTATTTTCACACTGACCTTTCAACGTCAACGGGCATGATCAAAGGTTGCAGAAGCAGACGATTAACGATTAGCCTGCTGTTTGTGCTACAAATCAGAACTTGGTTTAACTGAAGCCAGTAAAGCGCAGAGCAAGATTAGATGTGAGACATATTTATGTCAGCAGTAGAGTTGTGGATGAGTAGAATAAATCATCACAGGAATTAGACCATCACCTCAGGTTAAATAAGAGATTCATATGAGTTATACTTTTTATCCCCCTTTTGCCAATGCAGTATGGCACTAACTAGTCAAGTTCAAGTTCAAGTTCGAATGACTGGCAGCGGTAGAAACCTGCAGAAAGTTGATCGGGAACTGCGGGTGGACTTCAGTGGTGAGCCAGAGACGGAAGCTGGACTGGATGCTATCGCCGGTGATCATTGTATCCAATAGTTCCTCGACATAGTCGAGTGCCAGGTGACAGTTGTGTAGCAGAACCCAGCTGCCGTCCTGAGTCGACTGCTGCACCAGTCGCCTGGCGTGGACCTCTTGACCCTGACCCATTGATATCGCACCGTAGTCTGCGTTGCACACAGCACCAACGTATGGCAGCACAAACAACAAAAAGCCCAGCTTTCGCAAGGGAAGGCCGACCGTACCGCCTATATCCGGTCGCGCAAAGAAAGTAATTTCACAGAGTGACTGCAGTCCTAAATACGCTACGGCTTCTCAAACGCCATAACTGTAACTTCAGTTTATGCTGTTACATAAAACAACTACTAACCCAGAAGTGTTCAAACGCAAATTCTTTGAGTTTCGCTCAGAGTTTTCACACCATCTAGATATCTAGATTTAGACAAATCTAGATCTAGTTTACTAAGACATCTAGAGTTGTCGGTGTTACCATCTCGTCTGACCTCGGTCTGGATAAGCATGTCAGCAATGTTTGTGCAGCAGGATTTTTCAGACTTCGACAACTCCGTCGTATTCAGAGGTCACTTGATTCTGACTCGGCTGCGACACTCGTCTATGCCTTCGTGTCATCCCGCGTGGATTACTGCAATGCAATCTTCGTTGGGGCGCCGAAGAATGTAACAGACAAGCTACAACGAGTGCTGAACGCGGCCGCACGGATTGTATGACATCTTGGGTGGTATTACACCACCCTAAGAATGGACACCTTGGATATTTTAACTTTGCTTTTAATACATACATTAAATGATTTTCATTAATTTTAACCACATATGGCACTAAATGGCCTATTTTGTGCTGATGTGCTCTTAAGAAACTACTCACTCACTCCCTCAGACACGCTGCGGTGATGCTGCTATATCGCACTCAACAATGAACAATAGGATGCGATACGCTAATTCGACGCGCATGGGTGATGGCTGCAGGCAGCAACTTGGCATTCAAAATTGCGGCCAAACCGCTGCCGATAAAGACATGGTTACCATTGACAGCCTATAGGCCTAGTAAATCGTCATCGCCCTATCCAACGGCACCATCGCCGACCCTATAGACAGAAGACAGACAGACGACACATCGTACCCAAGGCTCGACCTAACGGTCGGCCAATAACACAGAGACAAATCCAACTATACACTTAACTAATAATCAGAAATGAAAGAAGACCACCAAATAAATGAATGGGCCTAGACAATATACGCTAATGACGAGATTCGAGATTTCTACGTCATTATTTTGTATTCCTTGACTTTATTGTGTTTATATTACTACAGTAAGCTTCGGTAGTTAAAATTCTGTTGCCTATCAATGGTCATGTGACTGACTTTGTCGTATTATTGTATACGTTTATTTTTATTTTTTTATTCTTTAATTATTTTGTTGTGCTACCAGTGATGATGAATAAAGATTTTCAATATAAAGCAAGACGCAGAAACTGTGCCAGTGTTTTTTAAAGAACTGCGTAAAACGTTGGCCGATTTTATTAATTTTCGGCACGCAACATCATCTACAAACACGATCTGAACGATTACAGTTCTGTGCACCTAACCTTATTAATGTCGCTACACTACCTTATGAAATGCAGAAGTCGTATATGTCGGCCGTTTAAAACAATCAATTCACTGGCAGTCTTTGAGACAAGGTGTAGGCCTATAATATCATTGACAGAATAGCATAGCGAAGACTGGTGTGTTTCGAGCATGTTTCAAGAATAAGAAGTGAAGGACTGATAGTAAAGGTTCAATAATTGGGAGGAGAAATCAAGAATAAACACCAAAAAAATGAATAGAGAATATAAAGCAAAACATAAGACACGAGAAACATACAATTTGACGAAGCGATGACCATGGTGCATGACAGAGTCAAATGAAGACGTCTAATAGCAGCCTCCTCAATTTTTTCTAAAAAAGAGAGAGAAAAAGAAAAAAAGAAAAAAAGTGTAATATCGTGTATGTACGTACGGATGCCCTTAGACTTGGCAAGTCGTTCGATGTTGTCCGTTGGATCAGAACCCATAGACAGAAAACAGATCATCGGAGTTCTACTGTCACTCTCCGCCCACATAGCATCCATGTCCAACACCACGCCCTCCGCAAACTACACGCCACGCCCACATATCAATGCGAATCAGAACTACACTGTGTCTCAAAACACATCCTCGACATTTATGACTGTAACTAAAAAAACAATTATTGGATTTTGATAATTTTTGGTAGGAATATTTTCGATACAACTTGCCATCAAATGACCATTTAGTATCCCACCTCACCCAACGTTTGTTCCTGCACTACCTGGGGAAAGCACAACCAGCGAAATATCACTTTTTATCCAATATGATAAGATTGCTTAATTAACATAATGTGTAAAAACACATTTTGTTCACATTTCTGACACTGTGGCTGACATTTCATTCAGTTATCCATTTTCAACTGCCTACAGTAAAATTGCTTAAAGTGTTGGCCCACTATGCGAACACAGGCAAGGAGACGCTTTCTCCATTCACTTGACAGCAGTATCGATGATGTTCTGCTCCATACCAACACAGGCTCTACCAGTCACAGTTTTGGCACGAGGGCCGATACGAAGACAGCAACTTTCGTTGAAGTTGATAGCTATACAGGGTGGCCCAAAAAAGTAAGCTATTGCAATATGACCATATCTTTACTAAATATTGACCAATTTTCAGAATTTTTTCACCACGCGAACTATGACTATACTTTTGGCCACCTCACTTTAATACTGTCGCTACACTACCTTGCAAAATGCATGTTGTTGAGCTTGCTGTTTGCGAGTGGTGTCAACGTTTGCCGCTTGCAGTCGCGCTGAAAGAGGACATTTTTTTTAAGCACATGCTGTAATAAAGAAAATGTGATGTGACGAGTGTGACTTTTTAAGATACAATAGTTGCCAGTCGCGTTTGTCGCTATTCAGTTAATCATTTTTAAGCCGACGCGTGCGCTATCCAGTATAAATTCATTGTTATTAATGGCGAAACTACGACTTTTGCATTTCACCAGGTAGTGTAGCGATAGTATTAAAGTAAAATGGCCAAAACTACAGCCATTTGCGTTAAGTTCTTTCCTAATGTCGCGTGCCAAAATTATTAAAATCGGCCAATGTTTCACGAAGCTATTAAAAAAAGTGGCACGTTTTTATAGACCACGGTGTAATTCTGCTATTTTAGTTCATTTCAGTTTGTTTGTCACTCATGTGCCAAAAAACTGTAGAAAAACGAAATATTTTCGCCTAACATCAACTAACCGACCTGTTTGCCCATCACTTCAGCCACGTAGACCTTGGCCATTGGAATCGTGCGGTCCGGACACCAGCTGCGAATGAGCAGGAGTTTGTGGAACGTGTTAAGTGATGTGCTGTAACCGTCTGGAATAGGAGTGTCTTCAGGCGCCTCCGTGTCGAACCAGTCCTTCCAAGCCTGCGCCCGTTCAAATATCACGCATCAAAAGATCGATCAACAATGTCTGAGTGCATGAGCGCCACAGACTGTTGATATTATTAGCGGGGTTAAAGGGTCCAGAGATGCACAAGGTTAGGCCCCTAAATAAAGGTGAGTGTAGCTTTCCACGGAAACCCATCTCTATATGTGATTACACAGAATGCCACCCGGCACAGTTAAACTCAGCCGAGCAGGCTAGTGTCCGATTTACTTATCTTGGAGGGTGGAAGGCTGAGTTGACCGTGGTGGTTGGTCACATATCGAGATAGGTAACCTGTCTGTAGACAGCCACCCACCTGAATGCTTAAGTTAAGTTTAATGAAGTTTTTACGCGCGGCTGTTGCGTATCTTAGCCATAGCAATTTTGTCTGTCCGTCTGTCTGTCACACGGGTGAGTCAGTCAAAAACGGTGCAAGCTAGGATCACCCAATCTCCACTGTCGGAAGTCTAACAAACTCTAGTTTCGAGATCCATAAAGCTTTTCCATGAATTCGGAAAGAGGCCACCCTGACCAACGGCGCTAAATGAGAGGGGCGTAGAGAAAATTTGCGATTTTTAGCCAATAAGTCGCTGTATGTCAGAAACAGTGTGAGATAGAGCCTAGGTTGCCATGACCAAAAGCAATGACCTTAAATGACCTTGAACACTAAAATAGAAGCTTTTATGGATTTTTGGGCTGCAAGACACATTTCAAGAACGAATTGCGCCGAAATTACTAGAGATAGATTAGAACAACCTGGGTATAAAATTTTTAGCGATAAACGAGATTTCAACAGTCCAAGTCTCGACCCGCTATGTTCAAGAAGGCCTGCACACGAAAACATCCGAGAAGAGTACCCGCTCAAAAAGCGCTCTTTTGGCCGCTCAAACCGTAGATGATGCACAATACTGGTTACGCCCTCTTGCGACTGTCGATGCAACTATAAACTAGAAAGCAGTCAGAGCCCGCAGACCTCCGCTAAGGCCATGTTGTTCGCCAGGTGGCAGCACCATATTCGGTTTGGCAGCGGTTTCCCTTATGCCCCATTGAAAGCAATGTTAAAGAAAATTTCAAAGTAATCCAGAATCCAGGATCACCCGGATCACCCCCAAAATTGAATTGCTGGTAGTTTTTGACATTCCCAACATTCCCAAAAAATTTCAAAAAGATCCATCCATAACTTTTTGAGTTATCTTGCTGACACACAGACAGACAGACAGATAAACAAAGTCTGGCAAAAACATAACCTCCTTGGGGAGGTAATAAGGCCTACAATGCCAGTTGCTAGAAGCAGTGAGCTTAGATTGGTTTGCATTGGGACTTTCATACATGCATCGCTATCGCGCGTTTCCTTTGCGTTAGCTGCGTTTTTTCGTTTATGTTGCTATCACAAATTTGGCGAAAAGAGGTACATGATATTATAAGAGAAAAGACGTCGCCAAAACCTTCTCATTGCGAGCGACTTGTTGCAGTATCTGTGAGAACTGCTGAAGTTTACTGAGTTCGACGAGGTTGAGCCAAGTCATGTCTGAGATCCACGCCGGCTTCGGCTCCACAGAGTTCAGATCCAACGCCGCTCCCCCTGTTATAAACAGCACAATCTGAAGCCATTTATACCCCGTTTACACGATCGCGCAAACATCAAGCAAACGTCAAGCAAATGTATTCAAAATACACGTGTTATTTGCTCGACGTCTGCTCGATGTTTGCTAGCATTCATCCAGCTAGCTCGACAAGCTATACACGGTGTTTCATAAAAAGGACCCCTTTTTGTTTTTTACATAATTTACTCAAATTATGAGCAATTTACATAAAATTTTTACCAGTAGTAGCTGAAGAAATATCAATTCGAAATATTGAAACAAAATATGGCAGTTGATTAAATATTCTTTGCTAGTCCTGATGTAACGATGACGTCATAATGTGTCACAGGTACAAACTTGCTAGTCTCAACTGGTACTGTCAGTTGCTACCCTGCTTCGACGGTGAACTTAATCTGATCGCTAATGAAAAATGCTTATCGTGTCAGCAATGGGCAACATGGAAACATGAAATCGGGCGTCTTGTGATCCAAAAACTCAACATCTTGCAAGCTCGGTGTGATAGTGCACTGTCTTGCTCAAACATGTAAAAGACCAACTATCACCACAGACACGTAAATTCGATCGCTTTGCACGTTTTGTGGCTGCAACTGTGAAACTTCAAATATTTGACACCAACGAACAAGATTTTTCACCATTGAAGCAGGGTAGCAACTGGCAGCACCAATTGGGATTAGCCTGTTTGTCCCCGTGACACATTATAATGTCACAGTTACATCACGACTAGCAAAGAATATTTAATCAACTGCCACGTTTTGTTAAAACATTTCGAATTAGTATTTATTCAGCTACAACTGCTAAAAATTTCATGCAAATTGTTCATCATTTGAGTGAATTATGAAAAAAAAACAAAAAAAGTGTCCTTTTATGAAACACCGTGTATAAGCATGCTAATTCGGAGGGCGAGCGGGTTGTAATTGGAAGGCCTATATAACACGTGATCAGCTGTGGGCTAAGCCTAGACCTACGTTTGAGCCAAGGGGCGGGCTTCCATTAGGCCTGCTGGGTGTTTGCTCGATGTTTGCTCAATATCTGCTCGACGTTAGCTCGATGTCTGCTTGATGTTTGCTCGACGTTTGCTCAAGCAAACGTCGAGCAAACAGCCAACCATAGTAGGCTTAACCGTCAAATGTTTGAGCGGTCGCAAAAGCTGGCAACTTCTATCATTATTATGCATACTGTAGCTAAAGTCAAACTAAAGTCAAAGACAGTGATTGGTTGTCTGCCACATAAACGTGCCAGATTTTTGCACCTTCAACACATTTTACTGGTTTTATCAACTCTTAAACATTCATTTCATGTTTTTTGTAAGAATTTCATGTAAATAGATTATCATTTGAGTAAATTATGAAACAAAAGAATGGAATTCTTTTTGTGAAACACCATGTATACAAATAAATACATAAATATACAGAGAGTACTTACCTTTAATGAAGCACTGAAACTCTTCCTGACTGATGGTTTTCGCCTCCATCTGAATCTGCAGAGTCATCAGAATTGTGAAGAGGAACTTGTCGGACTCGTACAGACCGCGGGTCGTGTACGAGAAAGTCAGGTAGGTCAGATACTCGATGATGTTTTGTATCCGACGTGTGGTAAACGGCGAGCGGTTCGAATGCGTCATGGCGATGTCAAACAGCTGCAGAAACTGGCGCAGTGACGTCTGATACATACAGTTGACGCTGCTCATCGTCACGATCAAAAAATATAGCACCGAACCGCGCGTCGCAACTGCAAACAGCCAGATTCAAGGCTAAAGCATAGGTTTTTAAGGGTTTTTAATAAAAAAAAAACCTTCAAAACCTCAAAAGTCCAATTTTAGGTTTTTTAGGTTGTTGTTTGTTGTGAAATTTATCAAGCTACATTATATTTTATTCCATATTCTAATCGTGATTTTTGATTACTTCATCTTGATATACAGGGTGGTCCAAAAAACGGATACCCAGTTTTATTTTTGGGATAACTTCGGTAATTCAGCACCGATTTTAACCATTCTTTCACTGTTACAAGCAGAAATTTATGGCGCGTAAACG
>Ga0056128_1003708_pt1 | contig 18912 bp, 14 predicted proteins | sample WorMetLIZISLAND2_FD_71113 | JGI IMG/M metagenome (GOLD analysis project Ga0056128, IMG submission 71113) | Marine gutless worms symbiont microbial communities from Max Planck institute for Marine Microbiology, Germany - Olavius geniculatus... ... | reverse complement strand
ACCATTCGATGACATATAGTCTCATTAATAAGTGTGCCAAAAATTATTATAATCGGACATTCATTGTTCCAGTTATTGCCAAAAATGTAGTCACATGCTTTTTTTTGAGACACAGTGTATTTATCTGTTGGTTTTGTGGACATATTTAGAGCTCACTCAGCAGGATTACTCGTATAGTTACAGGCGGATTTGGCTGAAATTTTCAATGAAGATTAGACTCAGCCCAGCTTGGAGGTGATAGATTTTAGTTGTGATTCGGATAAGCATTTGGATCTAGGATATTTTTACCACTGCAAGATATGGCACGGCGGTAAAAATTGAGGTGGCATTGGCAGAGGTTTGCGCTCTCTGAGTTCGTTTTAAACTGCTTTCTTATTATATTTGTAGCGAGGTATAATAATACTATTATTCGTTCTGCTACCATTTTTATGGTGAATAAATTCAATAAAGATTTTCATTGCTTATTCATGTATGCTATTCTTAGGAAAAGTGTTTGACTTTGATTTAATGTTATTTACTACATTTACTTTTTTTGGTGCAAAAATATTAAGATGTAAAATATGTACATTGAAACAAAATGCAGAGATGACGCGGTGAACAAAAAAGTGCAGAAAATAAAAACTTAGTAATTCAGTTTCATCGCCGCTGAACCACTCACGGGTCGTCTTGAGATGCAGTGAAGCGCAAACTACATCGCTTTGCTTCTGCTGCTGAATCTAAATCTGTCTCGCGGGAGCTCTCCGTCTGTCTGTCTGCGGTCATGTTTTCTCTAGACGATTATTAATCCTCTTCGTTTTCGGCCTTTTCAACGAATCACGTTTTCGTCGCAGATCGTGTTTATGAATATTAATCAACCGTCGCCGCTTAGGCCGAGTGCTGCGGCTGGCGTTTAATTGTGGTCTACACACTGGTTTATAGTTGGTTGCTAACTCGTTGGTGTCGATCAACGAAGTTGCCATATACGCCGCCCAGGTAAGTGTTTGGATGGGTGACGGCGCTAAACTATCTCTGTATGTAACCAACTATTCAGGTCAACTCAGCCTTCTATTCTTCCGTTATAGAAACTTTCAGTACCATCCTGCATGACTGGGACTAAGGTGGGGTGCGTTCACCTGTGTCTGGTGGCAGCTGCGTGATTCTACACTGTGTCTCAAAAAACATCCCCGACATTTTCGACAGTAACTTGGAAACCAATTATCAGATTTTGACAATTTTTGACATGAATATTCCTGACACAACTTGACATCAAAAGGACATTTAGTTTCCCACCTCATCCAATGTTTGTTTCTGCACTACCTGAGGAAAACAAAGCCAGTGAAATATCACTTTTTTATCCTATGCGATATGATTGCTTAATTAACATAACGCGTAAAAACACATTTTGTTCACATTTCTGACACTTTGGCTGACATTTCATCCAGTTGCCCATATTTCAACTGCCTGTAGTAAAATTGCTTGAAGTGTTGGCCCAGTATGCGAACACAGGCAAGGAGATGCTTTCTCCATTCATTGACAGCGGTATCGATAAAGTTCTGCTCCAGATCAATCCAAGCTGTACCAGTCGCTTCTTGACTTCACAAACATTCCTAAACTTCATCTGGTAGACACATTGCTGCACGACAGTCAAACCTTGTAATAGACCGGTGTTGGGGCCCACAGATTAGGATAGATAGAATTTATCGACGTTTTTTTCCATTCATTTTAACACTTATTATGCTTGGTCTGCTTTACCCAGGTAGTGCAAAAGCAGACGTAGAGTGAGGTGGAAACTAAAACACTTGTTTAATAGCCAGTTGTGTCAGAAATATTTCTGCCAAAAATTATTAAAATCTGCTAATCTTTCTTCAAGTTACCATCAATAATGTCGGGGATGTTTTTTCAGGTTTTCTGTTTATTTCAACACATATTTCGCTTGATCTGCTTTGCCTAGGTAGTGCAGAAGCATACATTGGGTGAGGTGGGAAACTGAATGGTCATTTGATGGCCAGTTGTGTCAGGAATATTCTTACCAAAAATTATCAAAATCTGATAATTGGTTTTCAAGTTACAGTCAAAAATGTCGGGGATGTTTTTGAGACACAGTGTATATGACAGGTGATGCTCCAAAGCTGTAAGATGCCCTTTAACCGTTGTGCGTTTGTGCGTTGCAGGTACTCGATACTGGCGAACGGGACGCTGGTCATTCGGCGAGTGGACGAGAGCGACGTTGGTGTCTACCAGTGTGTGGGCGTTGGTCGCACTGGTTCCAGGCAGGTCTACGCCGCACAACTTCTTCTCGCATGTGAGTTATTTCGAGCTAAATATGAGGACAATTAAATTGAAAGACGCGCGGAAAAACAGTACCAACAGAGTGTTACTGTTTTGCCCACCCTGTATATGGTTGGTGGTGACACGCGACTGGTACAGATCAGACGCGTTGCTGGTTAAAGTTAGCAGCTTCTGCCGTATTCAGCTTGCAGCTATAGTCTGCCGCTGCAGCCAGCACGTGGCATAATGGCATATTTTCAGCGAGATTGATATTCATCTTATTTTATCGCAGCATGCCCGATGAGTGTCAGTCTATCAAACTGCACTCGTGTGCCATGCCAGCCCCGCTCTCCAGTTTAGTTTACTGATAGGCTTACTGCTGCGATGCTTCTGATGACCTAACTCATATTCTCCAAATGGCATCTCTCGTACTCTGAAGAAAACTCATTAGGCCTCGGCCTCGACATTCAAGGCGTGGGGCTCTTTGTTGCGGCTTTCTATAAATTTTTCGGCAGAAGAAGATAATAAACCACTATATAATTTAGTGTGTGTTTCAGCGAAATTTGGGTAATTGTACAGAGAAGATGATTTTGGTTTACGCCGAGGCGTGAATTTTGAGCAGATGGTAGCAACTGCTGATCTTGGCCTTTGTCTTGGCCTTACTAACGAAGTCGAACTCGGAAGCTTTTGATTGCCAGTCTGACGTCACTAAAGGCTTTCAACGTCGCAGCTGTCCATGCGTTGTGATGAACATTGTAAAGGCGTATATAGGCTAGTTTGCTAAGACAAGATCAGAGAGGACGCGTGAATGCAGAGGTCAGAGAGATAACCGCCCGCTGGTCGTGCAGTTACTTTGCGCTCGGGTTACTCGTGCGCTGTGGTCAGTGAAAGGTTAGCGCCGACCTGCAAGTCTCACAGCTAACTGCTGCAGGCCGACCGACGGGATGTGCCGAAATGCGGGATACCGACAGACGGACGATGTCGGCGATTAGGCGTCGACATTCACAGATACATGCGTCGACGGCCTATTTCTATACAGATCAGCTTGCATGCGTTCATCACATGACGTCTCATTAGATCGGTCAGTTGGAAGCCGTCGCTCGATTTACCGTGTCACTGATCCGTCTTCGATCTGCGAACCATAAGAATCGTGTAAGCAGCGGAGACAAATCCCGCAATTGCCTGTAAATATGTAGCATTATGCTGATACACTTTTCCTTTTTTTGTATTGAAAGACTTGCATACCCACGCCTGCCAGTTAAAGCTACTCAAAGTGGCAAACCTGCGTTTGCGAAATCTTCATCTGCTTCTTTTTTTGTTTAGCGCTGTAACTGGCGTTATAGTCTAGCACAAGCATGACTATTTCAGGTCGTCAACTTTTTACGTCTGTGCTTATTATTACTATATTATTATGCTATATCCGTTTGATATGAGTAAGTTAAACAATTCTGCAGTGATGGAGTTCGTTCGCTGCAAGTTGCTATGAAATCACGAAGTCACAGACATTCTTCACGCCGCATGACTTTATCAGTACCATCTATCGGTGACTCATCTGTGACGGTGCGCTGAGTTCAATTTGTTGTTTCGACACGTGATCAGAACGTTCTTCCGCGCCGTCAGTCGCCCGGTGAAACGTTGGCGCCTGCCCGCCGTCACTCGTAGATCTAGTTCTAGGTCTGCAGTCGTGTTCTTTCCGCCTCCACGAAGTGATTTCTGTCGCATCGCCAGTTCCGACTGTAGAATTTCTCCAAGTAACTTTATTGCGCGTCGATTCATCCTATCGACGGCGTCTTGTCTGGTCCGGGAAGACGGGCGAGAAAGAGATAGGGAAGAGAAGAGGCGAGCAGTGAGGAGATAGTCGTCGCCGGCGGGGCGTCGTTCCTGGCAACTGGACCGTCCTTCCGCGGTCTGATTGGCGACCGGTTAATTGCTTTGTGCCGTTTCAGCGAGTTGGTCTGGGACAAGACGCGACTCTGATGGGACTGACTCTGACTGGTCTGCCGCAAAGGTCCAGCGTCGTTCTTTTTCTCCATTGCGTAACGTAGTCATCTCTGCCCATGTAGCCTTCGTCAGTGCTGGTCTTAAGTTAATAACTGCCGAGTCCCCAATTCTCCAAGAACAAAATCTCTACTTCGCCAGCAAAACGTCCTATTTTGTCATATTACTCGGACCAGTGTCTTAATGGGTAAAATGCTTGCATGCTTGCGATCGTATTGCTGGAATGAAAATATTCCAAGTTGGAAGAATGATGAAGAAAAGCGATAAAGAAAGAGAACAAGTAATTTGAGCAAAGCTCATTAGACGCGCGACAGCCTTAGCAGTTCCTATTCGCAGGTTGTCTTGATTTAACTCTATCCATTTGACGCAATTCACTCTTGAAATCTACGCCGCAGGCACAAATTGCAAAAAAACACTAAAGCCCCTATTTCAGAAATTCAAGGTCATTCGAGGTCATCGATGTTTACACAAATAAAAAGCTTGTCATTATATTGCTTGTTATGATAAGCAGCATGTCTCTGCCGATCTGCAACCGTTTTCAAGCTACACGAGCCAATAGCGGCAAAACAACTACTTGTAGATTCTTAAAAATGTACGTTCTATGCTAAAAATGTCATGCGCAAAATGTCCAGGTCTATCACCAGCCATTTCGGCGCAATTCACTCTTAAAATGTGTGTCGCAGCCAAAAATCGCAGAACAATTCATTAAAAACCCTATTTTGAGGGTTCAAGGTCATTCAAGGTCATCGACGTTGACAACAATAAAAAGCTTGTCACCAGTGCTTGTTATGATAAGCAGCATGTCTGTGCCTATCTGCAACCGTGTTCACGCTACACGAGATAATTCCAGCAAAATAACCACTTTTCAGGTGGGGGTAGCTGTCTTTGACGCCCGCCTGCGCCGGCCTCCTTGAACTTAGGGGGTCGGGACTTGAACTGCTAAAATCTATGTTGAATGCTGAAAATTTCCTACGAAGGTTTTCTTGGTCTATCTCCAGCCATTTAGTCGCAATTCAGTGTTGAAATGTGCGCTGCATCCAAAAATTGCGAAAAATTCACTAAAAACCTCTTTTTGAGGGGTTCAAGGTCGTTCAAGGTCACTGATGTTGATAAATCCAAAAAGCCTGTCACCAGTGCTTGTTATGATAAGCAGCACGTGTGTACCTATCTGCAATCGTTTTCACATTATTCGAGCCAATAACGGCAAAATGACGTCTTTTTTAGGGGGGGTACCCCTCTTTGACGCCCTCGTTCGAGGGGAACCCCTGCACCCAGTGGCACGAAGTTTTGTCACGATAAACTAGTGACCTTGGGGCAGCCCACAGTGAAAATTTCGTGATCCTAGCTTGCACCGTTTTGATACAGCTCACGAGTGTGACAGACAGACAGACAGACGGACAGACGCCCAGACGATGGCAAAGACGCGCGAAGTATTCTGCTGTCGCGCGTAAAAATGTAGAAGGTATTTTTGCATATAGCCTGCGTTAGTGAGTGAGGAATAAGGGAACATTTGATGAAATTTCACTGTTGCTTGTAACTGTGTATAATTAATACCATATTATTCAGTGTGTGCTTCTGACGAAAAAGTGTGACAATGATTATATTTTTCTTTTTTTTCGGAAATTGAGACGATAGCTTTGAGACGTTTGCGGGATGATAACGAACAGAGAGGTTCTTGATGCTTGCTTCTTTGAGACCGATAGCTTCACTCTATCTATACAGTCATTGTGTATGCGTCTACGGCGTCGATGTAGCGCAGATATGAAACGGTGGAATGGATAACGACGTTTACACGTTCATCAGTGCAGCCGGCATGTCTTGACTGCTATCTGCTACGCGGTCGACATATTTTCAGTCGATTATATACAGGTCAGTGCACCAGCAGCAATTCATAACGTCCGTCTGTTTATAGACAACACGTCACGGATATTTCGTCTTGCTCACCCGGAGTCATCCGACGCATAAGTTAATCGTCGTCTGGCTGACTGGCGATGGCGTCGACGATCTGTCCAACGATTCAACCCGTCGTCAGTGACTGCCACTGCCCGCAGCTGATCCGCAGTGGATCTGTGCATGCCGGTCGGAAGTGAGCCGTGGTCTTGAATAGTAGAACCCGACAGTTCTTTTCTGGTTTCGGTCTTAGCGCCGAATGTAGACAAATGACTACGTTCGATAGACATTCAGTTTCGGCCGAAAGCTGTTGTCCCGCATTCGGCGCACCTTCAGTTTCGGTTTCGAGGTTTGCACTTTCGCTGGTGAATTAGGCCAAAGAGCCTGGTTCAGGAGGCCAGGTGCTATAGTCCAAGAGTCCTACTGATTGGCTTTTAAAATTCAGCGTTTTGACTTCATCTATACTGCATGACTGCAAAGTGTTGACTGGGCTGAGCTGCTGACTTAGTACTTAGTGCATGCAGTAGATTATTTCTGAGTCCGCTAACCTGCTTCTGATACTTATTGTTCAGACTGTGCAGCATGCCTGGGGCCCAGACAGTGACACTGTTCAGTGTTCACTTCCGGCATCGTTTCCATACTATATTTTCACTAGCATATTCGGTTTCTGCCCAATGGACCATGCAACTTTTAGCCCCGTTTTCGGTGCCGAAAGTGAACTTCCTCTGTCGGTTGACCTCCGGCTCTGATCACTGGCTGAATGTTCTGCGTTGCGGCTGGTCATGGAACTGTGTGCATGTTGCCGGCGGTTGTCGTCAAGACTGCTGGTTTCTGTCGGTCGCAGTTGGTCAGTACACAACGAAGCACGCTCATGATGACAGATTTTGATAGTTTTCAGTCTATACCGGTGTGCATACTGCATGTACCCGACTGTCGTGAATCTGTAGACGAGATAACACCGAACAGTATCGGCAGTTAATCAAGCCAAGTCACTGTACCGATAAGGAAGGAACATCGTAAAGATTTTCATGGGTAAAGATTTTCGGCTCGTCATTCGTAAATCGACTTGTAGCCTGTAACATGTTAAAGAGATACGTTTATTTAGTTCCGATCGTATACTTTCTCATATCAGTCTCCTATAGTGGTTCAGCAGTAATTCGGAACATTGGGCCGTACACGAGCGGTACGATACGTCGTGCCACCCCACAGAACTGAGCCGCGGTGCACCTATTATTAACTATTAACTATTAGTATTATTGGTAACTATTATGTATGTATGTATGTAGTAGGGAAAGGTCGCTTGATGCCTGCTCTATCGATTTGCTGAATATTATTTGACGGTTCTCTTCAAACGTATAGGCCTATTTTTCAGTATTTCGACGCTGTTGCTTGACGGAAAGAAACGACTTACGTGCAGGGTGCAGCCTATCGAAAAGCTTACGTTTCCCGAAGGCTTTGAACTTTCGCAGATCAAATTTAAACCTGGAGGACAATTTTTGCTGTTATGTCTTAAATGCAAATGCAGGGACTGTGACTTGTATGCTTGCTGCGGATATAATTGTGCTTTCGGTATCTATGCTAGCACTGCCGTAAAGCCAGCATTCTCACGCTGCGTCTGACGGCATGGCGACCGGACGGCGACAGCAGTAGAACTCATTGCAGGCTGCTATACAGTTCGCCGTCTGTCCCTGTTGATCGGTCCAAGTCGTAAATCGGCTCAGCTCCGCGCCGGTGACACGCTGCAGTTGCTACCGAGCAGCTGTCTGTTGATAAGTTAATGAAACTCGCACGGCTTGGCTGACATCATTATCAGCAGCAGCAGCAGGCCGCGGGTCGCCTCCAGACATGCAGCCCTGTAGTACTACTCCCCGTCGCGTGGCATGTTGTTTTTGTCGTGTCACACGCCCGCTACCGAAGCCGCACCAAGCACCGTGCTGCACGGTTTTATCAGCGTTCTGTCTGGTCAAAAACTCCATTTGCCCCAGTCGCCAAGCAGACACACCTCCCACCCGCGCGTCACCCAAGGCGGCTGACGCGTTTTCCGGTTCGTTAGTGGCTGGCAGCGCAGCTCGAAAGTCGATCGTGCGGCGGCGGCGTCATTTAAACCCGACTAACTGCGCACGTGTGTGCTGCTGTATGACGCACTGACCGTTGACTTGATGTTTGCATAACCTCGTGTCTGCCTGACCAGACCAGCTGCTCGCCGGTCGCTGCTTTAACCATCTCGCGTGCAATGGCGTGGACAAAATGAAGGCAATCTGATCGTCATCTGATACGTCGACGAGTAATAGCTGCAGCGGCAGACCTCAGAGTCCACTGGCACTCGGTCCAACAGCCGCAAGAGCCTGTTTCACTGTACGAGCTCTGTTCTGTTGATGAAATGCCATATGGACCGTCACGCACAGTCATTTAAACGCCGGCTATTACGCCGACTAAACTGCACGCATGCAGACATATGGTGGCTGCACACGCAACAGTCTCCGTTGCCATCAGTTCGTGTTTCTTCATTCAACACGACTTATAGGCTTTATGGCGTGTAGCAACATGCTTGCGGTCTTGATTTCACAACAAATTGCAGTCAATCACCACATCGCTTTGCACATCTTTAAAGCTGTACACGCACTTCAAAACTAAGTAAGTAGTAAGTAAGTAAGTAGTCTGCATTTGTAACACGCCATATGTCAAAACAGAAGTTCGAATCGTAGGTGCGGAAAACACTGTTTTCTGTAGATCTTCGGCTATCGCTATCAGCCGCTGCATGACTGCTATACAAAGACTGCATGCTCTGTGTATAGTCGCTTGTGCGTTGGTTTATAGCGGACCCTTCTTTTCTCAAGATGATGCTGCCGATCTGCCGCTCGCCTAGTCGTTGACACTCAAAGTTCTAGCTATGTCATCACCCTGCGTAGTTGTTGGCGACTGCTTCGCTGGGTACCATACTCTTCAGCGTGGCAGCTGCTATCTTTAGTTGTGTCTGCGGCATGGTGCCTCGTGCTTTAAAGATGTCTGCTGTGTCACGGTGATCAACTCTGGTCGCGAACTGTCCTTGCTCGGCCGACCGAGTTTTCATGTTGCGGCTCCAGTCGTTTGGAAAGCCGTCCCACTCGACTTAGCATTTTGCGTCATTTAGTCCATACCAGTTTACTGAGTTAAGAGCACAGCTAAAACTCGTGTTCGGTCAGGCGTAGGCTATCGTCGGCGAAAATCAATTTGGTTACATTACGCGTTATGTTTATTGCGCGACGCTTTGCAACGCAGCAAATAGCATGTACAGAAATTCGATATGATTGAAGGTAGTAATTACTGGTGTCCACATGTAGTCACCTGCAGCAGAAGACTTGTTCTAAAAGCTTGCGAAAGCTTGTGAAATTGTCTGATGCACTAATCAGTACCGTACATGTGCACTCATATACGCTTTGAATATGAAGCTGATATTAGGCAAGTGTGCAGTATAAGCATGGTGTCCAGATTTTCCAAGTACCGTCTATAACTCTTTCTAGGTGCAGCACCGCGGTTCAGTTCTGTGGGGTGGCACGCGTGCGGTCTGCACTGCCGCTGGTGGACAAAAATCGGTTTCATGTTAGCTAGTCATCACCTCGCTCAATTCGTCTCCATGAATTCGGCGGCGGCGTTCAGGCCTCTGATTGCAAGCACGTGTTTGCGAGTTCCAGGCAGCTGGAGCGCTCCTCCTTCCACGCCGTCCGTCACTTCGCGCCGTCCCGCCGTGCATCGACCTCGTCTGGAACTCGTCGACTCGTCCTGGCCTTTGACGGCGCAACCGTTGCGTCGTCGTCGTCCTGCCATTGCGGCGTTTACGGCCTGTCTGATGGAGTAGGTGTTGCAAGCCGTCCCTGTGAAAACTTCGTGTGTGGTCTGCGCATGCGCGCTGCCGCATTTAACGTGTCACAGTGTCATCACGTCGTCGCCCAGTTATTAAATCTCAGTGCGCGTGTTGGCGAGTTTGGTGATATCTTTGGATTTTACAACACTCGACTATACGTTCTTGCTTTATGTCCACTGAAAACAAAAAGCCTAGCTGTCGTTAGGATAGCCGACCGTACTGGTTGTCAATGACCTTCAAGGTCATCAAAGGTCCATGATTTTCATTTAATTTAAAAGCCAGTATGCGACTTTCTATCAATGATCAATAGCAACCTAGGCACTATCTTGCACCGTTTAGCCACAATACATCCGTGACGGATAGACGGACAGTACGGTCGGCTAATAAATAACTATTGGTCATCAAAGCATAGTTATAATTAATGTACCATATGTACGGTGAAGTGTAGTGAACTTCGTTCAGTTTTTGCCTTCTTTTCGTTCTTTCTACACGTCTTGGATTGGAATGAACTCCGACAACAGCTGTGCATGCTACGAGGACAGCATGCTGTATGCATAGACTTTAAATCTTGGCCTGCGTTAATATTTTCTGATAACATGCAGTAAAATATTAGTCTTCTGCATGGTTTAGTTATATAGCTGAGAAGGACAACTGTTTGTTGCTGTTGTTGACGTTTGACTATAAGTGACGTGTATTTGTGGTCCATGCATGACTGGAATGTTGTTGTTGCTGCTGCTGTGACTGTGACGAGATACGAGAGGAGGATGCTGATGACTGTGCGAGTCTGTTACGTGTGCAGCTGACAAATTGTCAAAAACTTGTGGCTTGTGATCGAACCGCTAACGCAGTGTTTATTCGAGTAGCTACCGACTGACAGCGTCTGCGAGTGTGTTGGTTCGGTCGCCGTGTATAGAGCGATCACCGACACTATTGCTATGAAGCAAGGCGAGGTGTACGGATTTACGGTTTGCTATCAATCCTCTTCGATGCTTTATATCTTACAGTCAACTTGATTGCGGTTTTACTCATCGCCTTGTTCCTGGTGTCACTTGCTATCATTTTTGTTTGGAGAGACTCTTGAGCAGAGCACAGCGTTGACTTTACGCAGAAATACGAAAATGAAACACTTTGGGGTTAGTTTAATGTTCAGTCTCCGTCCACAACTATTTTCTGTCTCGTTTACTGTAGTTTGTGGAACTCGCAGAGTTTGAGATTGCGGAGGAGCTGAGTATACCGGCCGAAGCTGGTCCGTCCATCCGCATTGCTTTGAAGTTGCCGCTAGTCGGTCGATGTATTTATGCCGTGTTATGGCGGCGCGGAATAAGTGTATTCGAGTTACGGTATATAGTAAGTTACGGTCGACTGGTTGTTGGCATAGGAATGCTGACGATTGATTGATGAGCGTCACATCACGTTACTTTTTTGTCTGTCTTTTGCTGCTCATTGGCTTCCATACAATGGCGGATCAAGAATTTTGGTATAGAAGGTCGGAAAGATAGGGAGGGACTAGGGGTGAGGTATGGGGAGAGGGCTGTGCTCTCTCTGCAATTCAAACTTTTATGCAAAAATAATGCATTTCGGTGCAAAATTTCCACTTATTTTAAGATGCACCCAGTCAATAAGGGGGGGGGGCGCCCCCCATTTAATCCGCTGGTGTTTCTGTATACTATATAATTAAGACTTATACATAATTACCGTGCACTGTACATCTATACGTTCAGGCTTACATAAGGAAGTGACAAATTTTCAAAACTGTTTTACTGGCAAAAGTGTGCAGTGCGTCGAGGGGGCATGGCAGACTGGCTTGCCCACATATGTCACTGGTCCCTGAGCGTGATGTAAACACTTTTTCACTCACTGTAGCTGTTATGTTGACATTATTTTGTGTTTGCAGATTTGGAGAACTTGACGGATGACTCGTTCGAGCCGCGTGCGTCTGTGTCTAAGCCTCTGGTGCTGCCGCTCGGTGAAAGGTTGGACATTCATTGTCGCGTACCCAGTGGTCGTCCGACTCCGTCACAGCGGTGCGTCGACAATTATTGCTTCAGCAGCTGCTGCATTTGGCATCGCTTTACGTGACGCTTAGGCTAGTGTATACTCAGTAACGCCACTTGACGCAAAAGTTGAAAAAATTCCTAATTTTTTTCAATGTCATTAAGATCTGAACAATGTCATTCGGCGCTATGGGCGGATTCGCTGCGAATGATAGTCGGTTTGGCCGTATCGCAAATTATCACTGGGAGGTCGACTCAACCTTCTACCCTCCGTGGGACGGTAAAATGAGCAGTAACTCATTTATATAGGTTACGGAAGGTGGTGACCTTAGTACAGCTGACTGGGGCTGCCTAGCCGGCCGTAGCGTTAGCCTGTGTCTGCAGGTTGCACGTGGTGGCCGTGCGGCTGGCGGCTCGGATTAGTGACGAAAAGCGCATTAAGGCGTTGTACGCGAGATGCGCTATACAAATTGACACCTTTACCTTTACCTTTATTTTTTTCTGATCTGTCGGGAGGGAGGGGGTGTCGGGATCTTTGTCTTTGTTTACACAGAGAATATCCCTGCCAAATGGCATCTCATTCTGTTCAGCGGCTTTAGCGGGATGCATGCATGATGGAAAAACCGACAAATCACATTAAAACATTTTTTTTCGCGCAGCAGAGGGCAATACCACCTATAACAATGCTAACTTTTGTACCTCCTGACTTTTGACTGTGCCCAGTGGGCTTTTGTCGGTACTTTTGTGGGCCATGATGAACGTGTGAAATTCAGGGCTCTATGGTTCATGCAGCAGAAAGATTCTGAGGCAGCGAGAACGTCCGTGACTGACTTTAGCATGTCTGCGGCGGAAAACGTACTTCAGACAGTGACAGACAGATCGATTTGATGAAAGGCACTGTGTGAAGTGTGTTCATTGATATTTCTAAAACATTGCGACGGTCTTAGCGTAAAATGAAAGCCGACATGTGAACAATTCGACACATTCACGCGTGCTGAAACACTGTTATAAGCACGCGACGTGCGCAACCGAACAGACAGACGGACAAACGGACAGACGGACGTGACAACATATGGTGTGGCGCTTGTCAGTGGACGAGACTTTGATGAGTGACGTGCTCAAGTAGCCGGCGTCAGGTCATCAATGATCTAATGACGTCGCTGACGATGACCGATGACGTTATGACGTGTTGTCGTCCAACCGTGACTGACTCACTCACTGACTGACTGACCTACAAAAACCAATAGGAAGGAAGATTAGATTTAGCCCGCTTTTCACCATGTCTAGGTACTGCGATAAAAACTCCGTGGGAGCTGCCTCTGTTGTCAAAAAATATGGTACTAGGCGAATGAGGTTCAGTGAAGCAAAGAGGCGTCAGTTTTTTTTCATTTGCAGTTAAACCTTTCTCTGACCAGTTTATGCCAATAACTTTATTTTTAACGATCTTATAGCATCACAAGACTAATGTCGATATCAAGGTATCATCAACATAGCCACGACTTTTATCAGTTATCGGTATCATCATTCAGTATAATAATAGGCCTCTGTAATAAATTTTGTACAAACTTTCCATGTAGCGCCATATTTTTAGTCTGAACTGAAAAATGATGAATAAAAATAGCGATTGATGAACGTTTCCGGCTGTTCCCGTGTCAGCGCAGTCCAAGGAAAGTGTTAATTCCCAGATGTGATTATAGTCGGTATATGTACTGAACATGGTCGATGCGATCAGTGGCGTAGCCAAGAATGTGAATTGTAGGGACTCGTCTTCCTTCTCTTTGCCTTTCTTCTCTGCTCTTCCTTTCTCTCTAATTTTCTCTTTTCTCTTATTTTTTCTTCATTCCTTTTTTTCTCTTTCTTTCCTTTTTTCTTTTTTCTTTCTTTTTGAATTAGGCCCCTAAATTTCAGCTAGGGAGTCTAGGGGACCCTGGTGAAGCGGTGTTTGGAGCGGAGTTACAGCCGAAATCGAATTTGGTGCGTTGTGGTCTAAAAATGAGATCAGGTGGCAACAATTTCAATTATTTGCCTGAGTCCCTAATATCGACTTTTCACAAAAAAATGAGATTGGGCGCCTGGGCTCCCTGAACCTCCCTTGTTTACGCCACTGGATGTGGTGAGAGATTGGTTGTTGAATCTGCCAATCACATCGCGTGACATGCAGCACTCAATGGCGTCGCCTCCAGCCCAGCGCCTCGTTTCTGTAGAGTTCGGACAATTAATTTGACAGCATCACCGGCCCGTCGAAGAATGCGGCGCCGCGCTTTTAACGAAGCGACTGATTGGGCCGGCGTAATTAATTGACTGGCGGTGCTAAATTACACAATGAGATCACTGAAACTCGGATGTAAATGATGCATGACTGCAAAGTCTGTTAACACTTGTATCGACCGATATTCTGTACAGTAGTTCGATTGTTAATTTGACTGGCTAATTTTATGATTGCTGACAGTCGTAAAATGACTGTTTGTCTGGCATTTCTGATAGACAGTTTTATTACAGCAAAATAGCGGCACATGCACAGCAAAATAGGCATGCAACCATATACGGCTTAAAAGATGGGATTTGCCGACTAGCTCTCTAGTGGTGCCAGTGTATAGGCGCCGTCAGTGGTAACGGTCAACGGAAAACGAGATTGATGCTATTGCTAGTCACATTAAATCTGAGCTAATGCTCATGAGACGCGCGAGAGCCTAGCAGTTCCTGTTTGCAGGTATCTTGGTCTATCTCCATCCACATCATCGCAATTCACTCTTTTGCAGCCAAAATCGCCAAAAAAATCACTAAAACCTTCATTTTAGGGTTTAAGGTCAATCAAGGTCATTAATGTTGACAATCCTAAGAAGCTCGTCGCCAGTGCTTGTTGTGTTTAGCAGCATAAACGTGCCTATCTGCAACCATTTTCACGTTAGACAAGCCAGCAGCGGATAAATAACCACTTTTAAGAGGGGAACCCCTATTTGACACTCGCGTGCGCAAGCCTCCTTGAACCTAAAGGGTCCAAACTTAAATTTCTAAAGTCTACATTCAACGCTGAAAATTTCTATTTATTGGGCTCTGATTATGTATTATACAGGCCTAACTGTATCAGTTTAATTTTAGGTGTGAGTGGCGAAACGAAGTCAGCAAACAATATTGTAGCTGCAGCGTGCTTATGAATTATGTCCACATCAAAAGAGCTGCATATGTACACTGTGCATATTTCGACTAATAAGGTCAGTGCCGGATTGCAACAGCTGTCTGTGGCCGGCATATATATAGCACAAGGATATCATACACTCAAGCGACCTGTTGACCTCACTAAGTAACCAGGTCGTCTTTACGGTCGCTGTCAGAATTGAACGAAAACATCGTATCTGTTGTGTGACTGTGCAGATGGGAGGGTCCATACGGACTGGAAATCGAAGCCGCCGAGTCCGAGTCGCGAGTGCGTGCGTTTGAAGGCGTGCTGAGTATCGTCGGCGCGCTCAAGACGGATGCCGGAAATTACACGTGCATAGTGGAGAACACCGCAGCCGTCCGGCGACGTCCGATAGCCGTCGTCGTGTCTGGTCAGTCAGCCCCGGGTCACTTCCACGTGTTGATTCTCTTTTCTTTTCTTCTCTTCCTCTCTCTGTCCTGCCCGCCGGCTACATCTCGATTTCACCGCGCGGATTTGTGCGTGCGTGTGCTTATGTCCCATTGTAGGATCGCCCCTTAGAAAAGTCTTCCCGGCCGACAATTTACCGGTAAAAATCCATCCCGCCCGGGCGGCCGCTGGGCCGGGCGGATTTTTCCCGGTAAATATTGTCGGCCGGGGAGACTTTGCTGGGGGGGAGGCGATCCTATAATATGGAGACGGCGATATTTTTATAAGGGGAGACATATCAAATCCGTGATTATCTCTCCCCGGGCGGATTTTTTTCATGGGGAAGACATTTTAATGTGACCGGCATCTGAGCGTGTGCCGCCGGAGCGCGTTCAATATCAGCATGCGCGTCTCTGCTGCTGCTGCTGCTGGTTGCTAGGCGGGCGGCATGGCGTCTTCATCAAATTATCAGCTCCACATGTCCATCCATAGCACACATCATCTGTGCAACATACACGTATATACCTCTGGCCTTTTTCCCGGCCTCGTCACGTGTACACCTGTCCACGCGGTCTCTGAAGATTATCATTACGCTTTGCAGAGGTCTTTATTAATAATCAACTGTGTTGAACGAGAAATAACTCAACAGCGTCGAATAAAAATATCACCCAATTGTATATTTTAAAAAATCAAAATTTAGTTTGTTTAACATATACGTGTGGATTGAACTGTTAGGGTTAGGGTTAATATTATACGTAATTCTTGAGTCTTGACAGTATGTTGTACTGCATATTACAGAAATAGTTAAAATTTACATGTATTTGTTTATTCATTTATTTTTTCCGTCTGTAGACTGAGTGTCATGTTGTTTTGGTATTTGGATTTTTGGTGCTACCTTGCATTTCGTAACATTTTGATATATAGCCTATCCATTATATTAAGTCATAGTCTATAACCGGTGTGTTATTAACGATGGCATACGAAAATTAATCACCAAGCAAGGAGAAGTTCAAGAAACGTTTCAAATATTTTACGAAATCAGTCGGATCATCTCGTCATCATCACGGGCAAGCTGGACGCTGGAGTGCAGCAGCGCAGCCATCTCCACAAAATGATGCTTTCAGCCTGCTCAGTCCTGAAGTCTGCAATAAAAAGATTTTCTGTGAATTTGTCTGTTTTTTGGTCTGTTGCAGTGCCTCCTGTGATCAGCCGGGCTCCGCTAAGTACGAGAGTCACTGAAGGCGATACGGCAACGTTCGACTGCGCGGTCGCAGGCACTGCGTTCCCGCACACGCGTATTAGCTGGCTCAGCAAACAGCGCCCAGTCAACGTCAGTCTACTTCGTTATTATAATCAACTGCACTTATCATAGGCCTATATCTTTTGCTTTGCTACAAGTGTGCAATATTTGTGAACTCTGTTCCTCTGTTCTTGATTAGTAAGCTCCGTGCTTTCCAAGTTTGCTTCGGTGCTTTTCTTTGTTGGGGGATTGCAGCAATAACATCTGGCCTATAAGAATCTGCTGCAGCCGTTTTCGCAGGTTCTCTCTTTTAAATCTGGAAAACTCCTGTAAAATAGCACTGTTGAATGAAAAAGAAAGTGCTGGTATGCGTGTGTGTGTGTGTCGATTCTTAAAAAATGGGGAGAAAAAATGCTTTTAATCGTCTTTCACCGTCTAATCGTAAAATATGGAGAAATGGAGTTCTGGAGTGCTCTCAGTGACTCAGTCTCAGCACGAGGTGATTTTGATGCGTATCTAGTTTACAGAGAACACTTCATGGAAACAGCTTAGCCGAAAGACGCACGCATATTTACCCTTTCCTCCAAAAATTCTTAGTTGTTCATTTTAGAGAAATGTTTTATTGAAGTGCAGGGAATAGATGTCAAATTCGCTCCGCATTGGCATGCTCATTCTGTGTGGGGGTTCGCAGTGCGGAACAGACATTTCTCCATATGTATACGTACTTGACGTACTTCGGGCATATCCTTGCCGTTGGGTAGAACACTTTCCTTCTATCTCCCCCGCTATGGCACAGTAATAAGATTAGTTGCAGTGCTGTGCCATGTGTGTCACAGACGAACGATCGTCGCTTTGAGGTGGACGTCGCTGGCGGATCTCTGACGATCCGCGACGTGCGACGGGAAGACGCTGGCTACTACGTCTGTGTGGTCAACACGACCGCACAGCCGATTGTCATCTCCACCAACGCGCACCTCTACGTCGAAAGTGAGGGATCTTTTCTACTTGTTAAAATCACAAATTTATCTGTCATTGCAATAAGGCGTCTTTCTGCGTTTCCATCCGTCCCTGAAAGTCCTGACAATTTGAAATTTTTAGGCTTAAGAAGTTCTGGTAAAATCTCCAGAGTTTTTGTCACTGTTAGTATTTTAATATTTCTATAGATTGATAATTAATCGATTATAAAGTTAATATTAGCAGGTCATTTTAAATTATAAAACATATGTATACATAAAGTTATTTTTCTGTCTTATTCCGTGTTTGTGGGTGCCTTGAATGCTTCAGCGGATAATATATTTATTGTTGTTCTTATTAACCCTATTTTCTGCCAGATTATTGCTGCGGTTCATTACAACACGAGTACATAATGAGGTGCATTTATTTCGCGTCGAGTTTATTCATAAATCAAACTTAATGCAAGCCACTTTGAAGTTGCGGTGAGGCAAGCGACTGACGTTGTCTGACCCCGATGACACCTGCTGGCCGCAGCTGTGTCAGTTTCTGGGTGCGGAATGCAAGTCGAGTGGGTTTGAACTGGACTCGCCCAGTCGTGTTGTGTTGTGGTCTACCGATGTGTTCGCTGTCTGACTCTGAGCGCCGCGGCGGATGCATTCCATTCCAGCTGTCAGAGCGCACAACGACGCGACGCCGCTTCGCTGTACTGTCTCGCAGTGTGGGTTTGACTTAACACCTCCCTGGGTGCTACGAGCTGTGTGTTTCGTGCCACTCATGCCTGATGCTCGATGCGTGTGGACAGGATTGGACATTTAGGCTCTTTATAGACGTATACGCAACGAGAGTTCCGGGGTATGTCTTGAAAAGGCATGATCTTCAGAATTTGGTGGTAACAGGAAGAATAGAAGGGATGAGAACTATAAAGGGCGTCGAAGACTAAAATCCGGATAGTTTGTGTGCATCGTGGAAGGATAACGTGAGCCCTGCGCAACACAGCTCATCAGATCTTCCGAGAACAGAGTGCTCTGGCGTCGCATGGTCGCCAACGTCGTCAACGACGGCACGGCACCATTATCATTATCATCATCATCATCGACAACCGTGGGCTCAATGCCCGTTGGTGTCTGACGCCATTGTTACTATCGCTGCCCACCGCTGCCTATCTAGGGCAGCGTGGCTTAAC
>Ga0056128_1003707_pt1 | contig 18914 bp, 7 predicted proteins | sample WorMetLIZISLAND2_FD_71113 | JGI IMG/M metagenome (GOLD analysis project Ga0056128, IMG submission 71113) | Marine gutless worms symbiont microbial communities from Max Planck institute for Marine Microbiology, Germany - Olavius geniculatus... ... | reverse complement strand
GTCGTCTCTGTTTTCTTTTTAATATTGTCTTTTAGCTTAGGTTTTTTTTAGTAATTAGCTTCTGCATTGTATTGTATTTTTTACTGTATGCTGCATCTTATTGCGATTAAAGATTATTATAAAGAGCGACATAGGCCTAACTGAACTGGACTCTGACCAATAGGCTCGCTGCTCGCCCACTGATCAGTTCTGTTCAGTTCAGTTCAGTTATGTCCTTATGTACGCGCCTTTGCGCTACGTCAAGCTTAGTTAGGACGGAGATGCGTAACCGTTTGCGAGCAAACTCAGTCTGCAGGGTCATCACTCCGTGGGTATAGGCGCAATGAGTACGAGTACTAGTTACGACTACCTCTAGGGAAGAAACGACAATTTGAATTTCCGTAACAGTAGATCTTCACTCCACTATCGTTAACATAGTCGGCAATGTGCTAGCAGCTGTTGACCAAGCTGACTATCCAGCCAAACTGGTTGAGGGTTATGCTAGCTTAATTGGGTTCAACGCTGTCCAGTTCAGACTGTCGAGAGGGAGATTGAACACGACATTGAGAAGGTTTGGCCGCAATCTGCAATGCTATAGTCTGTAGACTGTTGCGTGTTACGGCAGGGGTGGCATGCTTGTTGGATAGACGTTTGAGTGTTCAGACGGCAGTAACTTTTTGATGCGTCTTCTTATTTATCTGAACAGTTTTTGGCGCTATGCAGCATCTCCAGTATTTCCTATTCAGCCTGTGTAGCTCGTAGCCCGTCTGGCGATGCCCCGTCATGCCTGGGCTATAAATTACGCCTACGTCTACTGTAAGTCATTCACGATTTGGCAAAAGCAGTTCGGTAATTAAACGACTTTCTCTGCATTGATTATGTGATAGCATATTTGCGTAACTGATTGCGCAAAATGCGTTGCAATATAATGGACGATTTTTAATAACACAGTGCACGAAAATTTTCAGAAATTACTGCAGAATGTCGATTTAGTCTTTACAATGTGGAGTATTCAAATCAATAGTTTGTGCGAACAGCGCAATGGAAAAACATTCGCCTGCTGTTTTTGCTGCTTTTCCGCATAGACTTTTTGACAGAGGTAGGCTACTGGGCGATTGTTTCTGATACGTCTTCTAATCGGGTTAAGTGAAAAAAATACAATACATAGCGCGATGTTCAACCATTTACACTGAACACTAATACGGATAATAACTCAGCTTCTCGCGACTGCAAGATGTCAGTGTTTTTCTTGCTTCAGACTAAAGCGGAGTTACCATCCAAAGCAAGATACGCAACGTACGCAATGTAGCGGACGTAACGGGCGTAACGCAACTTACGTAACTGATTCAACGTTTTGGCTGTTGCGTCAGCTACGTCAGTGTTGCGTTTATTGCGTATTTTTCTTGCGTTTATTACTTTTATTCCTTTCGTTACATACTTTATTGCGTGCGTTGCTTACTTTGCATGCGATAGGTTGAATGGATTGGAAACCTTGTTTCTTTTGCGTTTTCGAGGCGGGGGTCGGAAACTGCCACACAACAACGTACTGTATTATGTACTGTACAGTTTTACGTTTATTCGAATCGTGTATAATGTAGTTTGCAGTTGCTGGTTTAACTTTTCACCCTTGTTATATAGTGAAAACCACATTTTCTGTTCTTGCGTTTTCAGTCGCTCCATTTTCACTTTTCACTAGGCCTGGTCGTCTTTCGCGATGCACTTGGCGGAGGCAAGATCCGGCGTATACGTCGTTCGTTGTTGATTCGCGGATTTTCTGCATTGCATGAGCTTTTCACACATCGCGTCTTGCTTGCGTCAGCTGCTGGTGTGATCTCATATATTCATACATACGTTGCGAAACCCTCAGTAGTCCAATACACCGAGCACGCGAGCGAAACGAAAGTCGCATCTGCAGATATACGGACGGCAGCCTCCGTGTTTATTGATTTACTTCGCCACCCCATGTATCCATGGACTTCAACAAACATCGACCGACGCCTTGGCCACGAAATTAGACAGAGTAACTTTATGGGCGTCCCGTCTGGCCGGTGCCCCATTATAGGATCGCCTTTTAGAAAAGTCTTCCCCCCGGTCGACAATTTACCGGTAAAAATGCGCCCCGCCTGGCCCGCCCAGACTTTTCTTCGAGGGGGCGATCCTAAAATGGGGACACTTTTATGGGACCGGCGATATTTTAATAAAGGGGAGACTTATCAATTTTGTGATTATTTTTCCCGGGGCGGATTTTTCATGGGGAGACATTTTGACGTGACACCGGCAGCTGATCAGGTATTCGGCGCACAACGAAGCCACAACATACGTGTTAAATCATGCAAATCGTCACCGACAGACCGACTGTCCAGTCCTACTACAGATCTGTGCGTTGCAGCTCGTCTTTATTGCTACGCATGTTTCAAGAACGCCACGTGTATAGAAACGTTGTCCATTGCACGCTCGTATATCACATCTCGTCTATTAATAATACACGTCACTTTACCCGTCACCGTCTATGCGACGTGTCGTGCGAGACTGTGCGATCTCAGAAGGTGTGTGTAATAGGCCTAAGTGCGTTTAACGTGTTTTATGCCTTCGCCAACAGTATCATATACTTTCTCCGGCAGGTGTCAGTATAGAAGTGTGATATTTCCAATCCGTCTGTTCGTTTGTCCGTTTACGCGTCCGGTCACACGTCGCGAAGAGATTGTCAGCTCGACATCTTGCATCCCACTGGAGGAAATTTTCAGTGATGCAGACTGTAGTCGAGTTTATTCAGTCAGAGTCTGAGCGACATTTCCCCTAGACCTATCAACCGCGGACGTTCTCTCCTCAGACATTTTCCCCGCCCGGACGTTTCCCCTTTGGTTCTTGAGTGCATGGACGTTTCTCCCCCTAGGCTAGTAACAACATGTTATCAGAATCAGCGCCATGCTTGAGCAGAAGTTTTTTGCAACGCCAAAAGCAACTCCACCTTTGAAGTCGTCGCCGTTAAGTATCCTCATGTAGCAGTATAGGGAGAAGGGAAACATTCGGGGAAAACATGTCTTGGAGAAAATGTCCTACACCTGAGTCACCTGAGTTTAGTTCGAGTCCAGTCAAGCCCAGTAAACTCGACAAGACAGAATGTTCGTAAAATTCCATATTCAGATTGTCAGCACCCAGCAAGAAACAACACAATAAAAATTGGTTAATGCTGGTTTGTTGATGCTACGTTAACGAAACAATTATTGGTCAAAATAAAAAAAATCAGTTACTTCCAAGTCAAACGCTCACTGAGTCTGAATCCAGTGGGTTCGAATTGAGTCGTCCAAATTAAGCTCATTGCCTGGCTTGAGTGCTACGTTATTACTGGAAATTTCATCATCGTTTACTTCTCATACTTTTGTTGAGGCAAATGTGAGCTGATTAGGATTTGAAAACTGATGGATGAATGTGACACGTACAAAACTTTAAAACTTTATATCTCCTGAACGAATCACAACTAAATTTAAGCAAATCGTGATGTGCACAGGATATGTCACGTTAATTACGTTAATATATCGCAATTATGCTGTAGCAGAATATTTTTAGTGTGGCTAGGAATGTTCGATAATTAGTCGAGTGCAAATTTACTACTAAGCCTTTACAAAAAGAGTTCAGAAAGAAGTTACTAATTACTAAACAAGATAAAATACTGTGCATGGTTACATCAGAAGGTATAGTGAAAACTGTTCGTGTATCAGCGGTATCAGGGTCGACTCCTGCATTCGTTCTGGGCTGATATAAAGTTTTAAAATTTTTGCTCAGAATGCCATCACTCATATATGCCCGAAAACATGTGTTTATTTTTAATTTCAGTTCTAAAGTTTATCTGAAATTACCATATTTGTTCGTAGTCGTGTCACATTGCGTTTTTTCGTTCAACGCCACTGCGTTTATTAATTCAAGCTGCAGTGTTCGGTCGTTAACATTTCCAGCTTAATTAAGTGCCACGCAGTCTTCAAAGTTTGTTACAGAAATTTTTCTCGGTCATCGCTAGCGTGAAGGCGATGTGTATCGCAGTGCTTTTAAGTTGACCGCGTGTGATTGCGGACAACAAGCTGACATCTTCAACACAGAAGCATGCTACTTACTGGAAAAAAACTTGGTCTCAATACTAATGGGATTCGACACATTAAAAAATTACAACAAAACTGTGACAAAATTTGTTGTTTTGCAACTGTGTAGTGCATATATGCGAGCCCTTTCTTTGCACTTTTGTAGAAAAGTGTGAAAAAAACGTGTATACTGTAGGTGTAGAAATAAGCATGATGCAGTTGGCTGGGTACAGGTCACTGTTCCGACAGACACTGTTCCGACAAGCGCTACCCCTCGGCATTATAGTACCATAAAAGACACCTTCACGTGTGCCCATTTAAATGGCCGCTTCATATGTCATCTGAATACGCACCTATAGGTTCAAGGTTGACGTGTGCATCAACATACGACAAATCCTATATACAAGTCGACTCAGAAATACAGTGAGTGGCCAAAAGTCAGTAGCCATGCCAAAAAAATAACACCGTGTCTGAAAGTAAAGTGCATCCTGGATTTCTTACGATAACTTTATCAATTGTTGGTCGATTTTTGGGCCGACCATATAGGTCGCGCCCTATGCCAAAACAAATTCTGTCGTCTGCCTGTCCTCTGTCGTGACGCGCGTGCATTGTGCACAAACGGCTGAACCCATCGGGGCAAATTTTGCCATGAGTGTTGCCCCGGACGAAAACAGCACCGCATTAAAATTTGGTAATGATCGGTTTAGGGGATGGGGTACAATGCCCCTAAATGACCCAGCCAAATGGTCAAATTCGCGCTTTGTTTGTAGAATGCGCGGAACTGTGTATAAACAACGCAACGACAAACACAGGAAATGCGGCGGCATGCGACTTAAGAATTATACACTGACAGAATCATAAATCACATGTAGTTTTATATTTCTCTTCAATGATTATAACGAGGTAGGCCTGCAACTGAAGATTTTATGCGACAATTGATTCCACAAGATTCATTTAATGCTTAGTGATTGACAACAAATTAGAGTTTGTCTGTGACAGAAGAAACATGTTATGCCTGATACTGAACTAGCGGATGGATTTAGTCAAAACAAAATAGTTTCAGCATATTGGTAGCAAAGCATAAACATCTGTTTATAAACAAGAATCAAAACTTGATAATTAAATATTCGCGTAGGTGGGATAGTGCCATACTGGAATACTGTTTGTCGGAACAGTGCCTGTCGGAACAGTGCCGACCTCCCCAGTTGGCTCACAACTGCAAAACAACGAAATGAGTTGCTGTAGCCTATTGCAGTTTTATTGTAATGCCGTCTGCAAACCTCATGACGATCTAAAAACATCAACCATCTACATCTTGACTCTTTCGTCGAAGTGCATAATGCAGTTGTTTCTTCAGTTGAATCAGTTCGACTCTATAGTTACAGCCAGCCTATGCACGTTTGTGTTAGCATTGTTGGAAGTACCGCTGTAGATTTACAATCCAATCGAGCCGACCGTCTTGTAGGCTGTTAAACGTTTGACTTAGTGGTAGGAGAGTACGCGTGGTTTGCAACTTTGCCTAGGCTAGGGAACTCGGCACAAACGAGGGTCGTTAACATGCATTGGTAAGGTAGGCTTGATTGGCTCTGTCTAAATCACTGGTGTATTGGCGTCTGTGTTCAGAACGCTCGTTGGGAATAGACTTCGGGTCCGGTTATTCCCATCGGCCATTCAGGGTTGTGTATTAGAGTGTAAAACATTTATCCCCTCCAGACGTTTTTTCGCTGGTTTACCCACGACGTCCCCGAGATGTTACCTCGCCCGTTTAAGAAAACAAAAAAAATCATTTTTCATTCATTTTTAGAGCTAAGAGACAACTCCAGGCCAGGCAAAATGTCTTAGACCTTTAAAAACAAAAGGGGAAATGTTCGTGTGGGGGAAATACCCGAAAGGAAAATGTCTCCTGCGTATTATCGTGGGCGTGGGGAATTAATCTGATGATAGACCAACTGCAGGTCAGTATACTCAATCGTGACGAGTATGTAAAATACCTTGCCTCAGTTTCAATTTGAGTTAGCAAATACAGCATGTAGGCCTATAAGCGCTTCTCGCGACCACAGTGTATGACATACTGTTTTGCTGTGCGGACCACGATGTCACAGCATAACTCGGTCGTGCGTAACAGTGTTGTGAGGTAAACGGTTACACTGTATGCGAGACATCAAAATTTGGGCATTCGTAGCCCATAAACTCTTTTATCAACCAGCTTAAATTTTGGCGTGCACGCAGACAGAACGATAGACTAAAATTCAGACATATCTGGACGTGTCTGTCTACCATGAGCTTTAGCATTCACTGCAATATACGTGGTGTCAGCAGGGACTGGTGTACTAGATTGTTTCGGCTTGCGATTTCTGTTTTTTTTTGTATTTTTATGTCAAGTATTTAGAATGGCTGTAGTCTTGTAAGGGCCAGTCTGGAATTCAACACGCGATAATATCGCCCCAAAACCATTTTTGTTGTTTTCGAGTTTCGACTCATATCGCCCTTACATAGCTTTGTAAACTGTTGAAGTTTTTTGCTGTTTTAGTCGAATTTTGTCCAAATTTTGGTATTTGATTTTATGACAATAAATTTATTAACTGCTTTCAGAATACCTCCGGGCGGGTAAAGGAAGTTGGTGCAAGGGAAAAATTATGTGTGATGTAACAAGGTCTGTTGCAGCCAATTTTGTCTTTGAATAAGAACGGTTAGTTGCCATGGCAACAGGGGTCATCATGGGACAAATTTAAATGACACCGTCGGATAGCCCGGGCCCGAAAATAGGGGGTAGGTGCAAACAGCGTGCAATTATTTTTCACGGGCGTCGAGTTATAGTCAATTTTGTCCCAAAATTCGTTGCCATGGCAACGGGGTCGGCAGGGGAAAAATTTAAATGACACCGTCGGAAAGCCCGAGCCCGAAAATAGGGGGGGGGTAAGTGAAAACAGCGCGCAATTATTTTTCACGGGCGCCTATTTATAGTCAATTCTGTCCCAAAATTCGTTGCCATGGCCACAGGGGTCGTTAGGGAGTACATTTAAATGACACCCTCAGATTGCCCGACCCCAAAAAAGGGAATAGGTGCAAACAGCGCGAAATTATCTCTTGCGGGGACCGAGTTATACCGCTTTGAACTCTCTATTGGCTGTAATGCAAAAGTTTGCAACTTTTGAATGGTTGCTATGGCAATAGGGGTTGTTAGGGGGTACACTTAAATGACACCGTCGGATAGCGAGGGGCCGAAAAAAAGTGGGGTAGCGCCGAGTTATAGTCAATTTTGTTCCAAAATTCGTTGCCGTGGCAACGGGGGTCGGCAGGGGAGAAATTTGAATGACCGTCGGAAAGCCCGAGCCCGAAAATAGGGGGGATAACGTGCAATTATCTTTCACGGGGGCCGAGTTATTGTCAATTTTGTCCCAAAATTTGTTGACATGGTAACGAAGTCGGCAGGGAAGAAATTCAAATGACACCGTCAGAAAACCCGGGCTCGAAAATAGGGGGTAGATGCAAACAGCGCGCAATTATCTGTTACAGGGACCAAGTTATACCGCTTTGTAATCTCCATTGGCTGTAATGCAAAATTTTGCAACTTTTGAATGGCTGCTATGATAGGGAGTAAATTTAAATAACACGGTTATATCGCCCGACCCCGAAAATAGGGGGGTAGGTAACACAGCGCGCAATTATCTTTTACGGAGACCAAGTTAAACCGCTTTGAAGTCTCCATAGGCCGCAATGCAATTTTTTTTTAAAAATTGGGGCAAAATAAAACCGACTGTAACAAAATTTTGCATGTTGGGTCGGGTGGGCGATGTAATCACTGGTGCCAAGTTTTATGGAAATCGGTTAAGGGATTTCGGAGTTACAGGACCCCCATACGCCATTTCTATAAAACGTTCATCGCCTTACAACAGTGTCAGCGCTACCGTGCTGCACTGTGAAAAACCGATTCAAACCAAAACTCGTTTCACAACACCACGTAGGGGCCTACGTGGTGATTGGTCGCTGACCCCCGATTCACTGTGTTGTTGCTACGTGCTTGTCGCGACATTCACACTTCATTACCGCATTCTGAGGGGTAACGTAATAACTCTATTTTCAGCGGTCGACGAAATTACTAGCGTAATTTTCACTCGCTTCCAGTTGGTGCGCCGTTTACTAAGTAAGTAAGTAAATTGTCAACTTATACCGCGCCTACCCCCAAAAATCTTCAATGCGCGCAGTACATTTTGTCGTCAGCATTTCGCCAAAAAAGTAGACTAAGCTGACGTTTGAAAGTGTAGAGTCTGGGTGACAGAAACTATCCGAGCGAACCGACCAACTTCCGCTGACTGGCAGACCGCAGATGTTGACCACTAGTGACGTCTGGTGTTAGTGTACAACTGTCCATCAAATATCGCGGAGCAGTTCCATGGTGGCATCTGATTATAATTTTAATGTTTAAGCATTAAACCTATGTATTTTTATTATAGAATACAACATTTTTGAATTTGGTTGTATTTCTGCTGAGTCTTAATCAACATTTTAGTTAATGCAGATCAAAATTATAGCAGTTTGACTTTGACATATTACACGATTTTTAGAAGATCGCATAAGGAGACAAAATATTTGCCACATTTTATTATGTTTTTTGTTTCGATTTTTTTGTAAAACCATTGACACTTTTATAATAATAGCATTCTTTTATGCAATACATTCATATGACATTAACATTTCGCGAAAATATGGCAGCAGAACGTCTCGCGAGCAGACTAAAGCATGCACTCGCGTAAGCGTGACCGCGGTGTCAACGTGTCAGAATTGTCGAGAGAATAAAGCATTCATTGCGTTTTATGCGTCACCGTGAGCAACGGCGTGATCCCGACGGACACATAAATTGGCACATCCGTCCTGCCGTTTCCTGCGCAACATTGTTAGCCTATCACCAGCAACGAAACGTCGACAAGGTGGTAATAACGTTGTGCGACTTTTCTTGCCCCGAACGGTCGCACCTTTGCTACACGGTTCTCTCTGTCTGCTGTCTGTCACGTATGTATTGTGGCTAAATGGTACGTTTTCCGGGAAAACTGTCCAAATAAGTAAATAGGGTTGCCCGACGGCTACCCTGTGGTACGAAGTTGGACCCCCTTACAGGCGCTCATTCTCCAAATTGGGATACTGACTGCACCCAAATGCATAATTGTGAATTGCTTACTAGTAGTATTTCGAGAGCGGGGCCGGAAGTTTATGTTTGCATGTTATGTTAATAAGTAAGAAATTGCGTTCACATTAGCATGCCTTCGGACAGAGGCAATACGGTCGGCCACTCCTAGCGATAGCCGGGCTTTTTCGTTCGAATTGTTTTACGCCGTATTTTCAGCCGTACACTACCCGGATTACGACGTCTTTTTGACGTGCAATTATTTATTTATTTATTTATTCACTTATTCTGCAGCCGTTTTATAGGCCGACCTGTCAGTATATGTCCGTCCGTCCCTCTGTCTCGTACAGGCTTTCAACTCGGAAGCAAAAAAGCGTAGAAAAAAAATAAAGTTAGCGTTTGAACGTTTACCACGACAGGAGTAACTAATGTGCCATTTCAAAATGGCAAAAATCAAAATTTGGGCTAGGATTACGGCCAGGGTTGCGAAGTCCAGTATAAGCGGACGGCCGCATATTGCGTCGATACTGGGCCAACATTTTCATTATAGCTTTCATGGCAGGTTTACATGAAATACGTCGTCGCACTTGTAACCGACGACTGCTGTCGACGACAACTGTGATTTACCGCCAGATTATACCGAGATCTAGTACGTCAATTTGCGCACTTTGCACTGCGAACGTTCACCAAATAAGCAGTCACTCCACAGTAGAGTGACAAAAAATTTTCGTGAACGTTTACAACTTTAAAAGCTTTCCGAAATACCTATTAGGTGATCCATAAACAGTAAGGTCCAGACTCCACTACTGTTTGTTGTACATCTTGTCGTACAGCATGTTGTACAGCAAATCAACAACAAATTGAAGCAAGTGGAGTTTGAGCCTAAGCCTCCAAGTTTATATCTTCATAACTTCGTCAGATATTGACAGATTTAACAAGAAATTTGAGCAAAGCTCATGAGACGCGCGAAAGCCTATAGCAGTTCCTGTTCGCATGTAATAGTCTATCTCCATCCATTTCGTTGTAATTCACTCTTTTGCAGCCAAAAATCGCCAAAAAATCACGTTAAATCAATATTGTAGGGTTCAAGGTCATTCAAGGTTATCGATGTTGACATTCATAAAAAGCTCCTCATCAGTGCTTGTTATGATAAGTAGCATAGCTGTGCTTATCTGCAACCATTTACACGCTAGACAAGCCAACAGAGTATAAATAACCAGATCACGAGTGTGACGGGCGGACGGACGCCCAGACGATGGCAAAGACGCGCGAAGCATTCTGCTTTCGCGCGTAAAAATGTTGTCCTACTAAAACACTCGGCAGCGAATTTGCAATTAATCTGTCGTTACATTGAAAACGTTTCGCCGCAATACCTTGTAAACCTTACAGTTTTAAAAACGGGCATTTATTTTTAGGTGAGTTTGATGTAGTGTGATGGAATCGTAGTAATTACTTCACTGCAAATTTAGTGTTGTGTTTGTCTTTCGATGAAATATAAATGATGCCAAAAATCGGACTGTATCGTGTACTGTGACGGACTTATGCAACGAAAACACGGTGGCTTGCTTTTCTGGGCCACCCTGTCGCGTGCAACGGGCGACAACCGCTGGGACGTGTTTCCGAGACAAAAAAAACAACTTGGTTGTCGTGACCACCCATAAATTCTTAACGTGTCAATGCGCGAGCTTTTGAGTCTGAATATTTTATATGCAATTTTAGCACGAATGGACCATCCAGCTTCAAACGAAAGCATCACACTGCCACTCGATCATTTATTCATCCCTTCAGGTGAAACTTCACAGGCCAACAGCGACCAGCAGGACATCAGATTATTACATCAAGCCTACGCATGATCGATGTCTCGGTCCGGAGAAACCATGGCCATGCACGCTGCAATCACTTTAATTTTCGATCTGCTGCGGAAATTTTGTTGTTTTCTGGTAAACCCGACAGAATCGTTACTTTTCATTAAAAGAGAAAGAACAGACGTATACCAGACATTATAGGCTACTCTGTCGTTCCGCTGTATCATCATATTATCATCGTCATTTAATCGGCAATTTAAGAGATAAAAAAAATAAACTCAGAACGCATCAGCCCCTAAGTTCACTGCACACGCGAAGTTGTTCGCCATTCTGGTGAAATGGGAATGCCTACGTTTGACACAAGTCTAAGAAGAATTCTTAAGCCAGTTTTCGAGAATACAGAGAGCTGTGGGTAGGCTGCCTGTCGTTTTATCAATGGAGACAGAATGTTTTGCTGCTGCAGGTTCAGGCTGTGAAACAGGCTTCCAGCTCATCTGAGACAAACTGACATTAACTTTGAACAGTTTAAGCGGCTGCTGAAGATATTTTTCTTCAGTTGTTGAGAGCGCGGCGCATGGTAGCTAACTGCTAAATATGCGCCTTATAAGTCGTCTTACTTACTTACTTACTTACTTACTAGTTTATAAGACCACCGTGAGAAAACAGTCGGCCACCTACACTCTGTTGAGTTTACGATGAGACGAAAATGTAGCGTCAGTCTGAGTATGTATTAGATACCACAGTGCTAAGCAAGTACGCAGTACTCTAGCCAGGGCGGTATCGTAGTTAAACTACTTTCAGTTCGCATAGATTACGCCAGCGTTTGCTTTGTGACGTACGACTGCAGCTAAAATTATTGTTACCTCATCCAAGGAGGTAATGTTTTTGCCAGACTGTTTGTTTGTTTGTCTGTCTGTTAGCAAGATAACTCAAAAAGTTATGGACGGATCTTTCTGAAATTTTGAGGTTATGTCGGGAATGGCACAAACTACCAGTGATTCAATTTTGGGGGTGATCTGGAAGGAATCCTGGATTCCGGATCACATTGAAATTTTCGTTACCATTGCTTTCAATGGGGCATAAGGGAAACCGCTGCAAAGCCGAAGATGGTGCTGCCACCTAGCGAACAACATTGCCTTGGCGGAGGTGTGCGGGCTTTGACTGCTTTTTAGTTAAAACAGTACCAGTGGGAGCTGAGTGTTGTTTAATGTCTGCAAATCGCTATTTCTGTAAACTTTTCGTTGTGCGACTGTGTAAATGTAAAATGTTAAATACATGATCTGTGACATGTTGGTTGCATGCAGGTCCGCCGACAACCGTTCAGATCGACTTTTTCGTGCAGACCTTCGGACCACTGAATGAAGTCGCAATGGTGAGCTAACAGTCTATCATTCTAACGTAATGATCTCTGATATTTCGTAGTTATAGGTCTAAATGCTTGTGGCTTATAGGCGCGTAGTGATCAGGGCGTCGGACTCGCAATTAAGAGGTCGCGGGTTCGATTTTCGGTGTGTTCGCTGCCAGGTAACCACTCTGAGCAAGGTGTAGTGTATCCGCGAGCAGTATTGGCATCGTCCAGAAGGCGATGACGCTCTGCGGCTATGGATCTAGCGAGAAGTAGTATACTAGTCTGCTGCTGTGTTCATGCTACGCCATTTGCCGGCTGCCTGGTGCTTACGCTTCGTGTAACATTTGTTTGAATTCAATCGACAAACAAATAAACTTTTTTATATCCCCTATACACAGCTGATCAAGTTGCGATATTGTCACTTTTACCTATGATGAAGACCTAAGTCTGCGATTCGAAATGCCTAAAATTTGCTCGCGTAAAAGAGAAAGGGAGTGTGTGCGTGTGAGGGCTAATGATACCCGATTGCTAACAACTATATACAGAAATAATGTTTAATATGATATGATGATAATGATGATGATGATGATGATAAACAGATCGGACAGACTAATCCACAACCACTGTAGCTTAAGCCATCCATCCATCATGCGTGACTTCGTATAGTCCTTGATCTCTTACTGCACGAGTAATTTTCTGGCTAGGAATTATTCGGATTTGGACAGTTGCTATGGATATGCTGCAGCGCTAGCTTGTCTTCGGTTTTCGTCAGCAGCGGATTCAGGAGGGGGCGGGCGGGCACCCCCCTTTATTGCCTGGATGCATTTTATAACCAAGTAAAAATTTTGCACATAAATGCATTATTTCTGCAGAAAATTTTACAAAAAAATTTGCTGTTTGTTTGCTGCTTGTGGAGAAACACTAAGAATTCCGAAAATGTTTTCACAATGAGCACGTTTAAACTGCGACACAAATGTCAAAATTGTATATAGGCCCTACGTATGTTTAGCGTTTTGCAATTTATATGGCATTACATTGACATACGTAGTTGAGAAGGGTGTTATTTTTGGCCCACCCCGTAGGTGAGCTGCAAACGATATTCAATAGTTTCACTGTAACCGAAATATTTTGCAGGACTTTTCGACTGATCTTGATTTTCGCGCCACGTGGTCAGACCCGCGCCTGCAGTATCCATCGCACAACGACGATCCCATTTATATCCCGTACACCAACATCAACCGCTTTTGGATCCCGGACCTCTACTTTCCGAACGAGAAAGCAGGAAAGACACACGAGATCACCATTCCGAACAAGAGCATCCGCATTTACCCGAACGGAACTGTGAGATATATGACCCGGTATGTAAAACTAACCTACATTATAATGTAATAGACCTATTGGAGTCATCTGCATGCCGAAACGTAATCTTTATTACCGTATATAGTAATCTGTAGACTCAAAATCATAACACGTAGGTATATCTCTGGTGGGTTAAAAACAAATTAAATGGTCCGCATCTGTCAGTCCAAAGTGATTGTGTTTAGCTTGATTTGGTGTTAATTTTTGTCAGATCGTCTGCTGAAATATGTTAAAAGATTATTCTGTATCGGCGCGGATGTTGTAACTTGCAAGTAATGTGCAACGATTTACGTGTACATAATTTGCTGTGCTCTTCAGCTTATTAAGTTACTACTCTTCTGTGGCGTTTCCTGTAGCGAATAGACTGTACTTTTGAGAAACAGTCAAAATACTATAAAAATTATTATAAAAATTTAGCGCGTATTAGCCATCGCAATTCTGTCTGTCTGTCTGTCTGTCCGTGGGTGGATCAGTCAAAAATGGTGCAAGCTAGAATCACCAAATTTTTACCGTCGGCTGCCTGGAAGACTCTAGTTTCAAAATCCGTAAAGCTTTTTCATAAATTCGAAAGGGGTCACCCCAAGCAGGGGCGCTAAATAAGAGGGGGTGGGAAAATTGGCGATTTTCAGCTAACAAGTCGCCATATCTCAGAAATGGTGCGAGATAGGGCCTAAGTTACTATTAATAGAAAGTTGTACACTGGCTCTCGATTGGCACCGAAATCAATGACCTTGGATGAGCTTGAACATTAAAATGGGGGTTTCTGTGGATTTTGTTGGCGATTTTGGGCTGCGAGACACATTTCAAGAGCAAATTGCGCCGAAATAATTGAGATAGACAAGGACAAGCCGCACATGAAATTTTCAACATTAAGCGTAGATATTGACGGCTTAAATATCACCATGGGCATGCTGCCTATCACAACAAGCAATATTGACGAGCTTTTTAGTCGTATCAACATCGATGACTTTGAAAAACCCTGAACTTTTAAAATAGTTTAATTAATTTTTGCGAATAAGTTGCGACAAAATGGCTGAAGATAGATTGACAGTTTGCGAACAGGAACTGCTATAAGCTTTCGCACATCTCGTGAGCTTTAGCTCAGTTTTTTTTGTTTTCATTCGCATATAATACTTGGCTTAACAGGCAATTGCGTGAATAAGGTCGGACATGGTTTTTCGACGCTTAGGTCAATGCTTTGGTGTCTGTAAAACAGTAAATAAGAACGAATGTGACAACATTTCAAGATGCACTTTCACTCGCGGTCTCTGTCAGTTGAAATGTTCAAATCGTGTCAAAGGAAATGCTTGCCTAAAAGACAAGTTGGCGATTGTGATTTTTGTGTTTATCAGAATGGCGATGAAGCTGTCGTGCACGATGTATTTGGAGAAGTTTCCGTTGGACTATCAAATCTGCTACATCAAGATCAGCACTTGTGAGTTGCTACGGTACCATTTTTTTCGTTTTAAACGTGCAACGATTTATTTAAAAAATCGAAAACGCAAAAAATGTATTGATTTTTTTTGACGAAAGCGGGAAGAATTGAATTTTGAAATCTATATGGGCGCGCATTTAAACGTCAACTATATTTTCACTCTTTGTCGTTATCCGACTCCGAAATCAGTTCAGGAAAATAAATAGGGCCTATCATTTGACACTTTTTTACGACACTTTTTTGGTCACATTATTTTCTACATACTATAAAATGTACGTGGAACAAATTGTGGGAAAGATACTCATCTACCTTTGTACTTTTCTTTTTTTCATTTTTTGGATACGCAATTCCTTACTTGACGACGTAATGTCTGAGTGACATCTGCCATGTAAATGCTGGGTAATTCACTCTGTAGACGCCATCTTACATTTAGCCTTTATGTCGTCTCTGAAGTTCTAAGATCGCTAATGTAATTCGTCTACGGTGTAGCCTACGTAATTAGCTTAGACTACATATAGGCCTTATAGGCCTACGTACGATATACCGGGTAATGTACTCGTAACAGTATAAGGCTTTGACGATGCAATGTCAGTACGCCCAGTATAGCCTATTAGATTAATAAATACAGTGTAGAGCTACGGAAATTAACGATCAATTACGCAATTAAAATTTTGTAAAACGATTAATGACAAGCCATTTGAAATACATAGATAAAGCTACAAACATTTGATAAGCGGATAACGTCTTACTAACGGCAATATACAAAACAGCGTGATAGCCTAGACCCCCTTGTGCTCTCAACCTGCGGTAGCCTACCACTAAATAGGCCTACCGACAACAACTGAAAACTACCAAAAACTACCGAAAACAACCAGCTTGTTTTTCGTAATTTTCGGTTAGGGTTAGAGTTAGGTTTTCAGTGCGGTAGTTTTCGGTACCACCACTCAATGCACTCGTGACAGCTGTTAGCTGAATAACTTATACAAAGTTGATAAAACATGCATTTTTCCGTGGCCAGTAATCACTTTTAGGCCTAGCTTAATGCTTTAATCGCTAATTTCTGAAGAATGTTTGCCATTAGGCCCCTACTTTTTTTCAATCGTAGCTTAACTAACGAGCTTTGTGAGTAAAGTATTCGAACTGCGTTGAGACAAAGTTGCTGCTGCTGCTGCTGGCGTAATTAACGCAGATTCGTACGACTCAAAAGAAGTGAATCTGACGTGGTGGGACGATGCGCCGATTGAAATACATCCGGGCAAGCTGCAGCTGCCGCAGTTCACAATGATCAAACGATTGCCACACACCTGCGTCGAGGCATACAAGACAGGTAAGACTTAAAGAAAACAAGAAGCTCAGAAAACCCAGCTGTCGCTAGAATAGCCGACCCTCCTGATTGTCAGTGATCTTCAAGGTCATCCAAGGTCGATGATTTTCATGTCATTTGAAAGGCAATGTGTCATTTCCCATTAGTGATTAATAGAATAGTAACCTCGGCCCTATTTCTCACCGTTTCAGGGATATGGTCAGTTTTCCATTGAATTTCCTACCACCTTTCATTCAACCCCAAATTTGAAAATGTTCCCCTTGCTCTAGAGCACTAAAAATTTGCATGCCTAGAACTAAAATACATGGTTAATTATTCGTGAAAAAGTTTTTTCTTACCCGTTACAGACGACAACGACTGACAGACAGACAGACGGAAGACAACCGTCCCATAAACTCGACCGTTGCTTAAGTACGGTCGGCTAAAAACATGTGCTTTTAGTTGCAGCTGGCAAAAAAATTAGGGACAGGGGGCTGCGAATTTTAAAAAATTTATTTCTACATCATGACGCGCCAACGACTCGTAAAACACACACTAAATAGTATATACGAGCATATATACCTTTTCTTGTTGACCGACGTACAGGTCAGACCGCCCGGTGGATTTTCACGCGCGATGGCTCGGACAACGCGGCCTCACGCAAGGGTCAACAAACCTTTTCGGGAACCGAAATTCGAAGTTAATGTCTAACCCCTAAAAAATTTTCCAAAAGTCGAAAATTGGGCTCAAAACGGACTTTATTTTCGGCCAAAAACGCTCTTGTATAAAAATTTCACCTATAAACGGCCCCTAATCGTCATCGTAGGCCCATAAAAGTTGTATAGTGAATAGACAATATGGCCTCGGGAATTCCAAATATGTGGTCATTTTGGACCCCCTACACACAGGTCACGTGACACGGGGCATGCGCAGTCAACGTGTTGGCCTTTAAAAACATGCACATGTATAAAATTTTCACCTACAAACGGCCCTTAATCGTCATCGTAGCCTCATAGAAGCTGAATAATCTGTAGGTGGTCCCGCGGTCATGTTAAAAAGTCTATAACTTTATCGTTTTTCAACAGAATCACATTTTGCTTTGAAGTTAGACGTAGAACGTTTTACTAAATAAACCAGTAAAATTTCAACTCAAAATTTTGAGCGGTTGCTGAGAAAACAGCGAAAAACCTTAAAGGGCTACTTTTTTGCCGCACCCTGTAGACTATAATAGATGACAGTCTGCTGTTGTTGTTCGGCATGCGTGTTCAGGGTCGTTTTCGTGCCTACAGGCATCGTTCATCCTCAAGCGACAGGTCGGGTTCTTCATTCTGCAGACGTACATTCCGTCGATGCTGATCGTCATGCTGTCCTGGGTCGGCTTCTGGATTGATTTACCACAAGGACTCGCACGAATACAGCGACCGATCGATCGATCGAGGGTTTTGCGATGGTAGAAAGCAAGCCGACCGTCAAGGGCGCCATCCAGATGAAGACGGGAGGGAGAATGAAGAATGGAGAAGAAATGGGTCGGCTTCTGGATCAACAAGGATTCGGAGCCTGCACGCATAGCTCTTGGCGTCACCACCGTACTGACGATGACCACACAGTTGACGACATCTCGCAGTAACACGATGCGCGTGTCTTATCTGAAGGCGATTGACGTCTGGTACTCCTCCTGTATGCTGTTTGTTTTCTCGGCCCTACTCGAGTTTGCCTTCGTCAACGCCAGTTCGCGACGAGAGAATAAACTGCTCAAAAGTGCCAAGAAGTTTGACGACGACGTGGTATAATATATCATATGAGCTGCCAGTATGCTTTAAAATTAAAATTTGCATGCAAGTTTTAGGTATTTTTAGCAGTTGCATACAGGTTTTATTTTTACGCGCGACAAAACTGCTATATCCATTGCAATTCTGTCCGTCTGTCCGTCCGTCTGTCTGTCCTATTGTGTGCCCGTCGCACAAAAGCTTACCAAAAATGGTGCAAGTTAGGCGGCTACTTGGAAGACTTTAGATTCAGGATCTGTAAAGCTGTTACAAAAATTTGAAAGAGGCCATTCCAACTGAGGGCGCTAAATGATATAGTTATTGAGGTAAGAAAAATTTGCAATTTGCAGCAATAACTCGCCGTATCTCAGAAATGAAGCCTGTAGATGTGACAGATGGCGATAGATTTAGGCTACTATCAAAATACAGGCTTGCTGTGGATATGGATATCCATGGATATATCCCTGGCGCTGTTTGCAAGGAAAAGAGGGAGGGATAAAAGAAGGAAAACATACGGGAGAAAAGGAAGGGAGGAAATGACAAGGCAGGGAAGAAAAGGCAGAAAGAAAAGAGAAGGGGCGGGCTAAAAAGAAAGCTACTACCATATCATCATCATCATCATCGACAACCGTGGGCTCAATGCCCGTTGGTGTCTGACGCCATTCTTACTATCGCTGCCCACCGCTGCCTATCTAGGGCAGCGTGGCTTAACTTCTGCAGGGTT
>Ga0056128_1003705_pt1 | contig 18917 bp, 8 predicted proteins | sample WorMetLIZISLAND2_FD_71113 | JGI IMG/M metagenome (GOLD analysis project Ga0056128, IMG submission 71113) | Marine gutless worms symbiont microbial communities from Max Planck institute for Marine Microbiology, Germany - Olavius geniculatus... ... | reverse complement strand
GGTTGTTTTGTTGAGTACAATGCGTGTTATATGCTACATTTTGTAACTGCAATTATATTACGCCATACAAAGAATATTTATGAAATATGCAAACCACATCGCCTGAAAGCAAATTTCCTATCAAATACAGTGATGTAATTTTCATTCAAATCGATCAACATTTGAAAAAGTTATTGCAAAAATACAAAGGGGTCCCGATTTTATGAATCACTGTGTAGATGCGTTTGTTTCACGACTGTAGCTGTTTCGTTTTTCTATCTTTCCCCATCCCCACAGTGTTTGGAATGTGACCAAAGTGTGTGGCTTGATAGTGTGACATTGAACTTACGACCATGAGGTCGCTAGTTTGACCCCCGGTCGCGTTGCTGTCACGAGGTTAGTAGGGTGACCCCAGATCGGTGACTGACTACGGACAAGGTAAACCATCTCCGTATTTGTATGCCCTAGTGTATAACCAACACTAAAATCAACACGGCCTTTCATCGCTCCGGGTGGCAGATAAGATCCCCTACGGCAGGTGACGCTTCGTGTCACCGATATGGGTTTCGTATGATGAGCTATACCAAGCAGCTGCAGGAATACAGGTCATGCACATATTACGTTTATCTCATGGCCCCTATAGCTACTTTGTTCTCCTGTCTTTCCACAGTGTCTGGGGTGTTACAACCACGCATAATTTGACTCCAGTCAAACGTGACGGTTGACAGCAACGTCCTGGGTTGTTTGAAAAGTAAGCGAAGCAAGAAGTTGAAATTTTCTGACGGACGAGGAAGATTATGGATGCTCAAAATTTCAACTTTATCATCAAATTTTTCCAAAATTGGAAGGTTTTTAGTACCAGATGTTGCATTTTTGGACGTAAATTGGGGGGGAATTTTCCGACAGTTTTCTGATAACTTAAAATTTAGGGTGGGCAATCGTCCCCCATCCTCTTCCCTACCACGACGCCACTGTTTACTTTATACGCAACTTTTGATATTGCCCGCATCACACTGACTGTGTGTCAATGTGCTGCTGAATAATATCACCTTTTGTAATATGGGCAGAATAACAAAGGATGATCGCTCTTTGATCATGGGCTTATGAACTGAGAACTGTTTTGCTAGATAATGTGGTCACGCAATAAAGGTGCGGTAGGTGGAAGAACTTCACGTTTACGCACCATAAATTTCTGCTTGTAACAGTGAAAGAATGGTTAAAATCGGTGCTGAATTACCAAAGTTATCCCAAAATAAAACTGGGTATCCGTTTTTTTGGAACACCCTGTATGGCCAGGCTAGCTGGCCGCGTTGACGGAAGTCGCAGGATGTGTCCGACGAAACGTCTTCTTCTTGTTGCTACTATCTCATGCAATATCACATTATTGGAATGACAGTATAATAGCATACTGTACAATGTACGATGTACTACTGTACATTGGCAGTGCATGTTAATGGAAAAGGATTAATCAGTTTGGCCAATGGCTTCAGACACAGACTGAATTGCCACGCTTCCTGGAAAGTCCCAAAACATCTGGATTCAGAGTCAAAGACTTTCGAATCTGAGTACTTTTAATATTTTTCGACAGCTGAAACCAAAAATGATAAAAGAAAAATAAAGTATCAGTGGGTTCTGTTAAGAGATTGTGAAAAGGTTTAAGTTAATTTTTTAACGAAAGTTTAGCGCAATCTGGCACATTTTACTGTCGTGATGGGAAGATTATTTTTCTCGGTTTTTACGATGAGTGACTCCACATTCCACACTCGTGGAAAATTGTTTTTAAATCGGTGAGAAATAATTCTTGTCGAATTTAATCATTTCTGCACGCCAAAAGTCGTAATGTTCTCGAAGTCGTGGGAACCATGTTCAGAGAAACCTGGTATAATAATACCTGGTATTAACAAACACAGAAACTACGGTCAAGTGCAGAGTACCCCGGTAGAACAAATCGTAGTTAACTCAGTAGTATCTTCAATAATATACCACTACTCCACTAGCCTAACCATATTACGTGGAAGACAAAGCAGTAAAAATTCTAAGTACAAATTGCATCTATGTACAAGTAAGTATACGTTCCAAAAAAATGAATGCACACTACACATTAACATCGTTTGTCTAACGAAGACGATTCTATGTACAGAAGAAATATAATCACTCATACGATCCAGTCACTGGATTAGTCGAACGCTAAATTAGCTCGCATTTCTACTGCACGTTAAACACGCAAGACTAGCCTAGTAAAACAACGGCGTTGCGAACAACGCTTGGCCAGATGGCTCATTTCTCTTAACAAGTATTCAAAGCCAAAATACTTCATTTTTTATTATTTCCGCAGAACGAGGGAGGTTATGTTTTAATACTGCTGTCTGTCTGTCTGTCTGTCTGACTGCCAGTGCAAGATTTATCGCTTACCGCTGCAATATCTCTAGACAGCCAGGAGTAAAGCGCAGTCTGTTCCTGTTGCAGGTTTTATCACTCTGAAAGCTTTTTGTCGCAGGCCTAGTAGACAGCTTTATGAATGCCTCATGTTTTGCAAATTCTGTACACCAACTGTAAACTAAGTCGTACGAATTAAGATCAATAACCAGCGGAAAACATAACAGTCCTTTGCACAGAAAATTATAACCGCCGTTTTGTCTAAATATCTCGGCTAATGAGTAACAGCACGGAAAATAAAATGCAAATTATTTTCCACAAAGTGTACATACATAAATAAACGTAACATATTCACAGTCGGTACCCAATTCTACCACTATTTATAGGGATTTTTGAAATCTGACACGATAGCTAGCTCTTTTCTTGCAAAACACATTTGTCTGCATGATTCTTGTGCCAAGCTGGCAAGAAGTATGATTTTCATCCTTCAGGGAATTTGTGCATTTTTAAAAAAAAAATTCGGGTGCATAATGGCTTCCTGCATGACTTGTTTTCAGCATTCTTCCTAAACCTCAAAATTTGGCAGAACGCTCAGTGCAAGCACCGGTGTCCCCTCCTACATGCGGAGTATCATATGCTACGGCTACGTGACACAAAACAAATGGACACCATATGCTAAACTGCACAAGTTAACAATCATTAAAGTCATTTATACAGCAAAGTATTGAAACTGTCTGTTCAGTTAAGTCTAAGCGAAAAACAAGATCGACTTAAACTATTACAAGAGTCACATAAAGTGACGTAGGCGCTCGGGCGCTTGGCCTCGTTACCCTCATTAAGTTTAGCAGTTTAGACAAAACTGTTACTGACATCGAAAAGTTAACTTTAAAAACAGCTTTAGTTAAAAATTAAAACAGCATCGGTCCTGCGACAGTTCATTATCACTGTTATGTGATCGTCGGCAGTCACGGGCAAAAACATATATTATAGGCCTACACAGCTTTTGTTAGCCAATAGCGAAGCTGGAAAAATATATTAATTTGAGCGACAGGTCTTACTCTTCAATATTTTCTCCAGAAGGCCAATCCACGTACGTACTACGCAGGCCTAACGCGAAAATTATTCAGTCCACCCACCGTTGCCCGATAAAACAGGATCGAAAACGTGATTTGCGGTTGACAATAAATTAAAACGTGACCACCGATTTAAATAGGCAATGCAAAATTAATAGAAACATTTATTCGAACAAGAGCACACGTGCATAACGCTCGGAGTCCCAAAATTGTCGGGTCGATCATGATCAAAAACTGACCAGATTCATTTATTGTCGACCGGACGATATAACCGAATTTTCGTTAAAACAATTATACAGCTAAACAAAAAATGCCAGAAAAAAAGGTCCACAAAGCCGCCTTGATTTTTAAACAATAAGAGTGTTTTCACTGCATGAATAGGCCTATTGTATAGGCCTATGCTCCTAATGCTGCTGACCTTAGGCAATGCAGGCTTCGCGTAGGCTATGTTGTTGTCCGGAGGATAAACTCATTATTAGCAAGAAACCAGGATGGCTGAAAATGCCTTATAGGTCTTAGCTCAAACGTAATTTCCATCCAACGCAAGTTACGCAAAGGAACGTACGCAACGCAACCAAACGCCACGACCGCTTCTATTACTGCGTTTCGGCTGTTGCGTCAGCTGCCTACGTTACGTTTGTGGCGTACTTTTTGCACCCGCTGCGTCTGCTGTTTGTGGCGCGTAGGCCTAAGCCTATGACGTTCTTGCGTTCGCTGCGTACGTTGCGTGCATTGCGTCGTTTTTAATTAGACTAAATTGTACACAGAGACCCGGACTAATCCCAAATAAAATAACCTCCCTGTCGGAAGCTTGCACGCTTCAGCCGATCGAAAAGAAGCAGTCCTAAGAAGCCAGTCAGCCATAAGTGTCAGAGGCGGCGGCGGGCGGGGTTCCAGGGGTCTGGACCCTCCAGCTTCCTACAGGACGACCCATGAGATTCGCGCAAATCCGAGTTTTTGGGATGGATGGGGTAGCGGAGGTAATACAACCACTCGACCTGGACCCCCAGCTTTGAAAACCTGTCGCCGCCCCTGATAAGTGCGATCATGCGAAAAAGACTTCGGCTGAGGTAGAGCAGCCCTACTTCGACATTCAGTTGGTGACAACCACACGACTGCGGCTGCTGCTACGACCGCCGCTCTGGTTGGCGGCGTACGTTTTGTTGAGTTCGACCAACTGTTTGAACTTGCTGTACAGCACCAGCGTGTCGGACTTGGTCAGGGGGCCCTCGTTCACACTCCCCGCCACGTCGTGGGTGGTATCATCGCTCAGCGTGGCCCGGACACCGTGGATCGCTTTCCACAGACGACGTCGGTAGCTGTTGGCTGTCAGGTCGACCTGAACAAAGGTGTGAAAAACGTTTCAGAAAAAAAATCAAACACAGTTTAAAAATGTAAAAAACGGCAAAAAATAAAAAAAGTAAAAAAACGTTTCAAACTTTGTATAAAAAAACGTTTGCCATAATTTGTTCAACTTTCTGTCTAATGCCTAATGTTGTAGGTGCAGCAGGCCTATAGCTCGAACTAAAGACAAAGAGAACTTTATTCAATTCCAATTCAACCCTGTGGTCATAAGACCAAATATCACCAGACTAACTAAGTAAAAACTACCGCCAGTTTTCGTTTTTTTTCTGATCTCAAAAGTGCTTTTCAAGGTTAACTTTTTGGTGAGATTTTAATGAACATTATTTTTTGGAAAAAAAATTAAAACGTCAAGAAAATGAAAACCGTTGAAAAAACGTGAAGAAGTGACAAGAATGAATAACCTTAAAAAACTAGAAAGCAATGATAGCTTGCAGGTACCTACGCCAAGGCAATGCTATTCGCCAGGTGGCGTCACCATATTCGCTTTGCCAGCGGTTTCGCTTATGCCCCCTTTAACGCAATGGTAACGAGAATTTCAAAGTGATCCAGAATTCCTGCCAGATCAGCACCAAAATTGAACCACTTGTAGCCTATGCCACGCCTAATACTCGCTCAAAATTTCAGAAAGATCCGTCCATAACTTTTTGATTTATCTTGCTAACACACAGACAAACAGACAAACAAACAAACAGACAAACAAACGGACAAACAAAAACCGGCAAAAACATAACCTCCTTGGCGGAGGTAACAACGTTTTTACATCTACGGACCTGGATGCGCTTGGTGACGATGACCGATGAGCGTTGGAACATGTTACCCGAGGAACCTCGGATTGGGACGGTTCGCTCGCAGCGCACGCGCGCCACGGACACCGCCACCCCGTCGTCTGTGACTTGCATCTCGACCTGACAACGACAAATCAATACAATCATCCAATCAATCCTTCAATCAATCAAAAGAGTCAAGACTAGATTAGGGCGACGTAAACTGCGAGTGCCCTAGAACACAATTAGAGCGCCTAACAGCAAAAACCATAAAATACAAAATAGCTGAACAATGTGGCATAAAAACAGCGTGAAAAGGAATGTCTTCAAGTTTCTCGTATAAAGCAGTCAGCGGAGTCGATCCTAGGAACTGAAAACGGTAGGTTGTTTCACGTTCGGGAAGGTGAGACGGCGAATACCCGATCTTCAGTCATTAGGCCTAATTATTAACGAAACTAAACAAAAAGTTATCCACTTTTTGCGATTTTAAATAAACAGGTGTATTTCGCATACGCAAACAAACAGAAAGCGACAGACAAAAATTAAGCAGATTCAAAGGAAATTCGCCGAGAATGGTAGTTAACTTTTAGCGTTCACAGCGAAGTCTTAGTTTACGTCCAGGTCCTATCTGTTAATGACAAATAATCTCGGATAAATGATCCAAAGTCATAAAGAATCTAGATTGCCAACAGAATCTGAAAAGTTTTTTCGGGTCATGTCAAAGCCCTCGAAAAAAATATCGCAATCTTTTATGGACTTTTTAAAAATATTTTGTACACAGTGAGACGGACAACCCCCCTCTCATTAAAAAACAACTTCTCCGACGCAGGCAACAGCGATAGGCCTATAATGCAATAAAAAAATACATGAGAAAATTTGATGGGTCGTATATATCAAGACAACCCCAGTTGTAGGTCTATACATTTACAATGCGAAGTTATTACATAGACGGCTAGCTATCTGCTGTCTGGTCTATAAGTAGCAACAGTCTACAGGTGTCAGAGGCATTCATTTATCATAACTTCACATTAGAGTTGACTATTAACCGACATTATACGACACGTAGGCCTACGGGTCTGGCTGAAGTATGAATGTGACGCCTTTTGCGTGACAAGTCATGTAACCAACACAATGCTGAATAAGCACACAATATTTTTTAAGGTTACCGAGCAGCCAAGACAAGATAATTATGTCCTATTATTTATGCGAGTGAGTGTATGCTCAAACGTGTTCGATCTGGTCGTATTCTTTTTTGCTCGGTTCGTGCGATTATTCTTTCGTATTATTTTTGTGCTATTTGTCTCAGGATTTGACAAAGCGATCGGTCGGTGCGCTGTTTTCTTCTTCGTGTGTGCATGCTTCCTGGCATTGCGTCACCAAGAGTAGAGGGCATAGGCCTAATTAGGCCTGTTGCCTACAAGGATATCTCAGAATTTTATGAAAAGACTTCCAATTACAAACTTTGTTGACGATGCACCGTATTTCAAGTGGCAGATGACCTAATGGCCAGTTTACACTTACGACGTCGAGTCGACGCAACTCAACTGTCTCTGGTGGTCGATGACGATTGAGTCGCGTAGGTCTAAATTGGCCATAATTGTACCACGTTTTGAAAAGCAATAGGCCTACTTGATATAAAAACACAAATAAGCCTACAGCGAGTAAGATTTAAAAAAAAAACGGAGGGGAGAAAATAAAAAGCAAGCAAGCCTGCAATGCTGCAAATCTGAAACTGTTTAGACAAAACCTATCGCTGAAGACTGCCACAGCGACTAGTTTGGACAGTTTGACTTTAAAACACATTTATGCTAGATCTGTAAAATCTATTCGATCGGCGATGTTTAAAAACACACCCAGGCACCGTAACATAGTCGAAGATAACAGGTGAGCGATGGATCTTTCTCTACTACAGGTAACAGGTGACAGCTGTCAGCTATAGGTAACAGGTAAGGCGAGCAGCAGCAGCACAAAAGAAGATAAATCATGCGGATTCGGCTATAATACCCTTCGCTTTTTGACACCCAGCTATACGCCTGAGCTAACAGCCATATGATAGCCGTCGTCATCGCTGCACAAAGACTATTCTATACATTATTCGAGACATGAATAACGCACAACAGTAAGCTTACCTACTCTTGTTACCAAGAGTCCGGCGTGGTCGAATACAAGCTTACCAAAGCATCGTATTTTACGACTTGTTTTCGGCCATAGCTCACCATTAAAAACGTACCGCTATCCAGCGATGCATAGCGTAATAATTTTAGACCTCACCGAACTTACATAAATATGAGTATAAAGCGGACTGCAGGAGGAGAGTACTGTTATATAATATATCACGACGAAGATAGCAATCTAAACAGCCTATAATCTTTCAGTGGCGACCAAAGGGCGTGACCTCTCTTACGTTCCTACTAGTGTCGTAACTTATGCGGCGCCACGCAGATTTTTTTGCATAATGACGTATTTACAACATGTTTCGTAAACAACTTTTTTTCAGCACAGAGATGTCAGAATCTATACATTAATTTTTCGCTATCGCCGTGGCTACATGTAAACCAATTATCTTGCGCATAATTATAGTTTTAGTAAAACTGAGCCACAGCTAAAGACAAAAAGCTTAAACTGTTTCAAATTCAAAACACTTGCGCAGCGTTTTTATTTTGCACGTAATTTCGGCTTAACGTGTCCGTCTCCACTTAACGCATTATGCTGGCTATGACATTATAGGCCTATAGCCACTTAAAGCGGTGTGCCCACGTGGCGTCGGGCCGTCGGTTGGGTACGGGTAGGGTACGGAAAAAAGACGTCGGGGACCCAGGGTCGAAATTTTCCGAATGGCAATTCAAGACCTGCCCACACAAACTAAGCTACACCAAGCTCTACATGTATAATTCTGTCTCTAAAAATTCAATCAATTAGGGCCCCTATCGTGCGTTAAACGAGCTATTTTCGGAATCATCGAAAAAACAGTTTTAGAAAAAACGAGTAAAAAATCAGCCGACTCCATCTGTGTTTGCGTCAGTTTATTAGCGCGCCAGCATGCTGGTACATTAAGTTCGTACTCGTGACAAAAAATGAAAGGAATGCAACACTGCACGAGGCACAAATAACGCTATAGGCGCTGGAGACCTACAGTAGGGTAGCTCGCAATGTTGAACTGCGCTGGAGGCGTAACCATATCGAATAAATCGCACACATTGAAGGTGTGTATCTTCATTCGTCAAGCCCAAGGTAAACGGTTATTAATAGGCTAATGACACTTTCTGGCACCGAGTCAAACACGGCGTCTCGACTCAGTCAAGACGGCAAGAGTCGGTCTTTGTAGCCTCCGTTGACAGCCGATCAAAGACATATAGGCTTACAGCGGCCTGTCGTGGACAGAAGGTATACTAACTGAATGCCAGTGCTACAAGCGACTTTGTTCAGGTAGCTCCATGGAATGTGACGATTTCGGTGACAGCAAAAGACGGTCGGGAGGGTGAAAATATAACGTGAAAGCGAAGGGTATTGATAACATCGAAAAGACCGTCTTGCGCTGAACGTATATTCACAGTGTGTCAAAAACCATCCCCGACATTTTTGACTGTAACTTGAAAAACAATTAAAAGACTTTGGTAATTTTTGGTAGAGATATTCCTGTTGGTTTTGCGTACATTTATATTTCACAAGGTAGTGTAGCGACGCAGTGAAGGTGTGGTGGGATAATAAATAAAAATTTTGTTGCTAATTGTCCACAAAATGTGCCAGTAAAAAATTTTGAAAATCCGTTAACATTTGGCGCAGATATAGACAATAAAACGTCAGACTTTTTGAGACACCCTGTAGTTGTTGTAATTGTTGCTGTTGTGCGTACCTGTTCGGAGACGGTGTCGTAGTCCCCGATGGCGGCTGCAATTTGGTCAGTGGTACCGAGTGTAATGGCGGGTGAGCCCGGTGCAGCGGGGGGTTCAGAGACGATCTCATCCTCCAGTCTCTCGACATCGATCGTCTGTCTGACACTGGTCGACGGGCAGTCAATGAGCAGCGTCTGTACGTCGAGCATCGCAATCAGCTCACTCACGCTCTGCTGACGCTCGGCCGCCCACTGACCGAACTGCTCGCGACGACGACTCCGAACCTCCAGCGACATTCCTGTCACCAAAAGTGCAAACTGAAAACTAACTTATGCTGTGATGATTTTAAGGCGCATTTGTAAGTAAGTAAGTAAGTAACAATTTATATAGCGCCAAAATCTCAGAAGAGAATCAGGGCGCATTGGAGAGGAGCGCTAAGGGACAAGATAAGCAGACTGAAAATAATAAGTTTTAAGATGACGTCTGAAAAAGGTGAGTGTTTCAGCTTGACAGATATGAAGAGGAACGGAATTATATAATTGTGGTGCGGAAACTCGAAATGCACGGGAACCAAAAGACAAGTTATGACGTGGAACGTCAAGTAGATGGCTAGAAGATGAGCGTGTGAGCCTTATAGATTTGTGATGATGTAGAAGATCAGCAAGATAAGGCTGGTTACCAGTGTGTATAGCTTTATAAGTAGCAGTAGCAAGCTTGAACCTGATACGCCATTCGATAGGAAGCCAATGAAGCTGTTCCAGAAAGTTGGTGGAATGCACTTCCGGTCCTAGCTCGAGTAGGGAGGACATTATAATCTTTGCATACTACTACTACTACAACTATATTATATAGTGCATTTAATTGTTAAGGATTAATCATTATTAACGATTAATTTTTCTAGGTTTGATTAATTGTTAATTCTGTCGATTAATCGATTGATCGATTAATGATTAATTAATCGGAGTTTTCTTCGATTAATCGATTAATAAAAAATTTTCGATTAAATGCTCTATTATTATACTACTGTCGTCGTCATTATTGTCGTCATCATCAATGGTCCCGCTGACGACATTTTATATCGTATTTCATTACTTGTTTTCGGGCACAGCTTAACATTAAAAACGCACCGTTAGTCAGCCATCCGGAGCGCAATATTTTTAGACCTCGCCAAACTTACAAACTTTATGAGTATAAAGCGGAGATAAGAGCGGAGTTACATAATTATATAACGAAAACAGTACCTCTGAATATTTAATTCTTCATAGCCTAAATATTGACAGTGCGCCGTTTCAAGATAAAGACAGTCTGAAAGTTGAACTTGGCTATTTTCGTTCAGAACGCACCTTCGGTGCTCGAAGTTAACCAACCGTCAAACTGTGCCTGCGGGGTCGTCTCCTGCACGCGTTCCTTAGTTTTCAGTTTCAGAAAGATCGGTCAAAATGACAGGGCTGTGGGAGAACTTATAGCCTGTAGCCCATAGCCTAAAATTTTCCTTATTATATTGACAACGCATGTCTATATCGCTTATACCGCATAAACTGTGATAATGCCAGCTAAAGACAGTTGACTTTGATACACAGTTTTTAAACAAAAACTATTAATTTTCCGAAATTTATCAAATATAGATTTACAAAAAAGTTTTAGTTCTGCTTTCTTAGTTCTTCTTGTGTTATGCGGTATTTTCACTTCGTAAAAATTATTGTCCTGGCAAAACGCACAGACATCAGCTGCAAATTACCGACAGTGAAGAAACCGGTGCTCAAATTTTCCCTTTTGTCTTTAAATTTTTCCAAAATAAAAAAAAATTTAAACCTGAATTTTGTATTTTATTCAAAGAAAATCTTTCTGAAAGGCTAAAACGGGGGACAGGGGCAGTTGCCTTCCCCTCCACCCATGTCACGAAGCCACTGTGAACAAGCTGAAAATAAAATTATAATGCTCCGGAGATACCAAATGAAAGCGAAGACAAAAAAAACTCTAGAAATAGGCCGCCTAAGAGACGAATGGCGATAGTTTTTCCGCTGAGTGAAAGCCCATTAAAGATGCACTTGATCGTCGGCGGGCGCTTAGAAAAACCTGCGACACCTGCGAAGGCGAATTTATACTAATCTGCACGCTGTACAAAAATGTGAAGACTCATCTCTGCTGTTGCATCGCTTATTTTAGCGCACGCAGTTTATACGTCAAGTGTAAAGTCTGTCGAATGATGCATTCATCGCCGATTCATTGATGTGTGAGGCCTCTTGACGGACACGCACGGTTGGCAAAAGATACAGTGCTGCCTATTCACGTAGTCACGTCTTTCTGAATCATTCAGTAACAGTCAGCTAAAGAATGTCGCTTCTGAAAGCCTTTAACGGGCAATAGAACACGTCTTGTTTTGTCCCCTATCACAGGATGGGTGTGGGGTAAGATCGACAGCGAAGAACGGTTTTATCTGTACTGATTCGTATCTTAGGAGGCATAGATGCAAGCGGAAAAGAATAGTAAAAGCATACAATACAGTATTATAGCTGTCTCCGTCACGCATTGCCGACTGCACAAGTATGCTTCAAGCCCAAATACCACTATTTTGCTTCGTCGAGGATTTGTCGTACATCATGCATCAATGTGTGATCCGATATGGCAGGTGACGCTCCGTGACTCTGAGACGAATTTGCCATCATGAGCTTTAGACAGCTTATAACCTTTTAGAAGGTGGTTAAAGGTGATGTATGGCTCTTTATAAGAAACCCATCTTAAAGCTACGGAGCGTCACCTGCCGTATGAAATCACGCAATGTTACCTGCCACCCGACACAGCTAAACGCGCCTTCTTAACCCCAACCAGATAGACCGGTACTCGATTTACCTACCCCTGAGGGATGAGAAGCTAAGTTGACCTAAACGGCGGGTTGTATACCGGAATGGTTTACCTGCTCGCAAGCAGTCACCCATCCAAGTACTCACCCGGTCCGGTGAAAAACAACTTCGTTAATCAGACACAAAGCGTTACCGCTGCGTCAGGCCACCAAACTTTATGTTGTACACAAAATCATAACCAATCAAAGGAAATGGAGTTTGGATTTCTTTATTTAACGTCGGATGTCGCAGCATTGTGCATGGGAAGGACAAAGGGATTGTGCTTTATTCTGAGTAATTACCTTCGCCGTCGTCGTCGCCTCGACGATGTCTAGAACCGTAGTCTGCAAACAAACACACCATGCAATGTCATGGCATACAATACTTAATCCATCACTGGCGATGATGGCTATTACACGGTGTTTCATGAAAAAGGACCCCTTTTTGTTTTTTTATAATTCACTCAAATGATGAGTAATTTGCATGACATTTTTACCAGTTGTAGCTGAATAAATACTAAATCCTAATTCGAAATGCTTTAACAAAACATGGCAGTTGATTAAATATTTTTTGCTAGTCGTAATGCTGACATTATAATGTGCTACGGGTACAAACAGGCTAATCCCAGTTGGTGCTGCCAGTTGCAAGTTTTTCAAGGGGGGGTCCAAAATTGGCTTAAATGTAGTAAAGGAACGCTTATAACTTCGGAGTATAAGGGTGTAGCCCCAAAAAACTTTGGCACTTGACGTGCCTCAATGTTGGGGTGTTAACGCAAGTACAACTTTTGAAGTCACCGTCCCCCTTGAAATTTGGGAAGGCAAAAAACGTTCAAAAATAGGTGCGATTTACGACAACTTTCGAGTTTGAGCGCAAATATCTCTGGAACGGATGAAAATAGTGACAAAATGTAAATGGCGTCAACGAGAACGATCTTTCCGGCGTCAAACAAAAAAATTTATGAACTTTGGTCCACTATGAACAAAGTTATAAGCGCTCATGTTGACCTACCCTAAGTCGACAATGCGCGTTCTGCGTATGCCAATGCATTTGAGTTCGGACCACGTGACTTTGGTGCCGGGAAAATTTAACCCCCCTAATTTTTCCCCCAATCGAACTTAGGGCGCCGGGCGGACTCACGTTAGGCTTTGCCCAAAATTTCTAGTTAAATATTTTTTTAAATTTTTCAACGTTGTTGAAGTAGTCTGATAACAACAGTAGTTTGGACTTGATATGGATCGCGAATTTTTCCAAAGTTTTCCGAACTTTTTCGTAATTTGTTGAGCTTTGAAATGCTTTGAACTTTATAACCGCGATGCAAACCTTTTCTGTCGACGGCGATTTCCGTGTCGAACGTACCATCTTCCCACTTCTCTCGTACAATCATGGCCGACAGTTCTGCCTGCGACAGCCTGCCCGACTGTGGCGTGTCGGCGCGCGGCTCGTCGTACGAGGAACTACGGTAATACCGTACTTCCTCGTCGCCGCTGCCCGGCCGACGCTGGCCGTGTACAGGCGGAGGCATTTCCGTAAATCCGCGACTCCTCTCTCTTACAACGATGTCCTCCTCTCCGTACCGGTCGTCGTCATAGTAATCGTCTCCATATCCGTTCTGGTATGGCGAACTTCCGCTTCTCTGTATAGCAGACCGAACGAACGAATAAGTGGATAGAACATTTTAATTTTTGTAGCCAATAACCGAATGAAGTCGTAAAAATAGTAAACTAAAGTAAAAAAACACGCAACAAGTAAAATTAATTAAACAAAAATGGTATAAAAAGATCCCCCATAACTAGCTTCGGTGTTTTGGCAGATTATGTATACACAAACAAGATCAAATCACATGACTTGCCAGTAAATCAATTTTAATTCGTTATTTAGACTGAACTCATTGGGTTACGCTCATATCCGTCTCCTTAGCTAGGCAGAAATAAACAACAAACCAGCGGCCTAATTTAAAAAAAAACTTCCTAGTTCGTTCCTAGGCAAAACAAATGCAAAAGTCTGGCACAAAATTAGTGTGAGAAAAACGCAATGTACAAAAATTTCTAGGAAAAAAACTGAAATTAATTTACGCCAAAAACTTAAAGCAACTGCCGAGGTGAACTTTCAAATAGCGATGTCTGGGAAATACTGAAGTTGATAAATTTAGAAAAAACCTAAAAAATGTTATGAAAATTCCGCGGGAGTTTTGTAAATTATAAGGCAGCAGACCTGGATATCGTCGGGTTTGCTTTGTCGCCTTGTCGCGACTGGTTGCCTCGGCTGAGTCCCAGCGTATGTCGGTCGCACCTGCTGTGCGTCATCCGGCGCCTGTCTCATCTGTGTGTCGTCACCACGTGCGTAGTCTGTGACGTCATCGGGAGTCGTCTTCTCAGGTGGTCTATGGACTTTGACGGTTCTGGTTGGACTGATGTCGTCTTCCTCGCTTTCGTCGGGTGTCGGCTCCGCATCGAATGGTCCGCTTTTGATGACGGCATAAACATCAAATGAAATTAAGTATTTTGTATTATTGTGCTACTTTATGTTAGCAGTAAATTGTATACTCTGGAGTTGCTCACACATGCAGAGATTGATAGTCTGTTAGTTTTCCGTGTAGGTCAGCATATTAATTGTCAGATTTAATATTTTATTACGCATTATGCTTTTTAGCCGATCGTACCAAAGTAACGGTCGAGCTATGGGCATGGTTGTCGTCCGCCTGTCCGTCCGTCTGTAACGGACGTATTGTGGCTAAAGTGTAAGGCGTAGAAGAAAAGTTTATACACGAATAATTAGCCGTGGGTCTTATACTTGGGCATGCAAAATTTTAGCCATTTACTTTAAGGAAACATTTTCAAATTGTGGATTAAATAAAGAAGGGGTAGAAGAAATGTGCGTTTTTCAATGGAAAACTGGCCACATCTCGGAAACGGTGAGAGATACGGCCACAGTTACTATTAAATAATCACTAATAAAAAATGGCGAACTCCCTGTCAGATTCGATAGAAATCATTGACTTTGGATGACCTTGACAGCCGTTACGCGCTATTGCAGCTAAACTATGCAAGATATGGCCTAGGTTGCTATTGATCATTAACAGGAAGTGGCACAATTTTATTGTTTTCAAAATAACATAAAAAAAATCACTGACCTTGAATGACCTTGAAAGTCAGTACACTAGTATTATTAGTACACTAAATCTAAAACAAATTCAAAATATAAATAAATCATATACAACTTTTGTCTAAAAATTGCTAAAATCTAGGTTTTTGAACAGAAACCGACCGGGTGACGGGGACTTGGATGGGTCCATCCACGCTGGATTGGTCGTCACTGGGACTCAATTCTCTGGACGGCGGAGCTCTGTTCACTGGAGCACGTCCAGGATCTTCTGTTTCCGACGGCGTCTCCTCGTCGCTCGGCTGCAATATGCACGCCACGATTGATTATCGAATGAATTTCATGCTAATTCGTTTATCTATTATTCCGCTCGCCGAAACAAACTGACGAAAAGGTTAGGCTACTGTTTTTTTTTGGTTAGTCGTAATTTTTGCCACGTAGATTACTTTAAAATGCGAAAAAAATCGACGAAAGTTTGTGTGGATTTTAGAGGAAGTGGTAAGATTTTGGCGGGCGATCCAAATTTTTGTGTACAGGGTGCAACAAAAAAGTAGCCTTCTAAAGTTTTTCAGTGTTTTCGCAGCAACCGTTTGAAATTTAAGCTTACAATTTTACAGTTTTATTTATTAAAATATTTTACATCTAACTGCCAAGTAAAATATGCTGGAAGATAAACCTAATGAACAGCCAACAATTGCTTGAAAAAAACGACAACTAAGTGATAATTTATAAACAAAACAAATTACTGTTTATCAAAACGTCACTGTGACGTCATCGGCAGTAATGTGGTAACCGGTTTTTGAAAATTAAATAGCATTTATAGCTTGATCATTTTTAATGCTGAAAAATCGGTAGGCAATTATGTTAAAAAGTTTATAACTGTGTCGCTTTTCAACAGAATCAAATTTTACTTGGCAGTTAAATGTAGAAAGTTTCACTGGATAAAACAGTAAAATTTCACATTTAAATCCTGAATGGTCGCTGAGAAAAACAGCGAAAAACTTTAGGGGGGCTACTTTTTTGCCGCACCCTGTTGATACTGGGTCATTTATTATGCAGCGTTTTTACCATCAAGTCCGATGGCGGCTTCATTATCTCTAGGCATTAGTAGGCCTACTATTATCGGCGGCGATCTAATATTTCTGATCGTTTCCAGTTTACGTGTATATTTGTGCATCCGTGAATTATGAAACTTATTTGTAAAAAAAACTCTAGAATGAGCAGCGGAGAAAAGCTGAACGATAACGAAAACACAGCGAACAGCTTAACATTCAAGCGCGCTCTCCATAGCAAGATACGAGCACGCCGAGTTGTGTGGTCCGGTCAACTCATTCACCTACCCTTAGCTGGATGAAAGTAAAATGAATAGTACTGGCGTGGCTTATGGCTTACAGAAGCTGCTGTATGTCTGCCAGCTGCATTGCGGATCTAGCTGTCAATAATTATTGACACTCATGCGTACGAACTCTGCTAAAAATAAAAATTATGAATAGCGTAGTGGATAGACTCTCGTACTTCGTCATGGCTGGGCGGTCTCTCTACAAGCGGTTTTCTCGCGGGTGCAATTTCGTCTTCGCTGTCGGTCTGCGACGGTGGCGCCTCCACCGGCTTGCTCGAACTTCGAGTCAGATCGGGGTCGCTCGAGTAGAGCGGATTCTGTTTCGCTTTCCGGTAGTTGGCGTGAAACATATTCTCGTTGATATCGCTCTCGTCGTCCTGAGATTCGCTGACCACGTCCGTCACCTGCCAGAGTAAACCGGCAAGTAGTTTAGAAAAAAAAGCTGCAAAAATTGTTGACGACTAATTGCACGATTAATTCTTTGTGCACGCATTCGTTTTTCAAATGCTTCGATTTTTTATCACAGCATTTCGAAATCAATCAAATCAATCTTTATCATATTGAAAAAACACCAAAATTACAAAATACTGAGACATTATGAGTTAAACAAAGTGAAAGCGAAAGCGTGCAAAATTGTACAAAATGACATAAAAGTAGGTCTAACGTTTAAAAGAATCTGCACGGTACATAAGTAAAGTAACTCCAAAAGTATTTTTCAGTTCAGAAATACTAGTACGTCCAAGACCGTAGTCGTTGCTGGCTTGTTCGCTGGTGCGAACATTAGCGGCACGGCAGATCAAGCTCCTCCAAGCTGAGCGGTTTTTTTATCGACAGCAGCAACTCGTCTGGAAATAAATTTTTCCATTCTTCGATCTTGTCGCGTCGCGTTCTTTAAAGTCTACCTCTATCACGAGTGCCTAAGTGAAAACCATGAAGCATACCTTCGGAGGTTTATCGATGGAGTTCTTGATGAGGAAATTTCCTCGCTGGATGTCTGGAAGATGTGGCTTCTGCTGCTGGTGAGTGGTTCTCTTATGATAACGTCTCGTCACCTCTTCGTCAACATGCTGGGATCGTCTGTGTGGTCTGTCGTGTTGGGTGGGCGGCGCTTCCGTCGACCGACGTCGACGTGGGTCTATCTGTATACAACATTGTACAGTATTCGTGAAATGCTCTGTCAGAATGCAGATCACACAAGAATTGACAAAATCAGACAAACGGTGACAATTTTTTTCTCGAAAAACCAGGCGTGATGGTAGGAGAAGCAATTGTCCTTTCTCTAAATTTTAGCCTGTCAATTTTTTTCATAATTCGAAATGTGGGAAAACCAAAAATCACCCACTTCGGGAAAAAATTCAAGCAAATTGAAATCTTAAACACGGATAATCTTTTATGTGTTAAACTTGCAACTTTCTGTCGGAAAGCTGAAACTTCTTTACGACGCCGCCGTAAGTAGCCTATTAGTTTATTCAAAAAAAACTCGATGTGTAAATCTGCACTTAAGACTTATAGTCACTTAAGATATAGTCATAGTTCTCGAGTAAGGGTAACTGTATACAGGTAATACCAGATCTTGGTCGTCGTAGGGGGGACTGTACGTGAACTCGACAGACGAGCTGATCTGTGGTCGCTGATCGTACTCGGTCACATTCGTCTGTCTCTGCGTCACGGAACTCGTCTGAGCCACCGCCGTTTGGTCGTCCGATGACACCGACAGCACTTCGAGGTCGAAGCCGATCTGTCCGTCTGTCGTGGCACGAGTCGACGAGCGCGAGCGAGACCGAGGTCGAGACGAGCTCGTCGTCGTCGGGACCTGCGTCGGGTGTGTAGCACGGCTCGGCCGAGTCTCGGCGGTTCGTCTCGGCAGCGACGAGCGCAGCTCGTACTGCGGCTGGAAGTTGGTCCAGCCCGTGTCCTCGTTGGCGTACACGGGCAGCGTGCTGACCGCACGCGGAGAACCGGGCGACCAGTAGCCGTCCGGTGTCGTCATCAGGTTCGACGACGACGTCATCATTGTCTGGGAGTGTCGTCCAAACGTGCCCGCCCCTGCGGGTGGGGGGCGCGGACTGGTGGCGGTAATGGTCGGCTTCAGCGTCAGCGTGATGTGGTAGTTGGTTCCCTGCTTGCTGGCGCCCCTCAGAGCCGGGTCCACCGCCGAAATGGTGCCGGTAGGATCAGGACTGCCGACGGGCGACATCGGCTGGCGAATCTGCGTGTCAACGTGTGCCAGCTCGAACGCGCCCTGTGGC
>Ga0056128_1003704_pt1 | contig 18917 bp, 8 predicted proteins | sample WorMetLIZISLAND2_FD_71113 | JGI IMG/M metagenome (GOLD analysis project Ga0056128, IMG submission 71113) | Marine gutless worms symbiont microbial communities from Max Planck institute for Marine Microbiology, Germany - Olavius geniculatus... ... | reverse complement strand
GTAATGTATTCAAGCCTAAAATGTTCAACTCACTTCGATTTATACGCATTTTCATCTCGTGCAAATCGATTTGCTTTATTTAGCAAAAAATCGAGCGATTCATGTTATGCTGAAACTCACGCCGTCGCCATTATTGATTTGTTTAGAGTCAGGCCCGAGGTTGCTAGGCAACGCAGTTACGTCACTTCGCCAGTCTATCATAGTGCAGAATAACGCAAATGCCCTGCTACAGGATTCAGAATCTGATATAAATACAGGTATACAAAATTGCAAATACAAACTAAATAGCCTAAAGTAAATAATCACGATATATGCTGATAGTGCACAAGGAATTCAGAAATTGAAATAAACAATCAAACAACTAAGCTGAAATAAAATGTTAACTGCATTGCTTCTTGTTAATCACCTAAATACCTTATTTTAGTACCTTATAGAAAACGATGACACCTGCATCAAGACTTTGTTTAACTTTACACAGTACAAAACCATTTTTGATTATAACTCATAAAAATAGATTGTCACAAACGAGCACGATTTAATTTCCTAAACTTATAACAATTGTTCAATCTATCTGATGTACTGCTCCTGAAGTAGGCAGATGCAAATAAAAGCGAACGATGGCCATGGTATCATGCCACCAAATTTACCAATAAGTCTCTCACATGCATTACAACTCTGTTAGTCAGTCTCAAGCCAAGTAATGCACTGGTACAACCAAATTTGCAATCTCAATTCATACACATATTGGCAATTCAGAGTGCAAACTAAAAAGACTGCCAAAATCCAATTCTGTACTCCAAACCTTCCACTAACAATCTCCATCTCGAGCAACCACATGTCATTCAGAACTCAGGATTTAAAAAAAAAAAAATAAAAACTACAAACAAGTACTGAAGGACATGAGAATCTTGGCGTGAGGAGCACTCCATGCAAACTGAAGCAGCACATTTTGTGAGCTAACAAACGAGATCACTGTTTGAGGTTTTAGCTAAAAATACTTGTCACAGTAAAATGCTTACAATCAGTGCTGCACAAATTTATGATTAATCACGTGACCAACAGTTAATTACTAAAATTTTAACTGTTAAAACTTCGACTAAGTCATGTCAGTAAAAACGTTACAATGTGGATACAACGGCATCTGAAATCACCGAAATGGCCTTTTTCCAGAAAAAGTCAGCAACATAGTCTGTTTATCAATACTAGGTTTAAAAATACTCAATAATTGCATTTCAGTGCATTTCTCAAGAGTTTATAGCTCAATAAACTGGAAAAAAATTTACACACTTTTGTAAGAACATGCATCTTCTTGGCAATCACCACTGTGTTAGCTTTTAATCGAAGTTATAGACTAATTAATCACTAACTGTTGTAGTTGAGTTAACTATCTAAAAAAATTCAAATATTACCAGGTGCACTTTAAAGTAATGCCAGCAACAGTGCAACTTGCACAGAAAACACTGGAGCTCAAAAGATTCATCAACCAATAGACGTTTGTTAAGGGGATGTCAGACAATCGATAAAATTTTGCTTATATTGCCACAGTGAATGTTTACAATAGGAGATTTTATTTTTAGTCTATTATACAGAGCGTGCCAAAAAATGACCAAACTTGTTTCTGTCAGAACTTCGTCAAATCTGCACAAAATTTGATAATTTTTGGCGCACAGATAGCCAAGATAATAAAATTATGTAAGGTACGCTCAGTGTCCACCTCACGTAATTTATGTCAACACACTACCATGTAAAACGCAGATGTTATAAATTGTTGCATAAAGCTAAGTTGCTGTCTCCATAAGTTCTAACAACTTAATTAAGAACACAATAAACTAAAATGTGATTTATTCTGCAGAATTATAAGCTTGTGTAGTAACTTGATTCCGAATTATCAAATTTTATGCCCAAAGTGTACACAATGGCTTAGACAAGACGCCACAGCTGACAGCGGCATTAACAATCAATTGATCAAAATGCACTGCACTCGTTCATGGATAACATGTGTTTTGAGCTCATCAATCAGTTATTTTGTTCTCTGCTCTTTGCAGCATAAAATATTTAATACCACAAAATTATTACATCAAATGGCACTCTGTCAAATTAATAATAAAAAAGTGAGCAATCTCATACTGACAGTCACTGCGTAGTGTATCAATTTGGAGCATCCGCATTTTACAAAGTAGCGCATTGACGTAAATTACGTGAGGTGGACAATGAATGTACCTCACATAATTCCATCACCTTGGCTATCTGTGTGCCAAAAATTATTAAATTTGGTGCAGAATTGATGAAGTTCCGACAAAAAAACAAGTTGGGTCATTTTTTCACACCCTGTATTTATTGTCGTTCATCAGATGGTGAAAAAATAATCTTGAGATCCGCTGTCGTGCATTTGTGAAGCCGATATTGTACAAAGTTGCAAACCTTTTTATCGGCTATGTGTCGTAGTTCAACAATTCTATCAGTCAATTTTCTCAGTCAACTAGATCATGCCCACAAAAGTTGACCGACTTTATCGATTGTCTGACATTCCCTTTAGTGTAAAGAAACTGATATGAGTTGTGTGACAATTCCTACCATGATCACATCACCATCATTACCTTATTTCTGCTAATATAAATAACTCTACAAATACTGTACAAATACTGAGTGCACTGACTTGTCAAAATAAGGATAAGAACTGTATAATTTAGTGTTTTGTTTACAGAATATCCCACCAGTTTTGACAATACTAAGAGACAGAATGGTGACAATTATATCTCATTAAAAAACAATCACTGTAACAATAATACTTAGGGCTGCAGATTAATCGCAGTTATCTCTGCGATTAACGACTAATAAATTAACCGCAATTTAAAAATTAATCACAAGCAATTTTCTTGCTTACTTTTCTTCTAAATGGTCACATTCTTAATTTGCGCAGGCTCGCTGTGTAGCATAACTTGAAAAACTTTTAGCTGCTTAATTTGTCTGTTTCATATCTTTTTAGCAACTTTTATCTTCGTGAAGTATATGGGTGAGGAGGAAAAACCAGGCAAGAAACAGGACGAAAAGAAATCATTTTCAAATAGAAAGCGGATGTTGAAAGGTCAACGATTGTGTGCTTAATCACGATTAATCGCGATGAAAAATTTCAATCGCATGATTAATCATGATTAAAATTTTTAATCAATCTGCAGCCCTAGTTTTTTTGGCTGGCCAACAATGCAACCCACTGGGAACTTTTCTGTTCTCCGATGCAATTCAGTTTATGCAATGCTGTCATCAGGCGAATCAATCCAGGATATGACTCAGACGACTCAAACACAGAATAGTTAAACAAAGGCTGGCAAGTCTTGACTGCAGAACTGTATGCAGTAAAACAAACATCTGCTAAATATCTGAGGAAACAATAACAAAAATGAAACTTCACTGAGATAACTGCAAGTACCAAGCTGAAATGCGCTCAATGCACTAACAATAATTCTGGGGCAAACCTCTTAAGCCAAGCCACATAAATACGACTAATCAGACATAGGACAGAAAACCAACAAAACAGACTACAATAATAACTCTAGATGTGCAGTCCTCTAGTCAGCTGCTCAAACTTGCTAAGCAGCACAGATACGCCACAGTAAGCTTGATAGCCCATAATTCAGAACTAAGCTTATTTTCCTGGCTATATGGCACCATCACGCCATAGCACCTTTCAATCACAGGCACAGGTTGACTTTCTAGTGGCTGCATGTTGTTTGTTAAAGGCCAAGTTGCACCATTTTTATGCGCAACAGCAACTACTGCTGTAGCGCATCTTAGCCATCGCAATTCTGTCGGTCTGTCCGTCCATCTGTTTGTCACATGGGTGAATCAGTCAAAAACGGTGCAAGCTAGGATCACCAAATCTTCACCATCGGCTGGAAAACTCTAGTTTCAACATCAGTAAAGCTTTTCCATGAATTCGAAAAGGGTCACCCCGAGCGAGGGTGCTAAATGACAGAGGGGTAAGGAAAATTTGCGATTTCCAGCCAATACGGCATTGGCTGAGCGAGACAGATGACGCCCTCTGGCAAGTACGAGTAAAACACTATAGATAATTAGCTGCCAGTCGTCTGGTGCCCTCTGGCGACTGTAAAAGAAACATGGTTGCTAGGATGGGTGAACTTAGATTTTGTTTTACTGGGCTTTCAAACATGCACCGCTGTTGCGCGTTTACATTTGCATTAACTGGGCTTTTCTTGTACATAACTGTTATGAAGTACTAATTGGCTTCACCAAATGCTAATTTGTCAATTTTTAATCTTCCAGTTGCTAATATATCTTTATATTATACAAATAAGATTAAAAGTGCACAATTTTCACACTTCACAGCTTCAATTGCGTTCGGCAATTTCCGGCACTGTGATGTCACTTACAGAATAAACAAATCAAACTGTCATTTGTTTACATTAATTTCTGACGATTTTATGTCTTAGTTTAACTAATGTTTAGTTTATTTTAAACATTATAATTGGTGCAGTCAGCATTACTGTACAACATGTCGACAGTATGTGTGGTCTGAGGCTGCAGAAGTTCATGGTCACTTGTACAATCACAGAATTCAATGCACGTCTAATCTATTGGCAATCTCCATTTTGCGAATAAAACCACAACGTACTACTAAGCTTACATCCTTGATAATTTTACTAATCGTACACCTCTAGCGGTAAACAGATTAACAATGACGCAAGTCCTGATATCAGATATGCGGCACAGCTTGTATATTTCCGACATTACTCTTAGACAAAAAAGCCCAGCTAACGCAAAGGGGAACGTGCGACAGCGATGCATGCTTGAAGGCCCAGTGCGAACAAAATCTAAGTTCACTGATCGGAGCAATGATGTTTCATTTACACTCGGCAGAGGGTGTGACTGGTCTCGCATAGCTGCATTGGCTAAAAATCGCAAATTTTTCCTACTCCCTCTTGTTTAGTGCCCTTGCAGGGGGTGACCCCTTTCGAGTTTATGGAAAAGCTTTACAGATCCCGAAACTAGAGTCTTCCTGGTAGCCAACGGTGAAAATTTGGTGATCCTAGCTTGTGCCGTTTTTGACTGATCACCCATGTGATGGACAGACAAACAGAATTGCGATGGCTAAGATGCGCTACAGCAGAAGTAGCTGCTGTCAAGCGTAAAAAACTGACAGATTAACCATGTTTTCAATGTAAATGTCAACAAAGCATTCTGGGAGTGACATCATCATTACTGCAGCACGTTCAGGTGCATATGACTTGCACAACATGTTTTTATTAAAATTAACTGAAAGCAATGTTTTAATTTCAGCGGATCAGTGTATTATTAATTAGTATTACATTCGAAACATATTTATCCAATATCATTTTTTCGTGTGACTTGGCCTTTAAATGAAAAATAATTTTCAAAACTGAAAAACGATGCGAAGCCCAAATGACAGAAAGTACACAAAACGTCAGCAATGCTGAACTAATTGGTCGAGTGAACAAAAATAGCTTTTGGCAAAAATCACAGAATTAGACAAGTAACACGGCAGTTTGGCAGCTAAAGCTAAGACAATAAATATGACATCTGCAGCAGAAAATGGGAGATCACTAATGTTACACTGCCATGATAATGCCAAACAAATAACACACTAAAATAATGTCCTACACTACAGCCTTGTCCAAAACAGTCCAAAACAAAAAGTAATAATATTTTCCACATCTGGTTTCCTGCAAAACAAATGTCATTTGGTGCAAATGTCAACCTTTCACTGTAATTTTTATCACTATTTTTGCAAGGTTTAAAGCACAGCACCACCACTGAATTATTATGAAACAGTAATGTAGTAAAGCTTTCCAAATGTCTACCATACCTAGAAAACACAATCCAATGATCATAGAAAACTGCTCTGTCTGACAAAAGCTGAGTGTTAATACACAGCTAATCTACAGTGTGTCTCAAAAAAGCATCCCTGACATTTTCGACTGTAACTTGAAAACCAATTATCAGATTTTGATAATTTTTGGTATGAATATTGGTGACAAAATTTACCACCAAATGACCATTTAGTTTCCTACTCACACAATGTATGCTTCTGCCCTACCTAGGGAATGCAGATCGAGCAAATTATGTGTTGAAATAAACAGAAAACCTGAAAAAACATCCCCAACATTATCGATCGTAACTTAAAGAAAGATCAGCAGATTTTAATAATTTTTGGCAGAAATATTTCTGACAACTAGGTATTAAATAAGTGTTTTAGTTTCCACCTCACCCAACGTCTGTTTTTGCACCATGTGGGGAAAGTAGACCAAGAATAATATGTGTTAAAATTAAATGACAAAACGTTGATAAATTCCATCTATCCTAATCTGTGGGCCACAACAGCTGGTCTATTACAAGGTTTGACTGTCATGCAGCAGTGTGTCTACCAGATGAAGTTTAGGAATGTTTGTGAAGTCAAGAAGCGACTGGTACAGCCTGGATTGGTCTGGAGCAGAACTTTATCGATACTGCTGTCAATAAATAGAGAAAGCGTCTCCTTGCCTGTGTTCGCATATAGTGGGCCAATACTTCAAGCAATTTTACTGCAGGCAGTTGAAAAATGGACAAATGGACAACTGGATAAAATGTCAGCAAGAATGTCAGAAATGTGAACAAAATGTGTTTTTACACCTTATGTTAATTAAGCAATCATATCTCTTGGATAAAAAAGTGATATTTCGCTGGTTATGTTTTCCCCAGGTAGTGCAGAAACACACATTAAGTGAGGTGGGAACTAAATGGCATTTAATGGCAGGTTGTGTCAAGAATATTCGAACCAAAAATTATCAAAGTCTGATGATTGGTTTTCAAGTTACAGTAAAAAATGTCGGGATGCTTTTTTTCGAAACACAGTGTAGTAGCATGATATAAACAGCTTATGCACAATGCATACAATCCAAACTGAAATAAAGAATAGATGGCATTATCAGATTAGCTCGAAGCAGACGCACACAACTGCTGCCATTTGATAAATGGATTCATCACCCACCGGGCAGGCAGATACCTCAATTCATTAACAAACAATCACAAAATGTAATTATCAAAATAGCATCATTTCTATATAGTCAAGATTAACATATGCGCTTCCTAAAGTCTGTCCGTGGAGACATGATAAACACGGCATGCCAGCTGATGAATGCTGACATGCTGATACTGTCAAACGGCAATCTCGTAAGATGAGCCAAACTTGCGTTTGCTGTCTTTCTCAACAATGTCAGAATGTTCGCCGTCTTCATCGACCTCCGGGACAGAAACGTCATGCAGCTGTCCAGCGCCGTACCGCTTCCGTTGTGATTCCTCCAGCCGATCAGACAGCTCCAGAGCTTTGACAAATGACATTGGCCGTCGGACATTGCTAGTAATATTCACATCAGTGATCGCCAACACATCGCTTTCGGCGACCGGCAACGCTGCGGTCTGAACAGTTGCTGCTGCATCTTTTGCTTTTGTCGGAGAAACACGCCCCGGTCGTCTGCCAGCACTGACGTGTAACAAACCGGCTCCAAAGTCGTCCGGTGCCAGTGCCTGAGTGGTGGGATACTTCGCATCACTGGGCAGAACGGCCGTGTCCGAAACACGAGACTGCGGCTTGTCGGCAATGACGGTTGGCTTTTGTAAGAAATACGCAGCGGTGGCATCGTCGCTGTTGACACGTATGTCTGAGTGATGCTGCATTACAACATTGCCCGAAGCGTGACCGACCGGTGAATACATTGCATCCGGTGCAAGCCTTCGTTCAGAGGGAGACTCACGGCCGCCAGTCGTACTGCTACTGGACCCGACTAGCAGGTTACGCAGCGAGTGTGCAGAGCCGCCGAGTGGCACGTCCATCTCGTCGTCGTACAAGTTGAAGTACGAGTCGGACTTGGGTGGTCGGAGCTCACAGTCCAAATTCTGAGTGCTGCGGAATATCGCATCGTCGTCGGTATCCACGTTCAGCAGCTGTAACCAGACACAGACCAGCAACCAAGCAATGCTACCGCGTACTATCAGTTTAGGCCTTTAAAAACTTCTGTGCTTCCAGCTGCAGCTGGCAAAAATTAGATACAGAGAGGGGGTTCATTTTCATTTTTTTATATTACACAACTCATAAAAATCAAGTTGACTCATTAAATAGTACTCATGAGAACTAAAGTAAAGATACTGCACCACAACCAACTAGATGCAAACTTTTTTCAGTAAAACTTGAAAAACAAACTGAAAACAACACAAATATTTTTAACGACCCAATAAAATTTTTTGGAATGCAAGATTTTTTAGGCATAGATAGCAACTAGCAGCAAAGAAATTATTTTATGCCTTAATTGACACAATAAATCCCACATGCAACATGACTAGTACTGCCCAATTATAATTAAGGCAAGCCGCACTAATTTTAAACAGTATAATTTTAAAATGTGCACATTATGTACCAATCCACTGCAAGCTAACTCCCTCAGTACATTGAACAGATATGCAGGAAAACCAGACATAAATAAATTTTTACACGTGAAAGCAGATACTGCTTCAGCACATCTTAGCCATCGCAATTCTATCTGTCTGTCTGTCTGTTCATCTGTCACATGCGTGGATCAGTCAAAAACGGTGCAAGATAGAATCACCAAATCTTCACGGTCGACTGCCTGAAAAACTCTAGTTTCAGGAACTGTAAAGCTTTTCCATAAATTCCAAAGGAGTCACCCCGAACAAGGGCGCTAAATGAGAGGGGGTGGGCAAAATTTGCGATTTTTGGCCAATAAGTTGCTGTATCTCAGTAACGGTGTGAGATAGGGCCTAGGTTACCATAAATCACTAATAGGATGTCATACACTGGCTCTCGATTGGCGCCGAATTCAATGACCTTGAATGACCTTAAACGCTAAAATAGGGGGTTTTATGGATTTTTTTGGCGATTTCGAGCTGCGACACAAGTCTATATCATTCACAAGGTGGCGCCACGAAACTATCGTTATGCGATCCAGACAGAGATTGATATTTGTATATTAACTTAGTGTTAACACCTCAACTTTCAGCTAAACTACTGAACCGGAACTGCTATAGGCTTTCGCGCGTCTCGTGAGCATTAGCTCAAATTTCTTGTATTACACGTGATTAAAGCAAAACACTTCACTGGTCAATCCATATATTTAATTCTCTCAAAAAGTCATTAGTGACATCAATATGACATATAGTCTAAATTGTTGTTGTTTTTTTTACAAAACTAAAACAGCAGGAAAAGTCCATGAATAAGTGACTATGCGGCAATAAAAACAGTTTAACAATAACAACATTTACTTTCAATCTTAATGTAGGATTCACAGCTCGAAATGTAGCACAGAAACTATTTCTGCAATGAATAAAGCAACTTCAGAACAAAACTAATGGAGTGAATGGTCTGAAATAAACTGAACCGAACTCACCCGATCAAACTCCCGACTGGTCTTGTGAACACCGCTGTCAGCTTCCAGGTAGATCTTCACATTGCTGTCATTGGCCTTGTAAGCAATCTTTGCCGCCTCAACATTAATCATATACGTTTTCTGTCCGCGACCAGTCAACCTGATACAACAGTATATACATACATCAACACTATGTATTCTCCACCAAAGCATGTTTGACGACAGCAACTAAAAGTCACCAATATAAATTCGGTCATTATAAGGATTTAGTCGTTAAGCAAACTTAAAAATTCAACCTTTCTGACAACTCATCGGTTAGAAAGGTCAAAAATATGGCTGTTTACAAAATTCGAAATTTCACACCAATCAGTGTCTCTGTAAAAAATAGTAACAACCAGAAATTTGGGGCAAAGCCCAACGTGAGTCCGCCTGGTGCCCTAAGTCCAATTGGGGGACAATTTAGGGGGCTCACATTCCTCTCATAGCAAAGTCACGTGGCCCAAACTCCAACGCATTAGCATACGCAGAACGCGCAGTGTCGACTTAGGGTAGGTAGACATTAGCCAACTAACCATTGTCGTTAGTGGACCAAAGTTCACCCAATTTCTTTTGTTCAATGCGAGAGAGATGGTAGTTGATAACGACGTTTACCGCTTGTCGATATCTCCATCCGTTCCAGAAATATTCAAAGTTGAAAATTGTCCTAAATCACGCTGAATTTTGGATGTTCTTCGCTACCCCAAATTTTAAGGGGGCAGTGCCCCCTAAAATTTGTACGCACGTTATCAGCCCCACTTAGCACTACATCATGTGGCAAAGTTTCATTAGGCCACTCCATTTGGCTTTAAAGTTATAGTGGCTAATTTGCTACAATTAAGGTTAATTTTAAACCCTCCTTTGAAAAAAATTGTAAGGGGGACCCAGGTCCCCGGTGGGGGAAGCACTAGGAAGATTTGGTCATTCTATGGCTCATGTAAAAATTTGAGGGCACAGCACCCCCTAGCGGCCAAAATATGGTCTTTTGAAAAAGTTGATTAGGGTAGGTAAACAATAGCCAACTAACTGTTGTCGTCAGTGGACCAAAGTTCTCCAAATGTCTTCTGTTCAACCCGGCAGTTGGGAGGCCCCATCCCCGGTGGGGGGTGCGCTAGTAAGACTTGGTCATTCTCTAGCGCATGTAAAAATTTGTGGGCGCAGCAATCCCTAGGGGCCGAAATATAGTATTTTGAAAAAGTCGATTTGGGTGGATATGATTTCACTGTGATTAGTGTACTCTGTGATTAGTGGACCAATGTCCGCCCAACTTTTATCACCCAACGCGAAAGGAATCACGGTGCAAAACCTCTTAGTCCGATTTTGAACATCTTCATCTCTTCCGAAGATATTCGCCACCGAACTTCGAAGTCGTCCGGAATCGGGCCAAATTATGCATGTTTTTGGCCCCTTGAATTTTTTTGGGAAAGGCCCCCAAAATTTTGGACCAGCATTATAAACTTCGGCCTAGTACTGACCACCGTGCAAAATTTTGCACTGATCGGCCGATGCATCTCAGATATCCTACGATTGAAATAAAAAATAAACAATTTCTAAAAAAATATCTGCAATAAAACTTAAGTCGTCCTGAAAACTATCGTTTCCGGGCAGACTAATAATAATGCCACAATATCAACAGAATAACAGCACTATAGCAATGGTAGTAATACCTTGGCCACATTGGACCACACAAAGTGTATTTGCAATTCATCCAGCAACCAAGATTGAATGGATTGTTACCGCCACGCACTTTACCAGTCACCTGCATACCAAATTAGCACAATCGCAACAAACAGATCAACACACAGCTTATTATGGACGATTTAGTACTTATATTGAGTTGCTATGATTATCACAAAATCCGAAAATAGCAAAGATAGTCATTCTCCAGATACAGCAACCAACAATTTATATAAAAGTCCACTTATAGCAACTTCTACCAACTAATCAGCATGAAAAGTGGGGTTGTATGCTCAGCAAATATGGCAGTCTGCCACTGGTTGCTGCTTAATATCATTTGATCAAAATTAACAGCTGAACGACTACTGATCCACACTTGCAATTCTTCACTATTGTGAATGACTAAAATGTGAATAAACAGTATAAGAAATAAAAAAAATAAATACTTAAGTATCACAACAACTAATACTCGATAAGTTATGGACAAATCTTTGTGAGTTTTCCAGTACCTGAGGGTGTGATCCAAAGACCAAGTGGTTAGACTGGATAAGCGTGGTGATCGAGGTCATGTCTGAATCCAGAAATTAATAATGGACATAAATTTAGGCAACTACATAAAATAGTTTCATTTGCTAGATGGCAGTAACTAATCTTGGCAAAGGTTTAAACAGTCCTTGTGCTGCGGGTTTTGATAATCACCAACAAACAGCTATGCTTCAAACCTGCTCATTTGTGGTGCGGCCACGTGAAACGAGAACAATATGAAAGCCAGTCAGGCCAACAATTGGAATACACAGCAGGCCAATTATCACCATAACACACATTCTGAAAGCACAGTGCAATTTTCCCACTAGAATACATCTCTCCACAGGCTTCATTTTAATTAATCAATATATTTATGACTTCATAATCAATTCCAGGAATGCTAAGGTTCGCAACTTGATAAAAAGTTCCAAAAACTATATTACACAACAATGAATGTAACAAGTATGTGGAGTTATAAAACTGCACTGCATGTTGAAAAATATAAGAAGCTTCACTGTTTCAGAACGATGCTGATGGAAATGACAATATTGACAACATTTGTACAAATTATGTGAAATGAGAACAGTATTATGACTGACAGTGTTAACATTGAACACGCCCTCAATTCAGCAATTACTAACATGCCTATAAGTTCTAATCATAAAAACACTCCAGTGCTTAATTCTAATCTAATTGTGTCGTGACAGTAATGATTGCTGCTACACATTACAAACAGTGACTGGCATCAAGGTCATCATTGAAAATTTTTTGCCAAAGGTTTGTAAAATGCTTTGTCGAGGCCGAAGGCCGAGGGAAACATTTTACAAACAAAAAACAAAAAATTTTCATTGATGATCGATGATGCCAGTCACTATTTGTTTTGTTATACCTCACAACCAGAACAAAAAATTTAAACAAAATTAATTTCAACAATAAAGCTGTAATGACTTCAATGTTGCCTGCGCAGGCAACATTGCATATTTGTAAATGTCACGTGATGCAGGTATTTTACATTGAGGTATAACAATGTGACATTATGCCAGGAGCTTACCGATAGAAAAATAAGAAAAAGGTAATTCTGTAACTATACATCAAACAGTCACCAATATCAGTCGACCCGGACTGCTGACGTGCCAAGATATATGCATTAGCAAGAATGGATAAAGTCAGAGGCCATGGAACACATTCCCACAAAGCTATGTTTGTTTGTACCACTCGGTGGCTTGGTACTGTAATGATTAAAATGTTGGACTTGTCATCACAAGGTCATTGGTTCAGCACACAGTCGGGTCGCTATCGGATCTGCAAACAGGTAAACTATCTCAGTATATAACCAACACCAAAGTCAACTCCAATTCCACGCCTCCGTGTAGGTGAATCCATCTGTCTGGCTGGGGTTAATGTGGGGTGTGTCCACCGGTGTCGGGTGATACCATATGGCAGGTGACGCTCAACCTCAACTACAACCATTTTAACCATATGTAACTATTATCAATCATCAAAGCAATGCCAACGCCCATTAGTACTTACGACACAATGTTGTTAGGAGTGCGCAGGTTTATCTGGTGGTCGAGAACATAGATGAGACTCAGAGCAAATATACTCCACATGTGAACGGTCAGTGAAAGGAGAAACTGAAAGAAATAGCGATAATTCCGTCGCCCGACGCAGTTATTCACCCAAGGACAGTGGTGATCAAATGTCTGCAAAAACAGCAAACATGCTCCCCCTGCTGACTGACTAATCACTGAGGAAAACGACAGAAAAGTGTTTCTGTGTATACATGTCCAAATACAGTGATGGTCTGAGAATATGCTACAAACTGAAATAATCAAATGACTCAACACAATGTAAACATTTTGTACCATCTGAGAGTATACATAATTACAATAAAGTTGGACAGACATGACAAGTTTCTCCAGGAATGTATATGGGGTGCAAAAAGCCAGTTTTTTATAAAAGCCCAACTAGGTGGGTTCTACTGAGTTTTTAAGGCTTTTTAAGGGTTTCAAAATGTTAAACCAGTTTTTGTAAAAAGACCCAATTTGATCAATTTCATGGGATTTCTATGGCCTTAATTCAAATGAGTTTCTGTATGCCAACCACAGCATAGAATATCCTAATATTTGCAAATTCATAGGTTAAAATGTTCAAACACTTAGCCATTACAAAATATTTCATTATTAGCGGAACAAGAATCTTAAAAAATGAAGTGCGAGTAGGTTCTTTGGGTGGTTTTTAGCGGGTTTTTAGGTAAATTTACCCCAAAAAACTGCCAGTGTCTTAAACCTGATGGGAGATTAGCAGTAAATTCTTGACATAAAGCTGCAATTCCAGAGAGTATTTGATTAACAATAACTTAGCTATAATGCAGTAGTACTGCAGTAAAACAAGTAAAATAAGAGAGGTTACTGCTGTGATAACAACTGATCATCATCGGGCATGACGCACGTATCTGCTATACTAAACATGGCAGAAATGAAGGGCGGCTGAACCTCAATGCAGCCGTCGCAGACACTGCAGTGCGAGCAGCGCGGTGGTCGGTAGAGCTGACACGTACTACACCACTTCATTCGCACCGTTATACCACGTATATCAACAGGTTTATACAGTGGAGCGTGAAAGTCATCGTCCGGTGTCTCATCCTCATGAGCTAAAATTAACACAATCAACAAATCAGTGTGAAACTGGAGTAAAACAAAATGTGTCATTTAAAAGTTATGTCCAACAAAGAAAGATGTAGTTTTGCAGATGTGTTCTGCAAGAAAAAATAATGTGATGCTACTTACGCTAATACTCATCATAAGTCAATGTCGATAATTAATTGATATAGACAATTTTGTGCATTGCTACTGCACTAAGTACAATGGTAATATGGCAAAAATGCTGTCTTAATCAGTAGCTTTACCTGATGCTACCATTCTGTTACAGTATGACAGCTTACAAACAACACTTTAGACTGGTCAATGGCTGAATGTACATTGTTAGTGCCACAATACCAATAGCCTTTAGAGTTTTCAACACAACAATGACAATGATGACAAAAAAGTGATATAGCCTATTGTAGGCTGCCTGGATTTAGTTTGTGCAAAGTGTGCTGCAACTTCTTCTAAAGTACATTTAACAACACAACAGAAATTACAAAATATTATTCTTCAAAATCTTCACACTATAATCTAAATGCAAAAAAAAAATTAAGTACAAATAAGATATTTAATTTTGCAACTGCTTTGTCTTGTGGCAGCTGCTCGTGAAGAAGTTGCTTTACAAACACTGCAAATCTAATAGAAAATTATGTGAAAATGCTGCAAACGGCAAAAAAAACAGCGATAAAAGAATAGCACCAAAAATTTAAAACTTAAAGACAAGCAGACTTATACTGACCTCTAGGATATAAACCTGGATCCATAAATGTTGCCAAACCAAAGTTTGTAATGACAAAAATGGCAACAATACTCTGATAAACTGGAATTCCAATACTGTAAGTGTCGGTCAAGTATGGACACCTTTGAATAAGACAAATTGTACATCACAGAAACATCATAAAATGATACACAAAAAGTAAGCAACTGACAAGAAACGTTCAACAAACAACTAGTAATAATATCACAAAAATATCATATCAAACTATCAATATTTCTACACTGCATTAATTACACACTGCAACCCATATTTATATGAAAGTAAATAACATCGGTAACAAAATATAATATTTAAATCACATACGAAAGTACATTATCAGCCAACAGTTTGGCTTAATTAGTAATGTCAGAGGTCATATCAATAGTCAATCAATGCTGGCCCAATTAGTTCTTGGATGGGTGACCATTGGGAAATGAATTAACTATCTGGGCATGTATCCAATCACATAGGTCACCTCAGCTTGGCCATCCTTCTGTGGCTAGGCTCAAACGAGTAGCAGCAACAGCTAGAACGTGATGGAAACAGGCACACGGTGCAATGCACTAGCCTCATACCTATGGTCTTGCAGTGTAAAATGGTGTCTAGCTGAAGACTAACAAAACCACCTGTGGCCCTTATGGCTCGGGAACGACTTTTTGCCTAATATCAGCACATACCATACTAGTTTAAATCAACCAGGTGTCTAGAGAGTCGACAGTCGATCCTCCAGGCTGCGTACTAGAGGGCCGACAGTTGGCTGGCCCTCTAGTATGCAGCCTAGAGGACTGACAGCAGGAGAAACCAGCATTAGGCCTAGATTAAACAGATGGTACTAATGTTTAGGGTTAGTGTTTACCTTATGGGTTTAACAGGGTTTAAGATTAGGGTTTAAGAGTAGGGTTGGGGTTAGTGTTAGAGTTAGAGTTATGGTTAAAGTTAGTTATTGCACCTTAATCAGTTTTGTTAGCTATTAAATTTTAGTGTGCGAATTTAAGGATGTTTCGTACAATTATGTGGCCACATATGTACACCCTAATTAAGGATGCAAAATCGGTTATGCATTCAAATGCAGTGCTGCCAGACTTGACTGGCTAACTGGTATGAAGGCATGACACCTTGGCATTGTACCTTGCTATGGTTGATCTCATCAGTGGCTAGCTGCCGTGAGGGCATCTGTCTGCGGCATTATGATGGGTTCTCGTACTGTCGTAGGCAATCTTTTACGACAGTGTACAGTCGACTGTTGGCTGACTGTCGGCCCTGTAGTACGTAGCCTAGAGGACCGACTGTCGGCTCTCTAGACAAAGCATTAAATCAATCATTGACAAGGCAAAAACAAATGATTAACAAAAGATTTATTATGCTGGCTGAGCAACTGTTAGTCTAAAGATGACAGGATCACTGTAGGGGGTGGGGACACAGGAGAAACGCTGGCAAAATCACATGATCACTTACTCGCAAATTTCTGATTTCACTTACGTTAATCAGCTGCCAAAGATGTCTAAAATCTGAAAATGAAAAAAATATTTACGATCGTTTCACGCTTTTCTAACTATTTCGCAACAAATCATACATGTGCATGCAATGTGAATATGCGATCTCTACATCACAGCTGTTTACTTTAAGCAACTATCAACCGAGAACGATTATGACACCGATCGTACTGCATTTTAGTTATTTTCATTGCAACTGAATGCGATTACAAACCCTAAATCTAACCCTAACCCTATTCCTAATGCTAACCTTAAAACTAACCATAATTCTACACCTAAGTCTGAAGATCTAAACAATGTCGTTCTCGGTTTTTAGATGCCTACGCATCTGATGTACATAATGTTTGATGTTACGTTATGTTATATTAGTGGATGTTTATGACTGCCATGACAGTCCAGTGCAATGTTTGCGAAGTTCATGTTGAAGTTGTTAAAAAGTCTGTCTTACTGTTCTAGAAAGTTAGTGTGTCCGGAAATCAAATGAAACCCGACGACAAAGATTCATGAAATGTGCAATAAGGTGTGATTACTGCAAAATTTACGAGTAAGCGATCATGTGATTTCGCCGAAACGCCGACATGGAAGTCTACTGTCTTGTCCAGCCCAATAAGGAATTATGGAACTTTCATTCCCACATAGTTTCGCTCCCAGAAACGAAAGTTCCATAGATGGAACTTTCGCTCTCTGTAACTTTTGCTTCCAAGAACTTTCGTTCTCGGGAGCGAAAGTGGCGTAAAACTTTCGCTCCCAGGAACATTCGTTCCATGGAACTTCGCTCCCACAGCCAAAGTAACGTGGTTTCACTCCCAACATGAATTAGGATTATTTAATTGATAAACTAATGGTATTAAGGCATTATGGCTTGTTCGTATCTTTGTATAGCTTCGTTGTAGTAAAAGATGAAACGTTCTAGCAAATTTATTTATTAATTATTTTATCTGAAATATATTAAATTTTCTAAATTCTTTCTCAAGTTATATTTCTTTATAAATTTTTCCTTAAATTATATTTTTGTCAAGTTCTTACTATTATTTTAAACTCTTGTCTCTTCCCTAAACGCATTTTTAGTTTTTCGGAAAACCTTTATAGGCTGTAGCACGCGTCTTTCCTAGCGACAGCTGGGCTTCCTTGTTTTGGACATTGAGCATTTACACCGCATGCTGGCGTCCTTTCATTTCAGCTGCCTCCATTAAGCATTAAGTGTGTATGGCCTATAATGTTAACTCTTGAGTGAGGAGCAAAAGTTCCATGGAACGAAAGTTCCTGGGAACGAGAGTTCCAGGGAACGAAAGTACCAGGGAGCGAAAGTTCCACATGGAACTTTCGCTCCTGAGAGCGAAAGTACGTGGGAACGAAAGTTCCAGTTACCCCCAATCAGAGCCCAGTTGTTACCGTATCCCAGTGATACTAAATAGATATCGTCATCTGATTGATCTGCCGCTCTTACAGTTTCGCAATAATAATAAGTGTAGCATTTTACTTACACAAAAACGTAGAACAGTGCAGTGCAACCGAGGAGCAACGACCAGGCGCATGTAGCAGGTATAACTTTTGTCGACAGTTTGCAACTGGGCATCTTATCTATTCGAAGTCGTACGATCCTTATTCACAGCATTAAGCGAACGATTCTTCAAAATACACAAAAGTTCGTAATTCAGGTCATAAAATTCATACAATTTATTCACACAAAACATTACCAACACCATAGACACGTTAATTATCTATGATCTAACTAATTACCGCATGGGCGGAAGTAGATACCGGCAGTTCGGCACTCCGGTAGGTGGCTGCGGTGACGCCGGTGGTGAAGGCGCGGTCAGTCAGCACTGATTCAGTCTCAGTGATATGATCACCTCACCAAAGTCGCCTAGAGTCATTTGGTACAAGTTGGTAAGCACAGATAGAGAATCAATGTTAATGCAAGTATTATGCTAACATAGTTAAACAGTCGTAGTACGATTCTACGAAACAATTACAGGGTGTTTACACGATCCAGCAAACGTCCAGCTCCGTTATAACATATGGCAGCAAACGTCCTTGCTGGACGTTTGCTGGATCGTGTAAACACCCGGTAATTGTTTCGTAGAATCGTACTTACCTACGACTGTTTAACTATGTTAGCATCTGGATCGTGTAAATGCCCCATTAGGCTGAATGGCTGATGACCGACAGTGACAGACAGAACATGACTGAGAGTGACAGTGGCGGCGCCACCTTTTGTAACTGGGGATTGAGGCCATACCATGGGAAAACCAAGAAATGTGTAAAGAGGGGCACACTTTTTTTAGTCGACCGTAACGGTTGTCGTCTGTCTGTCTGTCGTCTGTAACAGATGGAAACTATTGTGGCTGAGCGTTAGGTCATATAGGGAAAACATCTTACACGAATAATT
>Ga0056128_1003701_pt1 | contig 18928 bp, 19 predicted proteins | sample WorMetLIZISLAND2_FD_71113 | JGI IMG/M metagenome (GOLD analysis project Ga0056128, IMG submission 71113) | Marine gutless worms symbiont microbial communities from Max Planck institute for Marine Microbiology, Germany - Olavius geniculatus... ... | reverse complement strand
TGCGATTTTTGGCCAATAAGTCGCTGTATCTCAGTAACGGTGCGAGATAGGGCTTAGGTTACTATTAATCACTAATAGGAAGTCGTACACTGGCTCTCGATTGGCGCCGAATTCAATGACCTTGAATAGCCTTGAACGCCAAAATAGGGGGTTTTATGGATTTTTTGGCGATTTTGGGCTGCGACACAAGTCTATATCATTCACAAGGTGGCGCCACATTACTATCGTTAGGCCTATGCGATCCAGATAGAGAATTTGGTATTTGTCTGTTACACTGATGCGTATTAACGACCGCTATAGATTTTTACGCGCGTATGATTGTGTATTAACTTAGCATAAACACCCGAATTTTCAGCAAACTACTGAATCAGAACTGCTATAGGCTTTCGCGCGTCTCGTGAGCACTAGCTCAAATTTATTGTTTTAGAACGTTAAGTACTTAATAGTTATCCGGCCCAAACGGTGTCCCGTCAAAACAAGGAACGACATAAGCCTAACCGGAAAACAATGATCTTGGCTTATGTTTAGCGAATAGGGTTAAGGAGAGGAGAAGGTTTGGATTTAGGCCTGCGTTAGGATTTAGGGTTAGGGATAAAACAAGGATCGGGGTTAGGTTCAAAGTTAACGTAGTAGCGTTGTTTGGTCGTTCCCGCTTTGGGCAGGCTACCGGTCCAAATAACTACAATCATTGTTTGTTTGCTGAGTTGGCTTGCAGCATGGTTTCAATGTGCTGGTCGATTCGTTTCAGTCGCTGTGCAAGGCAGGCAAGTTCTTGTTTCAGTTCGTCACGAAGTGTAAACATCTGCTCCACCATTCGCCGACCTTCGGTAGACTGGAGCATCGCCAGTACTTATAGTCTCCACCTTAGAAAAACCACCTATAATGGCGACGCCAACCAACGGCGAGAACATTTCAACTACTTCGCTACAGCGCATCAGTGTAACAGACAAACGGACGGACAGATAAACGGACGGAGGAAGAGACAGATTCAGACAGTAACGCCAGTTCTTAACACTGACAATTACGATGACCGCACCAGAAAGCGGCGAAAAAGTCAAGTCATTTCGTCACAGTGCGCGAATGTGACAGACAGACGGACAGTCGGAGAGACAGACGGACGGACATAGCATGATGGCAGAGCATCGCCAGTACTCGTTGTCGTCTTCGAGCGATCTCCGCCATCTCATCACATTCCCCGTCGCTGCCGGCGGCACGACTCTTTGAAGTCTTCACAACACTGACGTCACTCAGCGAGCCGCGTGCCTGAGACATGACTGACGTGACGTCATCGGCTTTCTTCATGACGTCGTCGCCGCCATGTTCTTGCTCCTCTTCCACCGACGCCGGCTTGGCGGTTTTCGGCAACCGTGACGCCAGCCTCGTTTTCAGTTCGCTGCCGCGGCGCAAGCGCGAGATGCAGGATCTGACGACGTTCAGCTGGTGCTCGGTGGTTGCTGTTGCATCACTGTTGAGGGTTGATGTCGAGGATACTGCAGATGCTGCTGCTGCTGCTGCTGCCGCCTCGGCGTCTGACTTCCACTTCAACTCACGTCTCACGTCTTCCGTCTTCCTCAGAACTCTCTGCAGTCCAGTTGCAACGATAAACATCAACAACCCACTGTAAAATCGCTACTTTGCTATACAATAGCCTACAAGCAAGAGGGTTGAGTTGTTTTCTATTTCCACGGATCTATAGGCCCTACTGGTTGGCGACATATCAAAAAACCAAAGAGTGGCAGACCTGGTCACCCGCTTAAAAGTTGGCAACCAGGCCGGCTTTAGACTAGATAAATTAATGGAAATTGGCCTTTAGTCTCCAGCAAGTAGCAGCACGCTAGACGTATGCATTCAAACAAAAACTGCAGCGCTCTGAATTAAAATAGGGCCTAGACAATCAGTTAATCGTTTGAATACAGACGCGTCGGCGCAGGTTGTACGTGAGCGAGAAACTGTTGACGAAGAACGCAGCAAAAGACTGGTAGAAGTCGACAACTTAGCACTGATTATTATTATCATAGTTATTGTTTATGATTATTATTAGAAGTCGAGAACTTCTCGTAACTGAGTTCGCTTGATGATGTGCAGGTCGCAGTAGGTCAGTGCTCGAACGCTCGCCATCGACTGGCCAGTTTCAGATGACTACAGTCCAACAGACTGGCCACTGACCAGTTACTGATCACTGAGCTCCCATCACATCGACTGACCAGTAGCTGACTGCTGATAAGACTGGTCTCCGAATGAATCACCTTTACCTGTAAATCAACAGCATTTCACTTTGTATAGCTAAAAAGTTAAATCGCTCGAATAAGCTGGCATTCTGCCTGACAGCAATTTTCCAGTGCAAATCGGGTATTATTTTACATTATTAAAGTATAGTAGAAACACACGGTTACGCCATTTCTGACAACAAAAAACGAGAATGCAATGCCTTCGCGTGCAAAAGTGTAATTAACTTTTCCGAATTGTTGCATTTCTGTTACTACCAATACCGCTTGACCGTTGAGAAATAAAGAATTACGAACGTACTTACTTAAAAAACCGATAAAAACAATCAGTATAAAAGCAGCGAATGTTTTGTAGCTAAGTTGGCTGAATACATGTACAAAGCAACGTAACTAAACTGAACTAACATGGTTTAGTTTTTTGACGAACTGACCAATGGGCAAGCAGTAATGCATTACAGTAGGCACTGTCTTGCGGTGTCGTTGGCCTATGTGACTTTGCTCACGTACGCGTCAAACAACGACACACGGGCTCGCCCATTGGTCAGTTGGTCAAAAACTAAATTGTGCCAGTTCAGAGTTTAGTTCAGTCTTACGTTGTTCTGTACTGCTTTAACGGTACATGCAGTCTGCAGAAGTTAATGCAAAACTGGCGAAAACGGCAATATTCGTCAGAGTACGCACGAAGAATAGCGACGATCATGTCATCCTGGATAATCTCAAGTGACCCCGAGACTACAAAGCACAGAGAATCAAGACTATCTCCCTGGCGGAACAGGACATCACCGGGAGCGACGTGAAAGACAGCCAGACGCACGGCCAGTGCACGTAGACAGCTGTTGTCGGCACGGCTGAAGGCCGGATGTTGGTCGAACACAACCCGGTTGAGATGAACGCAGATGTCTGCTCGCGTTCCCGTCGGACAATAGCTCAGCACCTGTGAACAGCCATCGTAGGCCTACATAGGCCCACTTCGATTCAAATTCATAAATGCAAAATTTAAATAACCAACGTTTCTTCGTTCCCTTATATGTCCTACTGACACCGATATTTGGTGGCGAATACTGTACTTTGTGGTCAGTTAAATTTAGTTAATTCTGCAGTAGGCCTAGATTAAACTGACTGCGGTGGGAGACTAGTGACTACGTATATATGTTAGCAGTCACAGAAGTACGTGTAAAATAACTTATTGCAACGTTAGTGGAACAAATTGCCGGATCCGTGTATTAATATCTGAGCGTTTGTGTCAAAAACAAGTATAAGTTTTTTGCAACGTTTTTATTTTATTTTATCAATCCACTCAATACAGTTTAAAGCGTTCTTTCCCTCAGAGCTAAATGAGTGCTCGCAGAAACCTTCTTGGCGTCAATGCCGCGTGTGATAGACCAGGACGAGACAACGAAGTCGACAACGCGTTCACCGAGTGTCGTCGGCAGCTGGTGCAACTTGATGAAATCCTGCACGCTGTTGAGCACCTCACGGTAGCGACCGGTCGTCCGGTACATCTGCTGGAAGACGGTCGTCACGTTGCCAAAGATCGTCGCGTACAAAAGCGCTGCACGCATCAGCAGCAGAGTACAGATTCATCTCTATGCAGGCGAATTGCTGAAACTTTTGCGAGCTAGACCAGAGTCTCAGACTTATATCGCCGTCGTGTAGACGGTGCAGGGCAATATCTTAAACCTCGCAGTAGTCGTGAAAGGCAATGTTTACGGTGCTGCTGTCATCATGGCATCCAGGCACTGCCACTGCGAGAGTTCACCCGGTTCATCTGATCAGCGCATTAAGACTTAATTTTAAAGTTATGCCCTATATAAATTTACGATTTACTTACTTATTTACCCAATTTACTGATGAAATGTAGCACCAGCGCCGGGCGACCTTCTTTCGGTTTACCAAGCGGCCAAGCCAATCAGTTTGAGCTTCAGATCCGTCTAAACTGGCAGCTACAGTACCACAACCACCATTGCTATTTATTATTATTTCCTGACTTTTTGTACATTGGCGTGCTTTTGCTACAGCCTATATCTGCGCATTGTAGGCATAACAGTGGCGACGACGACCACGACGACGACAATGAGTTTTCGACTTTTTTTACCATGAAAACTAAAAAATAGCAAAAAAAACCAAACGCCTTACGTGAACTCACACTGACTATTCGTGCGTGAATGCGTAAATGACAACAGTTAAGTACCGTATAGCAAGAAGTGGGATGTTAATAGCTAAAAATGTGTCAGCCTACAGCCGACATGTTATTCGGCCATCCCCCTACAGCTGCGCAACCCTAACTCGAACCCTGTTTTTGTAACTTTCTGAATTAAATATTGGGACACCGCTTATTCTTGCCTTAGGCAACGTTCACGCCAATTTTGGTCTCCTGCGTCTTTTAGTTTTTGAGTTGGGAACCCGCACGGGACAAACGGACGGACAGACTGACCGACGGGGAATTAAGACTCGTATTGCTGCTTGACGGTCGCTTAACAAGATACGATATTATAGTTCACGCACCGCCGAGAATCATGGTGCAGATGGAAAAGATTTTTTCGTACTGAGTCGTGGCCGAGACGTTACCAAAGCCAGCGCTGGTAATGCATGACAGAGTGTAGTACAAAGATGTCAGGTAGGACATCGCTGCTGTCGGTCTGCGCGTTGCCTTGCCAGCATGAGCTATCGCCGTGGCCGTCTCGACTTTCTGACGACGTGTGTGGTCAAAAGATGGTATGTTTACAGCATATGATAAGCCTACATCTGCAGTGTCGATATCTTCACCCGATTCTGCGGTTAATACTTCGTGGATTGTTAACTCAGTAGCCCTGTGCATACGTTGTTCTGCTTAGGTTTCGACAAACTATAAAACTGATATTCCAAGACTCGTGACGGCGAATGAGAAGCCCACACGTAACGGACAGACGGACGGACGGACGAACGAACAAGGCTAGCAATGCGGCCTATCAGTAAGGCAGCATACTATTCGTGGATATTATTCGTGGATTGTTAACGGTGTTGATCAATACGTGCTGATTGTGTTTCGACCAACTGCGATTGAAAATCCAGCCTTGGGGAACTTGTGACGACGTGTGTGGTCTGAACTGCAGTCGAATGTATCATTAACGAGTGACGTCAGCCAGCCGAACTGAACTGCGTCAGTAAGTTAGAGCAGAGATTACGGTTGTGCCACACTCAACTTTAGTCACGACTTGGCTTCCTGGAATGTGGCTGATCCGTGAACACGTACTATTACACGTACTATTACGTCATTTGGCACGTACATGAAGAGTTAATTCGAGAGAGCTTCCAGGGTGAACTGGACTGGACTGCGTCAGTGAGTTCGTGGTCGCCGATGGTGTACCAGACACAGGCCAGCCAGTGGGCAATCAGCACGAACATAAACACCAGCAGTATCAGGACTGCTGCTCCGTATTCGATGTACTGATCAAGCGTCCGTGCAACTCGCACGACCCTCATAAGTCGAAGAACTTTCACCGAGCTGTATACGCTGCCGACATTCTGCGCGCATACATTAGGGCCTATTATCACAATTTATTATGGCGTGTTTAGAACGACGGAAATAAAATGAACTGCAATGGATCGAGATGAAATTAAATAAAAGTCGCCCGATGTGAAAATTAGGCTTACTAAAATCGGGTAATCTTTCTTCAAGTTGCAATCGAAAATGTCGGAAATCTTTTTTTTGGATAAGATGTGAATGAAAAATTTTACGGTTTTATATCCGAGCAGTTTTTGTTGACATTTTATTAAAAAAAATTTTTGAAAGTCGATTTTGTGAACTAAAAACACAGAATGTGTATGCTGTCGCGTTTATTTCTGTTTCATTTTCAACTCATTTTAACAAATATTTAGCGACTTCGAACGTAACTGAAACTGTAAAAACGGAGTTTTGAAAATTGCAAGCATTTTTGCGAGTTCGGAAAAACGGAAAAAGGAAGTAAGTGCAAGACTTAGCAGCGCTTAGATTGCATTGCCACAGGCGAGTGAGCAACATCGAATCAAATAGCAAACCACGCTGTCTGTTTCCAAGGAGAATGTGTTATTAACCGAGATATCATAGAATCCGCTCACGCATTATCTAGGCCTATGTGACGTGTGAGTTGTAGGCCACCGGCAATACGAGAGATTCGCATTAGCAAATACGACAAACAGCTCCGTGTATTTATAGCAACATGACGCCATAATATCTCGCACGCACTGTCTGTTAATTTAACGCCCCGTTTACACGATCAAGCAAACATCCAGCAAATGCATTCAAAATACACGTGCACTACGTGTGCTCTAATTGCTCGATATTTGCTCGACGTTTGCTTGATAGTTGCTTGATCGTGTAAACGGGGTATAACACTCAACTCTTGCCTTAGTTTAGTCTTTTTAGAGAGTGGTTCCAGAACGTAATGCATACGTTTCTGTCATAACTTTATTAAATAAAATATACTGCATGATTATTTTTATCGAAATTCTTTTCCTGGCACTATCGGTAGTAAAAAAAACTATTAAATTGATTTCATCAGCTGAAAGTCAAAATGATGAAATCCTATCATACCTCACCTGCGTAACTACACTACCGTGCGAAACATTAATGCCAGCTTTTAACGGCAATATTTACAAGTTAGCGCAGAGAATAGTTATAGCTGTCCAGTGATCTTTGACGTTACTTTAGACAGGCCGGTACTCGATTTACTTATCCCCGACAAACTGAGTTGATATTGGTGTTAGTTATATACTTAAATGGCTTACATGCCCGCATAGAAGTAGTAACCGCTTGATAATGATCGCGACCCGACCAGGGGCCGAACCCACAACCTCTCGATCGTAAGTCCGACATCCTACGGTTACGCCACCAAGCCACCAGGTATAGTGAGCTATAAGAAATAAGTAAGTAACTAAGTAGTGTGCACTTGTAAAAGTCGGTTAAAAAGGGTTAGCATTTTGTGACATTATGCAGCTAAAAACTTTGCTAATCTACTGGCTACATTTTATACACCGTGACTCAATAAAAAACGTGCCACTTTGATTTTTTGAATAACTCCGTGAAACACTGGTCGATTTTGTTAATTTTTGGCAAGCGACATCGAGAAGAAACTTGACGTAAATGATTATAGTTTAACCCACCTCGCCTTGATACTGTTGCTACACTGCCTTGTGAAATTCAGAAGTTGTAGTTTGGCCGTTTGTACGATGAATTCATACTGGGTAGCGCATGTATCGACTCAGAAATGATTAGCTGAAAAGCGACAAACATGAGTAACAGTTATTATCTTTCAGAAAGTCTAACTTGTTAAATTACATCATATTTATCACAGCATGTGCTCAAAATGTTCTCTTCCAACACGAACGCAAGCGGGGACGTTGACGCGACTCGCCAACAGCACGTTCAATAACGTGCTACTCAGATCAGCTCGCTCGCTGTTGATGCATCATTTCAGTTCGTCGACGTACGATCTTAAAAGGAATATGATTAATGTTAAATATGTAACAGATTTTTAACGATTTTTGGTTTTGTGATATTTTGAGCTGACGCATTTGTTTTCCAGTATGAATTCATTGCTGTAGACGGCCAAACCACAACTTCTGCATTTCACAAAGTAGTGTAGCTAAAATATTAAGGTGAGATGGGCTAAACTTCAGTCCTTTACGTTAAGTTTCTTCTTGATGCTGTGTGCCAAAACTATCAAAAATGTTGCACGGAGTTATTAAAAAATAAAAGCGGCACGTTTTATTAATACACGGTGTACATTCACCAGATAACGTTTAGAAAAAAATGAAATTATATTTTATGTTAAAGCTCAGTATAATAGTAAATTGTAAAGCAGTTCCATAAGCTAATATTGCTATTCGGAGCTTGTTTTGCACTACCTCGTCTGAGTTTGCTCGCAGTAGGGCATTCAAGAGGTCATACGGCAGACACGAGAGTAGGTCAACGAAGAACCAACTCTTGAAATAGTTGATTCTCACCGCGCGCAGGTTTAGCACCACGTCACCGGAACTGCCGTCACGTGACGTCACGGAGGAGACACTGCGCGCGCTGGGACAGCCACGTGGCCGTGTGACGTCACCGGAAGTGGCGACGAAGGAGGTGTGATAGTTCAGCAGGACGTCGACGAAGAAGATGACGTCGACGACGCTGTCTGCGGCAAGCTGGTGGACGTCGTCGAGCGTTCTGCCGTCCCGATTCGTAACAGATAGACGGACGACAGACGGCTGGGCGGACGGACGAACGAACGAACGGACATGCTGATGATAGCTAGTACAGTTCTGGGGCAATGTAAAAAATGGATGAAGCTGCAAGGTGGACGTCGTCGATCGTCTTGGCGTCGAACGCGGCGTTGTACGGCACCATGACGGCGGTGTAGTAGGTCAGCACGAGGATCAGCCAGTCCCAGGCGTAGCGGAAGCGCGAGTAGTGCAGTATGATGTGCTTCGGAGTGACGGGCGCCGTGGAGCAATACAGAGGCAACGTCGACTGGGTGTCGGAAGTCAGCTGTATTACAACATCACTGCTCATCACAGAGCAACTTGAACCCTCGTTTTCACGGTGATTCATCTGTGCTCGTTTAAACAGTAATAAGTACAGTATCAGTTCTTTTGCATTGTCGACTAATGATTTGAAGCACGCGCGTTGGCTTATAATCATGTGGCATTATTAAATAATAGACGAAAAACACGCGCGAGATTTAAACAGAAGAACAGAAGTTCTTGAGCAAATTAAACTTTTGTCGAAACTAGTGCTGCCACCTAGCAGAAAACTAACCTGATCAAATCCTCTGCATGCATCCTTCAAAAATCCGTTATCCATTAAAATGTGTTCAAAGCGTCAGAAATAAACTGAACTAAAATACGACGTGCATGACGTAGTATCTCAGTTTAGTTCAGTTCATTCATATCGCTTTGAACACATTTTAACGCGAAACTTGTTATCACCTGATGCATGGGCCTACGTATAAGCGTGCACATAATTATTCTCTATACCTGAGACTTGGGTTTGGTTGGATCGTAACGCGCATCGCCGGATTTCGCGAAGAGTTTCAGAAGCGAACTGTGACTGGCGATAGAGCGCGATATTCTCGACAGTCGGCTTGCTTGCCTGTTGCGTGCCACGCCGCCAGCTACATTGTACATAATCAGTTTTTATCAGCAAATTACTCAAAAATGACAGAGAACAGTACTGTTTCTGTTAACTTTGGAAACTCGTTGATAAACTATTTTCAGTGACGTGTCTTTAGCCACACTGTAGCAAGTACGCGTTAAAAACTGTTTGCACTGGTATCCGAAAAACTACATTTCTTTAAAATTCGATTTTCCTATGTGGTTCATATTTTAAAGTCAATTTTTATACTTTTTTCTACATATATCTAAAAATACTGAATGTTAATGTTCATTAACGATAGTTTTATTTTAACGCAGTTACTGACGATGATCTAGGGGGCCACTTTTTACTGGAAGATGATGTAGTTATGGTTAGCTGGTTGCTATCGCCTTGTGTTGAGAAATAACGTTTGTTGCATGCTGTGGCCTAAAAGAAGAAGCTATAGCTACCGCTGAGTTTATGCAGGTGTCTGCCGGTTTCATCAACGAGCGATGACGTCACGCCACTGCCAATGGTTACGTCATGTTCTTGAGTGGTGACGTCACGAAAATTGATAAGACTCAGAACCGTCTCGTCCTTGTCGTTGCTTATTGGTCGAACAGAGACCAACACAGTTAACGGCACCGCTACATAGTGTGAAATTTGAATACAAGCAATCATTATCAGTAGAATTTAAACAAAAATAACCAGTGTGTCAATATGAAGTTTAAAAGGTCAAAGATCAAGGTAACCGGGCGTCAAAAATCTCAAGAAAACGCCGAACATTTAGCGTACATTGTTTATTTACTGGGGCCGCTCAGGCGAGTCTGGCGACTCCAGCGCCAACTGCAAGCTAGGCCTAGTTTACTGTTGGCGCCTAAGAACCCCGGCAACTGGACGCCCGCACACTTGTCGACACTTAAATGCACATATCTTTGCCTGTTTAGCATTAGCATGTGACTGGCGTTAAGGCGCGTACAGAGCGAACGAAATAAACAGCTGTCGTTAGGATAGCCGACCGTACTAGTTGTCAGTAACATTCAAGGTCATCCAAGGTCAATGATTTCCATCTCGTCTAACAGTGCTTATGCCACAGTGCCACTTTCTATTGGTGATTAATAGTAACCTTGGCCGTATTTCTCACTTTTCCGAGATATGGCCATTTTTCTATTAAATTTCCTACCTCCCCCCTTTCATTCAATTCACAATTTTGAAAAATTCCCATTGCACTACAGCGCTGAAATTTTGCAAGCCCGAGTTTAACACACATGGATAATTATTCGTGTAAAAAGTTTTCCCCTACGACTTAAAGCTTAGCCACAATACATACGTGACAGACGGACGGACGACAACCATGTCAATAGCTTAAGTACGGTCGGCTAATAAAATAACATATACTGACACAGTTCCGTTTATTCAGTTCGTTTCAGTTTAGTTCGGTCGCTTTGTAGGCTACGCGCCTTTAAAACGCGTACATTGCGTCGAGTATCGAGATTCATCCTTTCATTCATTGAATAATTCAACAATTCGCCGATTACAAAAAAAAACTCGCCGTTGGTACTGTAGAGGACGATCTGGAAGGGTTCGGTCGCTGCGTCTGACTGGAGAGCTTGGCGAAGTCTGGTGACTGCGTCGGGGTCTGTGAGAGGACCGTGCATCATGGAGCAGGCGGCAGACCGGCGTAGCAGATCATGTCTGGACCAGCCGGTCAACTGCGTGAACCCGCTGCTGCAGTACACCACCGGGTGTTCGAACAGGCGCGCGTTGGACAGCAAAAAGCTGTCGTCTGTACACATGCCAGCATATCACACGCTATAGGCCTAGCTAGGCCTACCTACAAGTACGCAGTCTTAGCAAGCACTTAACAATACTCCACCTCTTCGTGCTTTATTTCACCAACTCTTGTTGAGGAGAATATGCTGCAGAGGTTTGAACATTGTTGTAGGCTATGCATATTAAAACTTTTAACCTATGCGACACGGTTTTCGCATAACTTAAACTTAATTACCGATCAGGCAGGTCAGCAGTGAGCTACGTATATTAATCGAAAAATGAAAACACATGCAATTTCACATGTACATACGCGATGAACTGATTCGAGTAAGCTTTAGTTTTTTCATTTCAAGTTTAAGAACTTGAAGACGAAGTTTACTCTATTTGGCCTATCTTGGCGACAAAAAAAATAACACGCGCTCCAAAAAGCCATGCCGTCGACTTTGCTGCCGTTTCAGAGAGATAAAGTTAATAACAACGACGCTGAAGATGACACAGCGATTATCATTCAGTATGTGCACAGTTAGTTCGCGTATGAATCGAATAACCTGCAGAATGACGTATGATGTTATCGATGAATGCGTTCTGTGGCGTTCGTACACCGACGTCGCTCCACATTGCTTGATTTTCTGACGTCTATTAAACGTACACAACATTGACAATAATGCGTTATACAGTACACTCCCTAGAAAAACGAAACTAGGCAGTTTTATGACCCGCACTACAAAGTTTGTTTACGTTTTTTTTCAGTAAGATCACGACAGATCCGTTTGTTCGGCGGTCCCGTATGATCGACTAATAACATGTAAGTCATGTTGGCTTAACACGGCTGACCACTGAACTCGATGCAGAGTGCAGTGTGCTGCTTTTATACGTCGCTGTAATGGCTGCTGCTGCAGAACTACATATTTTGTCTCTATATACCATTACGTGCAGTATTCATCTCATTACAAAATAAAATATAGCAAGCAAATGCTTATATCTTATTTGTTAACGAACTGCAGAACAACATTCAAAACACCGAGAAAATCTATCCTGCAGAAAGTTTTTCCCCAAAACTTTGTATTGTACCACTCAGCCCTCGATAAATTATGCTTAATATTTTATCTATTAAATTAATTATTATTCTGCAATATTTTGCTTTTTTCCTAATCGTATGAATCTGAACATAAGACAACCGTTCAACGGCACTCCCTGCTGTCGTCACTCAAAGTTAGTCAAACTCTACATTGCGGACCAAAGCTGAGCTTAATACATGATGACTAATGATACCGTAGGTCAATTGCTCATTGGGCAGTGTTCGTAAAATGCTCAGTATATAGTAGCCTATAGGTGTTCAACCATGCGTGCAATAGACCTACGCTGCTTTGTCAGCCATGACACGTCACTTATAGCACATGCTGTGTCACAATACTGTAGACGCAGTATCGGTAATACACTGTCAAGTATATATGCTACTTTGTTTTTCACTTTATCAGTTTTAGTCAATTTTTTGCCATTTTTTTCTATGCCTATATGCTCGTACATTTTCTGTGTCTAGTTCCGCTAAGTGACGAATAATTATAAGCATAATTAGGCTATATAAATACGTTTGTAAGTTTGAATTGTAGGCTTCTTGGTTTACTTTTCCTGGACCACCTACGAGGCTACGACCGTGCTGACGCCATATGCTTACATAATGCGTTGCTTTCCATAAACCTTAGATTAGAAATTAATGTACACCGTGTCCCAAAATTAGCGGCACCCCTGTTTCAAACACGCATAATACAGTTTGTAGTTCATGGATTTCAACGAAATATCGTACACTGTACTATCTTGACATTAGTTAAGGTCACACCCATTGTGACATACGCACCTTACCATGTGTGCTCAGCGTAACGTCATTATGACGGCAGAGTTTGTTTGCATTACGATACGTTTAATGCATTGTTATTGACAAAGAGATCAAGCAGCAGTGTACTCGTCTTAGACTAAGAACTTGCGTCGAGGCCAAAGGTTGTTATTTTAAGCTAAAACTTTAAAGACAAGTTTAGAATAATTGTCTCAATAACTGATTAAAATTTTGTAAAAAATCTGTCAGGTATTAACGATTTTACATTAACTTATCTGCAGGGGTGCCGTTAATTTTGGGATACGGTGTATATCAGGCAACAGTACTTACGTATGCTGATATAAAAAAAACTTGTTGGCTTACTTATTGATGACCATCTAATCAGTCGTGTACAGATAGGCATGTCTGTTTTAAAATTTAGTCTAACTGCTAATTAATTCACACCACGACGCCGACGCGAGTCAACTGTCGGAAACAGTTGGGTCGCATCGGCGTCGTGGTGTAAATTGGCCATGAGTACGGTAACGTTCATACCATATTGTCATATCATAATATTCAAGATTTTCTAGTGGCCTCATTACACAATAAAAGACCAGGGGTGCATTACAGAGTTCTAAGTTAATAAAATACACAGCGAGATCCGATTAAAAACAGTCGTGGTTCATCATGGACAATGTTACTTTATAGGCCTACCCCGTTTACACGAGGAAGCATACATGAAGCAAACATGAAGCAAACGTATTCAATATATCATACGTGCACGACGTGTGCTTTAAGTTTGCTTCGCGTGTGCTTCATGTATGCTTCCTCGTGTAAACGGGGTATTACGCGCGAGTCTGTAATACTGTTGTGAAACAGGAGCACCGGATCCGCAATATATATTTCAGACGGACGGCATGGAAACTCGAACTCCAGTGACGTACATTACAAATAGCAGCGGCAGCGGCAACATTGTGCGAGGCAGGCACCGATGCGTCGTACTGTGCAGTGGAAACGACGTGCTCATCAAGACCGCCTCATCGCCGAACCTCGGCACCCTCGTGCACGACAAGCAACGCCACCACTCAGCGCAGCGGAGGCGTGAGGAAGCTGATACCGGAGTAAACCATGGACAGCAAGAAATTTATCGTCAGAGGGCGCGAAGTTCGCCCATTCAGCCGTCGGCGCCTTCAGAACAGGCGTTGCAGCGTCCGTGGTCAATAGTTAGAAACGCCACCGGCCAGACGTCGACGAACGAAGGACTGCCGACCACGATCGCAGCGTCTCAGGACATAGATGTAATAAACGTTATTTTTACGTCTTTTTATTCCTGTCACGTTTTTACGTTCTTATACGTTTTAATTGTATGTGTTAAAAAAATTTTCTCAACGATTTTTTTATTTTTAGAAACATTTATTAAAAATTTTATCAAGTAAGTAAGTAAGTAAGTAAAGTGTACATTTATATAGCGCATACTCAAAAAGATCTCTAATGCGCTTAAAAGATCTCTAACTTTAAGAAGCACTTTTAAAACCACAAAAACGAATTAATAGCCTAGGAGGCGTAGCTTAGTGGTGATAGTTTACTTATTTAGTCTAGTAATACATGGTCGTACGACCGACCACACCGTTGAACTGCAATTGAACACAGTTCTCTCTTTTTTTAGTTCCAGTTATACTGCTTCTACAGCATCTGGCATTAGACAAGAGGTTGAAAAAATTAAGGCTGAAATTTTTATTTCACGTTTATAAAGTACGTAAAGTGATGTTCTTACCGAGCCATGAGGTGCATGGGGCAGCGCTGATCTCCGTTTTTAGTTTTCAGCCAGACACCAGTTTACACTGCCAAACCACGGATACGGGGCTAGTGCATCGCGCGGTGTACCTGTTTACGTCCCAGCTCTTGCTGGTACTCATTGCGCCTACCCATGGAGAGATGGCCAGGCTGAATTGACCTGGGTGGCTGACTACATACCGAGATGATTTACCTGACTACCAACTGTCACCCATCCAAGTACTAACCGGGCCCGACGTTGATTAACTTCATTGATGCGACCAACGACGTTACCAACTAAGCTATGTGTTTGTACGTTTTAAAGCGTTTTTAAGAATTTTTCCTGGAACGTTTTTTACATCTGTTTTACAGTCGAGGCCGCCGCCGTTCAACCCAGACACACAGTCGACCGAAGTGTCCGACGCTAAGGCCCGCGAGGCAGCTGCGGCACTGGTAGACGACAAGCACCTGTTCAACGCTGCATCCGGTTCATTCACATCGGCTCCAAGCAACGTCCAGACTGCGAGGCCGCCTCCCAGCTACGATGAAATATACGGACAACAGAAGGATACTGATGAAAATAACGATCAGCATCATCATCATCATCAGCAGCAGCAGCAGCCGCAGCAACAACAACAACGACGACGACGACAACAAGAGCAGCAGCAGATTTCGAGCGTTACAGGTACAGGTTACAACTTACTGTAACTTTATTAAGTCGTGTACAGAGCGACCTGACTGAACTGAACTAAACTGGCATGGTTTATTTTTTTACGAAGTGACCAATTGACAAGCAGTATTGCATTGTAGGCACAGTCTAACCGCGTCGGTGACTACGGGACTAGACGCAGATCAGTTCAGTTCAGTTACGTCGCTCTGTACCCGCCTTAACTCGACTCTCTTGCTCTATAGAAATACTGTTATATACTGAAGGCGTGTACATAGCGACAGAACTAAGCTAAATGTCAGTTCAACACACACTTGCATTGTACGGACAGTACAAAGCAAACGAACCGGCAATTTAACTCATTTCATCTTAGTTCAGTCCATTTCTTTCGCCCTGAACGCGACTTAAAATTTTAGCTCTATAGTTTGCATTTTATTAGGCCATAATAACATTTACCGTAATTTTCTTATCGATCCAGGTTGACTCAGCCTGGCCATCCCTCCGTGGGTAGGCGCAATGAGTACTAGCGAAAGCTGGGACGTCAACAGGCACACCGCGCGATGCACTATATCCGTATCCGTGGTCTCGCAGTGTAAAAACTGGTGTCTAGCTGAGGGCTGAGGAAACGGAGATCAGCGCCGTCTAAGGACTTTATGGCTCGGGAAGGACTCTTACGTTTATTTTACGTTCTTATTAGCTAGTGTATTTGATTTAACGCTGATTCGTGATTTGATGTAATCCGACAATTTTTGTTTTGTCGTTAAAATGTAAAGTAGGCAAGCATGTGTTTCTTGAGGCAGAGTATATATCAAATAAAATTTTAAACGTTGTTAGTTATTTTTAAATTTCCAGATGCAGTCCATGATGCGTACGTGATGTACATTATTTATTGTATGCCGAGGCTACATGTTTTGGCGATATGGCAAGTTACCGGTACGTTAATAAACGAACACGATAGGCTATGCGCGTTTATTGTGCATGACCACGTAAAAATTAATTTTAACGAGTTAAGTAGTTTTTTTCTGTTGTTGTTATTTTCTTTCTTAAAGTAGTCAGACTTTAACAGGCATTGCCTTTTCTGACTACCGGTCTCGTGATTTTTTTGTTATTGTATAACTGTATGAATGTATCTGAGACAAACAAACGTTCTCTCTCAATGATGACGACGACGATGATGATGATGGTGAACTGTGCAGATGATTGTTCAGTTTTGCCGTGTCGCCTGCCGTGTGTTGCTAAGTTCGGTCACTACGTCGACCCCTGCACTGATTTACCTGAGCCAAGCTCGTTCACCAATCCCAGCAGAATCAGCGTCAGAGACCATCAACCAGAAGACACAGACAGTCCGACGGTCATGGTGGTCGACCCAGCTAACTCCACCGTCCAGGTCATAGCTCGTATAAACTTTTATGAACGTTATTTAGAAACGCGTTGTACTATTTTTTGCGTTTTTAGAAAGATTTTTTTCAAAAATTTTATTTATTTTAATAAATGCTGATAGGTCACTGTGAACACGAAGGTAATTTAGAGTAGTTATATAGTTTATAGGCCTACACATAAATCGACAGTTGTAAATATATAATACATTCTGCACAATCACACCTCACACTGTAGTGCAAGTGTTGCGAGGACGAGCTTTGTACAGTAATAACGAAGTTTTTTTTCACTTATAGACCGGGCTTTCTCGGTTGTCGGCCCACAAAGTGACTGACTGATCGATTATTTGATTGATTTGTGACGACAAAAGTTAATGAATATAAAAATGTAAAAAAGCAATATTCATTCAAGAAACAGTATCGATAGTGAACGGTGACCAGTGTCGGCCTACCTGACATTCTTGCTGCATCTACCACCGATGGATGTTTAGGCTGAGTTCAGCTGGTGATTGCTGGTTATATACCGAGACAAATTTAACCGACAGCAATTGAATATAATATGCTTATATCAATCATGGACAGCAATATACGGTGCTTATATCAATCAATCTGACTATAAAATTTGTGAAACGCGCCTTAAACTGAGTACACTCAAGAACGCCTGTTACGAGTAGGCACGATCGAAAAGCCACGATATGTCACATGCCAAACTCAATGCGTTCCCGAAAACAGGATACGAGCACCGTCACGCTATTTCATTCAGCGTCGACAAATGTTTCCTTTTTCTCCCACAACGTGTTTTAACGTCAGGATTTTGTTTCTCGTAGGTGTTTACGTGGAAGGGCGACTGTGTGTCGCTGCTGAGAGTGCCGCAGGCCAACGGTGGCTGTTTCCTCAGCAGTCACAGTCACGTGTCGCCGTTGCTGCTTCTGGCCGTGGGCGCCTCGGTGTCCGTGTACGAGATGTCCGGACGACTGATCAAGGAGATTCCGCTGACGGGACGCCGGCAGGACGATGTTGTGCTGACCACGGTGCCGTACGGTGAGAGTGGTTTCGTAGCGGTGAAGTCGCGTAGTCTGTCCATCTGCCGGGGCGGCATCAGTAGACCGGCGGTGGTACGCACGCTGGCCGGCCGACACCGGCTGGACCGTGGAACCACACCATTCGTCAACGTCGTCGACGTACAGGTTGGTGATCACATTGATGCGTTCTACATTTTAGCCGGAATTGCTCTTACAGCGCAAGAGATTTCACCTATAGCTATATGCACATTTATCCGCAGCTAACGTGGTCTGTCGTCTGACACATTCGCGCACCTTTCTTGAACGGTTCGACGGGCGTAGATGCCATTTTGGCAAGTGCACTTGTGGAGTCCAGTAACACTCTATGTTGGAATGGGTTCCTGCAGACCCAAAAGGCCGGGAAGAAGATTTCGATTCAGCTAAAAAGACTGCATCATCGTTCAGTTGTTTCTACCTTTTATGCGAAATCGCTATTTCGCCTTTCGCGAAATTATCTCGGTACTTGCTATACTCTCTTACAGCAGGCGTAGCCTACTAAAAGCAGTGTTGTCAAACTCAATATGTCCCATTATTGTTCCAATCGTGATGCTACGGTAACTTTTTCTCTAGCCATGTTTAATTGGTAGGCATAATAGATATTGCATTTGCTAGAGTACGAGCACGCAGTACGAGTTTATGTCACTCCAGGCAGTGCTGTATCATACTTTAATCGTACACGCTCAGATTTCATCATTTTTAATTGAATTTTAATTGAATTAAATTTTTAAATTAAATTTTTAATGTATATGTCTATGGATTGCATGGACTACACCGTCGTTTGCTTTATGACGCAGCCATGTTCGAGTTCTCTATAAATTTGAATAGATTTTAATTTTGTATCAGTTTTGTACTGCGCTCATAGGCGGATTTAGGGGGGGGGCAAAGGGGCCATGCCCCCAAGATGCCAAAGTCGCCTTTTTCGCCTAGCATATGCAGTGCATTTCTGCAGTTAAACTAACAAAATTTATACTCAGTGTATGCATTTTAGGGGGTTTTCATGCTCAAAAAACCGTTTGCTTCCGGCTCTGCGCCCCGGCGACAGGCTTCTCCCAAAGAAGTCCACCTTTGCTTTCGGCTTTCGGCCTCTATTTTTGCCCCTTGGGGGCTAGTTCACCTTTTGTGACTCCAATTTCTGGCTATGCCTATATAAGAGTAAGTAACAATAAAC